>Ga0082212_10005063_pt1 | contig 18097 bp, 16 predicted proteins | sample TergutNt197P3_FD_71548 | JGI IMG/M metagenome (GOLD analysis project Ga0082212, IMG submission 71548) | Neocapritermes taracua P3 segment gut microbial communities from Petit-Saut dam, French Guiana - Nt197 P3 | ecosystem: Host-associated > Arthropoda: Insects > Digestive system > Gut ...
GCTGCAATGACGACGGGTGTTTCGAGATTGCGGCTCGGGGCCGCAATGGCGGGGATTGTTTACGGCTCGGGGGCCGCAATGACGGGGATTGCTTGCGGGTCGGGGCTGCAATGACGGGGAGCGGGACTGCCTTTGTGGACAGTCCCGCTCCTATAACTAAATCCTAAATCCTAAATCCTAAGTCCTAAATCCTGAACCCTAAATTCTGAATCCTGAACCCTGAACCCTGAATCCTGAATCCTAAATTCTGAATCCTGAATCCTGAATCCTGAACCCTGAATCCTGAGCCCTGACCCCTGAAGCTACGCTTCTTTTCCGTAGCCCGCGTCTTTCAGGACCATGTCCTTTACCTTCATCAGACGGACCTTGGTCGAACGGTCGTTCTCCTCCAGTTTCATGGAGATGTACTTTATGTTCGTCTGCATTTCGGGTATCATGACGTACTCCAGCGCGTTGACGCGGCGGCGCGTCTGCTCTATCTCGTCCGCCAGGAGCTGCATCGTCTTTTCGACCTGCGCAAGCTCCAGCATATCGTTGAAAACTTCCGCCAGGACGGACAGCGCGTCGTCCAGCTCGCCCGACGTCTGCGCGAAACCGTAGGGATAGATCGCCGACGGGTCGTCAAGCTCCGTCTCGAACGTATAGACGGGCACATAAACCGACATGACATTCTTGAACGTCATATCGAACTTGACCCTCTGCCTCGGATAGAGAAGCGCCTGCTCCAGAACGTCCGGCGACATTATCGCGCTTGCGACCGCGATGGAGCGGTTCGCCCGCGACAGTCCGTCGTCAACGCGCGTGCGAAGCTCGCGGTTGCGCCTGACTATCTCGAGAAACTGGCGCATCAGCTCGTCGCGCTTGTCCTTCAGGAGCTTATGCCCGCGGGTGGCCGTCTTCAGACGCGTCTTCAGGCGCGTCAACTCCATCCGGGTCGGTGTAATCGTTTTTGATGCCATTCAATTCACCTCTACTCGCCGCTAGGCATATACTTCTCTATCAGCTCCGGTTTGATACGTTTCAGCTCCGTCCTCGGGAGGATGGACAGCAGCTCCCAGCCTATCGTCAGCGTATCTATTATCGAACGGTTTTCTTCGTAACCCTGCGACACGTAACGCTGCTCGAACTCGTCGGCGAACTTCGCGAACAACAGATCGTTCGGCGTCAGGGCGCTCTCGCCCAGGATCGTCATGAGCTCCTTCGCGTCCTTGCCCGACGAATACGCGGCGAAAAGCTGGTTCATCGTGTCCGCGTGATCCTCTCTTGTCTTGTTCGCGCCTATGCCCTTGTCTTTCAGACGCGAAAGCGAGGGGAGAACGTCCACTGGGGGCATGAGGCCCTTTCTGTGGAGATCGCGGGACAGGATTATCTGACCCTCCGTTATGTACCCCGTCAGGTCGGGGATCGGGTGGGTCTTGTCGTCTTCCGGCATCGTCAGGATCGGGATCATCGTTATCGAGCCGTCCTTGCCGATGCGCCTTCCCGCGCGCTCATACATTGTCGCAAGGTCCGTGTACAGGTAGCCGGGATATCCGCGGCGTCCCGGGACTTCCTTGCGCGCCGCCGAGATTTCGCGCAGGGCTTCGGAATAGTTTGTTATGTCCGTGAGGATGACCAGAACGTGCATATCCTTCTCGAAAGCCAGATACTCGGCGGCTGTGAGCGCCATGCGCGGGGTTGCTATGCGCTCGACCGCCGGGTCGTCGGCGAGGTTAGAGAATATGACGGAACGGTCTATCGCGCCGGTGCGGTTGAACTCCTGCACAAAGTACTCCGATTCCTCGAAGGTTATGCCTATTGCGGCAAACACGACGGCGAAGTTGTCTGAATCGCCGCCAAGAACCTTTGCCTGACGCGCTATCTGTGCCGCCAGTTGCGCGTGCGGAAGGCCGGAACCGGAGAATATGGGCAGCTTCTGGCCGCGGACGAGCGTGTTGAGGCCGTCGATGGACGAGACGCCCGTCTGGATAAACTCGTTCGGGTAGTCGCGCGACGCCGGGTTCATCGGAAGCCCGTTAATATCCTTGTGGGACTCGGCAAGAACCTCCGGACCGCCGTCTATGGGTTTGCCCATGCCGTTGAACACGCGCCCCAGCATATCGCCGGAGACCGCCAGCTCAAGCGGGTGGCCGAGGAAACGCACCTTCGAAGCCGACAGGTTGATGCCCGCCGCGCTTTCGAAAAGCTGCACGACCGCGTTGGCGCCGTCGACCTCGAGTACCTTGCAGTGGCGAACCTCGCCGTTTGGCAGTTCCAGCTCGGCGAGCTCGTCGTATGTTACTCCCTCGACGTTCTTGATCACCATAAGCGGGCTGACTATTTCCTGTATTGTACGGTATTCCCGAATCATGCCCCGTCGCCTCCTTTAACTATAGCATCGATCTGGAGTTCCATCTCGTTCGCGATGGCCTTGTAGCCTTCTTCAAATTCGGACGGAGGAACCATTTTTGCGCGACCGGTTTTTTCACGAGCCGGAATATCGAACAGCGGCTGGACCGTTTCCACGCCCTTTGCGAGCGCGTCCCTGCACAGCTCGTTGTAATAGAGTATCAGCGAGAGGAGCGACGCCTGCTTTTCGTAGGACGAGAAGCTGTCGAGATCGACAAACGCGTTCTGCTGCAGGAAATCCTCGCGAACCATCTTGGCCGTTTCAAGCGTAAGGCGGTCGGGCGCCGAAAGGGAATCCTGTCCGACCAGCTTCACTATTTCCTGAAGCTCCGCTTCTTCCTGCAACAGAGCCATAGTCTTGTTTCTGTTGAGCAGGAAATCCGCGCCGTAGGAGCTGTCGTACCACGGCTTGAGGGTGTCAAGGTACAGCGAGTAGCTGTTGAGCCAGTTGATGGCGGGGAAGTGACGCGCATATGCCAGGGACGCGTCCAGACCCCAGAAAACCTTGACTATGCGCATCGTGGCCTGCGAGACCGGCTCCGATGTATCGCCGCCGGGGGGTGAAACGGCGCCGATGGCCGTCAGTGAACCCATGCGGTTTTCCTCGCCGATGCACTCGACGCAACCCGCGCGTTCATAGAACTGCGCAAGGCGGGACGAGAGGTACGCGGGATAGCCTTCCTCGCCGGGCATTTCCTCGAGGCGGCCGGACATTTCACGCAACGCTTCCGCCCAGCGTGACGTCGAGTCCGCTATTATCGCGACGTCGTAACCCATGTCGCGGAAATACTCGGCTATCGTTATGCCCGTGTAGATGGAGGCCTCGCGCGCCGCGACGGGCATGTCCGACGTGTTCGCTATCAGGACGGTGCGCTTCATCAGCGGTTCGCCTGAACGCGGGTCATGCAGCTCCGGGAACTCCATGAGGACGTCCGTCATTTCGTTGCCGCGCTCGCCGCAGCCTATGTAGACGACAATGTCGACGTCTGACCACTTGGCGAGCTGGTGCTGGACGACCGTCTTGCCGCTGCCGAACGGGCCCGGGACCGCCGCCGTGCCGCCCTTTGCGAGCGGGAACAGCGTGTCGATTATGCGCTGGCCCGTACACAGGGGGGTTGAGGGCGTGAACTTCTTTGCATACGGCCTGCCTACGCGGACTGGCCATTTCTGCATCATCGTCACTTCCTGCGTCTGCCCGTTTTCGGCTTTGATTTTGCAGACCGTCTGCTCAACCGTGTAATAGCCGTGGTCTATGGACTCTACGACCCCTGAAACGCCCGGCGGCACCATTATTTTGTGTACCACCGCCGTTGTCTCGTCCACGGTGCCGAGGATGACACCGCCGGAAACCGTGTCGCCGACCGCGACCACGGGGTTGAACTCCCATTCGCGTTTTCTGTCGAGCGCCGGTACGTCCACTCCGCGCGCTATTGTCTCGCCCGTCAGCTTGCGAATCTCCGTTAGGGGGCGCTGTATTCCGTCGTATATGTTCTCCAGGAGTCCCGGGCCAAGCTCGACGGAGAGCGGGACGCCGGTGGTGACGACCTCCGCGCCCGGCCCCAGGCCGCTGGTTTCCTCATAGACCTGGATCGAGGCGGCGTCGCCCGTCATTGTCAGGATCTCACCTATGAGGCGCTGATGGCCGACGCGGACGACGTCCGCGATATTCGCGTCGCTTAGCCCCTCCGCAACGACAAGCGGGCCGGAAACTTTAACGATTTTTCCACTCATATATTGTATCAGTCCTTCCCTATAGTATGTCTGAACCTATTGCCCGTCGGACGGCCTCGTGGAGAGCGGTAAGCCCGAGCCCCTGTGAGCCGTCGCGTCCGGGGATAAGTATGATCGCGGGGGTCACCTTTTCCGTATACCGCGCGATTTCCGCGGAGAGCGTTTTCGACAGGTTCTCCTCAAGGTATATGACGGCGTAGTTTTCATCCGGTCCCGTGATTTTGTTGAAAATCTGCTTCGCCTCGTCGGCGTCGGAGACGGGGAAAGTATCCAGTCCGAGAGCCTTGAAACCAATGACTGTGTCAATTCCGCCCATTACCGCTAATTTATACATGGCATTCACGCAACCTTTCCCGGATCACGTCCGCAGATATGTCGGTGAGCTTGCCCGTGAGTATCATTCTGGCGGTGGTTATTTCCCATTCCTGCTTCGCCAGATACGCGAAGACCGGAGCGGGGCCGAAGCTGATGAAGACCGTTCCGTCGAAGTGTTTTAGAGCCGCGTTGTCGCAGGCGAGCTCGAACTGCGTCTGCGTCCCGCCCTTCATCGATTCCTCACCGAGCTTTGCCGCCGTTTCGAGCGCGCCGCCCGAAAAGACCGCCAGGGAAGCGTTTTCGAAGCAATCCTCAAGCTGGCCGACCCCGACCGTGCCGCCGGGTATCAGCGCCAGGCCCAGGAAGTTCGCGTCGCGCCTCGTCCGCACGGAACGCACCAGAATACGCAGGTTTGCGCTATCTATGAGCAGCTTGACGTAATCGATGATGAAATCGTTCTTCAGGTTTGTTGCCAGCGACAGGAGCTCGCCGAAGTACGCCTTGTCGACCTCTATGTCCGACAACTGCGGGTTGCCCGTGCGCGAGAGTATGCTCGCGGCCGAACCCATTGCGCCTGCGACGGAGGGCGGCAAGTCGCTCCTTTCACCCGTCGTGAACGCTTCCTCCAGCTCGTCCGCCGCTATCCGGCCCGAGTCGGAAAGCATCGCCGACGCCCGGGCGCCTATGCCCGCCGCTTTGACGAGAACCTTTACGTTGTGGTAGTCGTACTTCATCCTGAACAGGTCTATCAGCTCGCGCGTGTTCACGTATGAGCTCAGCTCGTAATACAGATCTGAGCGATGCTTCTGGAGGACGCCTTCTATGCCTACGGCGTCCATTCCCGACATGTCGGAGTAACCGCAGTCGACGAGCTGCTTTGCGGCGTCCTCGAAGTCGCGGGCGTCGAGCATGCGGTCGATTTTTTCCTTTGACAGCATGTATGTTTCCCGCGCGCGCAACATGGACGTCAGAAACAGAAAGTCCTTATCTTTCATTCCATCCATCACCACCACTCATTCGAACAGTTCGGCGGCGACGCGGGGCGACAGCTCGTTTCTGTATTGGGACACGAGCGAGTCGACGCTGCAGTTTGCCTCTATATCGCCGCCCGACAGGATCAGCCCGCCCCTTATGTCCGCCGGTTTGTCCGACAGCGACAGGGATGCGTTCCTTCCGGTCCTGCTCAATATCGAGTTCGCCGCGCCCAGAACTTCGTTGCCGAAACGCGAAAGGTCGGAGGATGAGAGTATTATGGTTTCCGTGCCCGTCAGCGACGCGGAGCAGGCGAGCTTCGCGAGAAACTCGATATACTCGGCCTGCGGGAGCTCGACCAGCTTTTTCGCGGCAAGCTCGAAAGCGGCGACGATCATATCCTGCTGAGTTGCAAGCACATGTTTTTTCGATTCCAGCGCGGCAAGGCTGGTTAGACGCTCAAGCCTTCGTTCCGCTTCCTTTGTGCCGTCATTGACCATCGCCCAGTATTGATCCTGCTCAGCCTTGGCATATTCCGCGCGGACACGCTCGCATTCCTCTGCGGCGTCATTTGCTATGGCGGCGCACTCGGATGCTGATTCCGAACTTATATGTTCCAAGATTTTTTCAATTCCGTTCATATAATATCAATCCTTTTCAGCGAGGTTATACCGGAGCATTGGGAATTCCGCGTATATTTAGATGTACAGCAACATAAAGACAGAAACAAGAAGCGCAAGAATCGCGTAGAACTCGACGATGATACACATGATCATGCCCTTTGACCAGTCGTCGGGCTTCTTTGCCAGAATTCCGATCGACGCGACCGCCACACGACCCTGCGCCATCGCTGACATCAGGCCGCCGAACGCTATCGGGAGACAGGCCACGAAATACTGCATACCCTGCGAGACCGTCAGGGCGACGAAGTCCGCGTCCATGATGCCCATGTACATGATGGCCAGAAAACCGACGACGAACCCGTAAATGCCCTGCGTACCCGGAATGACCTGCAAAATCAGCGCTTTACCGAATTTGCTTGGGTCCTCGCACAAAACGCCCGCGCCCGCTTCACCTGTCATACCTGTGCCCTTCGCGCTTCCGATGCCCGCAAGCGTGACTGCAAAAGCCGCGCCGAGGAGCCCTAAAGCCGTGCCCGCGTACTGTGTGATAAATTCTGCGAATCTCATTTTTTTTCCTCCTATTTCTTAACTAAATTATTATACTTAGTTTTTACGCTGAACGGTTTGAACGGCTTTCCGCCGTCCTCATAGAATTTGCCGAAGAATTCAAGGCATTGCAGACGCAGATCGTGGACGTAGCAGCCCAGTATGTTCAGGCCGAAGTTGAGGGCGTGGCCTATTATGAATATGAGCAGGAACGTCACGATGTTCCCCGTCAGCGCGCCAAGCGTGTTGAAGACCATGGCTATGACGCCGCCCGCAAGCATTAGCGCCATGACGCGCGAGTAGGAGAGCACGTCGCCGAAATACCCCGTGATGTCGTACAGGCTTGCTATGCCGCCTATGAACTTTCCGACAATGGTCGGTTTGGCGCGCCCCTGCGTGAGAACAAGCGACACGGCGCCCGCTATTGCGACCCACCACGTAACGCCGAGGGCCCCGACCGCGATGCCGGCGAACAAAAGCCACCATGGGACGACGTCGAGGATACCGTCCAGTAGGTGACCGTTCTTTGCCTGCATATAGAGTTTGATGCCCATGCCGAATATGATGTGGAGGAAGCCCAGCGCCAAGGCGCCGATCAGAACCTCCATCGTATTTTGCAGCGGGCTGAACAGGGACGGGAGAATGAGTTCCGCGCTTTCCCCTCCTATTAGCTTCGCAATCTGGTTCGGCGCGTCGCCAAACAAGCCTCCCGTGAGCGCGCCCAGGATGAACGTGGATATTCCGCACAGAAGCATCAGGTCGAACATCTGTTTCATCGTGCCGGGCTGAAGTTTTTTGCTCTTGACGTAGATCGCCGCCAGGATCATGACGAGGCCGTAACCCATGTCCGCCATCATGCAGCCGTAGAAAAGCACGAAGAACGGCATCATGAGCCCGTTCGGGTCCACGCTGCCGTATGCCGGCAGACTGTACATTTCCGTCACCATCGAAAGCGGCCGCGTCAGGACTTTGTTCTTCAGCTCGACCGGGACTTTCGGGTATTCCTCCGGCAGCGGGTCCTCAAGCTCCCACGCGCATGCGTAGTTCTTCAGCTTTTCGGAAAAAGCTTTTTCCGAAGGCGCGGGAAGCCATCCTGTGAGGAGCAGCGAATACCGGGTGCCCAGCAGCTTTTCGGCGGCTTCGGCCCTTGTGATTTTTGTGCCTATGTGGTCGAAGCTCAGCTTCAGGGTGTCCCGCTGCTCCGTCAGCGCGACGAGCTGATTCGTCACGTCCTCTTTTTCTTTCGCGAGATCCTTCAGGCGCTGCTCCGCCGCTTTTGTGTTTTCCTCCGCCGTCCCGCTCAGGTTCTTCAGGGATGAGACGGAAAAATTAAAACGGCGCAGAACCTCATGGACGGCCGCCTGCTTTTCGCGCAGACAGACGACGCAGAGATAATGCAGCTCCTTGTTTGTCGATACAAGAAAAACCTGCGACTCGCCGACCGCGCCCTGAAGCTCTTTTTGCATTTCGTCGACGTCCACGCCGGCGGCGACCGAACCCAGGATCAATGCGGACGTCGCCGTCCCCTCGCTGTCCAACGGCAGCTTCAGAGACAGCCACGGCTCCAGCGATTCTATCAGGCTTTTCCCGTTGTTCTCCTCGGCGTACAGCCGGGCAACTCTGTTGTGTGCGGTTTCTATTGTTTTTGCCAGTTCCAGACAGTTTTCCGTCTCGTTTTCATCAAGGAGGATATCGTCCGTGACTTTGGGCAGTGATGGGAAAAATGACGATTTTGTTTTCCCCGGGACGTATTCCTTGATGATTTCGATCGCCTGCGCCAGCGTTGCGGAGTTTGCGCGGTGGCGGTCGAGGTCTGCGTTTTCGCGGTCAACCAGTGAGGCGATTTCGGGATCGGCAAGCAGTTCATCCGGTTCCGAAATCTCCACGCAGCCGAGAAGCATCAGCTCGCGCAGAATCTCATCCTTGTCGGAGCGTGGAACGAGTAGCTTGAGTTTCTTCATCTTGACTATTGCCATCAGACGTTCACGATCCTTTCGACAATAAGCTGAGCGGCCTTGTCGAGCCGCCCCTCGGCGCGCGCTCGTAGCGTCGCCTGGCGGTTGGCGGTTGTCGACGCAAGTTCCGTGGCTTGTTCCGCGGCCTTTTGGTCTGACGTGCGTTTGAGTTCAGCGATTTCGGATTCAGCGCGGGCAAGCATTGACGCAACGGACTCCTTGCCGGTTTTTTCAGCTTCTTCGATCGCTTCGCGGGCTTGCTGCTGTGCTTGCAATTTTGCCTGCCGCGCATCGTCTTCTGCCGCGCTGATACTTTTTATCGCTTCGAGAGACACTGGACACACCTCCCTTGTTTTTGACGATAAAGCATTCCGCGGTCAGGCTCGGCGCGTCGCTCCGGGGTATTGGGTTTCCTTTGGATGCGGGAGCTTGGCACGAACCATGACAGCTTTATGATAATATACACACTTTGACATGGTTTGACAAGGGGTTGCGGCCAACTTGACGAATTTTTTTCTTTATTTTTTTGTTGGTGAACGAAGCGAGAGCCACGCCGCGCTTGCGGGGCATGGCCGAGCGAGTGAAGACATCAAGGGGTACAATACCCATTATTGGCTGAGACCGGAGGACATTCGGAAACCGCTTTTTTGGAGCGGTCATGAAGCCGGAGGCGGCCGCCACGGCAAATTATGTAGTACAGAACTATGCAGAGCGACATAAAAGCGGTTTCCGAATGCCCTCCGGTCCCGAGATCAAATGCCCTCCGGTCCCGGGCTCATGTTTGTTGAAAGATAAATGTATATACTATATAATAATATTCTGTAATGTGGATATTGATTCCGCATATTGATTTAGATAATACATATAGGGGGGAATAATAATGTATCCTGTTTTTTCACAGCCGGCGCCGGTAATTTTCGGACGGGGATCCATCTCGATACTCGGCGAAAAGATCAGGGAGATGGGCTGCAGGAAGGCCCTGATCATCTGCGAGCAGGGCATCGTGGACGCGGGCATCATCAAAAAGGCGACGGCGAGCCTCGAAACCGCCGGTATTGGGTACGAGGTTTTCAGCGGGGTGCTGGCCGATCCGCCGGACAGCAGCGTCGACGAGGCGGGGAAAGCCGCGCTGGAGGCGGGGGCCGACTGCCTTGTCGGGATCGGGGGCGGAAGCAGCCTGGACACGGCGAAGGCGGCTTCGATACTCATGACCAACCCGGGGCCCGTGCGCACGTATATCACGGGGTTTCCGACGTCTGTCGATACAAAAACGCCGCTGATCCTTGTGCCGACCACGGCGGGTACGGGAAGCGAGTGCACGACGGTGGCGATAATCTCGCTGCCCGACAAAAACGTTAAATGGGGCGTTTTCGTTAATACATCGCTGGCAATCGTCGATCCCGAGCTTATGGTCACGCTGCCAAAGTCCATAACGGCGGCCACGGGCATGGACGCGTTTGCCCACGCCGCTGAGGCGATGACCGCGGTGGGATGGAATCACCATTCCGACCTGTTCGCGGAGGGGGCCATCAAGAAGATTTCAAAGTATCTGCTCGTCTGCTGCAACGACCCGGGGAACATCGACGCGCGCAGCGAGATGGCGCTTGCCGCCAACTGGGCGGGGCTCGCTTTCAACAATCCGATAACACATGTAGGGCACGCGGTCGCCGACGCTTTTTCCGTCCATTACCACACGCCGCACGGACTGGGCTGCGCGCTGGCGCTTCCCGAGACCATGGCTCTGGTCGCTCCCGCCGTTCCCGACCGTATGCGCACCATCGCGGGCGCGATGGATCTCCCGCTGACGGGCTCGGAGACGGGTGTGGAGCTGGGCAAACTGGTCGCGGACGGCATCCGCGATATAATGCGCAAGGCGGATATGAGGTCGCTCAAGGACATGGGCTATAGCCGCGAGGAGGTGCTCGGCTTCGTCCCGGACGTCCTGTCGAGCCATCTGTCGCAGAACTGCCCGGTGGGGATAGACGAAAAAACCGCCGCGGGCCTTCTCGCAGCGGTGTATGACACGTATTAGGATTTAGGATTTAGGATTTATGGACGGGAGATTGCGGCTCGGGGGCCGCAATGACGAGGGGTCGGGGGACGGGAGATTGCGGCTCGGGGGCCGCAATGACGAGGGGTCAGGGGACGTCCTCGATGACTGTTTCGGGCGGGACGTCGAGGATGCGCGGGTCGCGAAGGATGCTGTTGAACATCCTGAATATCTGCGAAAAGTAGAATCCGTCGCAGACTCGCTCGTCCATTGTTATCGTATAGTCCATTAGCTTGCGTTCGGTGACCGTTCCATCCTTACCTGTCACATAAGCTTTCTTCTTTGCGCCGAATGAGACGAACAGCGGGATGTTTCCGAAGTTGTACAGGTGGTGATAGATCGCCGGGAGCCCTATGGAGCCAAGGTCCGTGAATACGGCGGACCCGTGGAACGGGCTTGCGCCCAGAAGCGATTTTGGGACAAGATCGAAGTAGTCCAGAAGATTGAGCGCGAAGACGGCGAACTTCAGGATCAGCCTTGGCATCTTCAGCATCATCTTGGCGGCTTCGTCGGCGTCCGTGTCGCCGCCCCCGTTTTTCACCTTTTCGATCTCCGCGTTCAGTTTGTCATACACGTCGCTTATCGTGTCCGTCGGTTCAAACGCCACTTTGATCGAGGTTTCCTCGGCTTCCGCCTTCATTTCCCTTTTTATCATCATCAGGCATTCGATTTTATTGCGCGAGTATATGCGCTGCCCCGAGACGTACCTGTTGAAAGCCGGATACTGCGAGCCTACCCTGATGAAAGACGCGATGAACAGATGAAGGAACCCCATGCCGGGATACCCGTTGACCCTTTTTTCGCGCAGAAACTTGTCCGTATCGCTTATGTCGATCGTATCCATGAAGTAGTTGACCGCGTCATTTTTCGGTTTCATCATGAAGGGCATCAACGTGTTTATCGGCGAGAGCGTCCGCAGCCGCCTGCCGTCGCGCCTGTCGGTGAATTTTTTCTTTCTTTTTTCGCCCATCATTTTCTCCAAACTTAAGAAATAGGGTATTTTTCGGTAAAACAGGCTTCGCAGAAGCCGCAGCCGGAGTCGGGGGCGATTTTTCTGAGGCCGTCGAGGCTGAGGAAGGCGAGGGTGTCCGCGCCTATAATGGTCCTCATTTCATCCGTCGTGTATTTGCAGGCGAACAACTCCGTTTTTGACGGGATATCGGTGCCGAAGTAACATGGGCTGACATAGGGCGGCGAAGCTATGAGAAGATGGACTTCCGTCGCGCCCGCCTCGCGCAGACGCCTGACTATTTGGACAGTATTTGTACCGCGGACTATGGAGTCGTCGACGACGATCACGCTTTTGCCATCGACGGTCGCGCGCAGCGGGTTGAGCTTTATTTTCACCGCTTCCTCGCGGGACGCCTGGACAGGCTGGATGAAGGTCCGTCCGATGTAGCGGTTTTTTATGAAGCCGTCGTTGTACGGTATCCCCGTTTCCATCGAATATCCCTTTGCCGCCACCAGCCCCGAGTCCGGCACGCCGATCACCACGTTGCCTGTTATCCTGTTTTCGCGGGCCAGGAGCCGCCCCGCAAGTATCCGCGAGTCGTAGACGCTTTGCCCGTCTATGATGCTGTCGGGGCGCGCGAAATAGATGTGTTCGAATATGCAGAGCGACGCCTCGCCCGCGCAGTTGTCCCGGTTGCTGTGCATCTCCCCTTTATAGACCCATACCACTTCGCCTGGCTCGACGTCGCGTACGAAGGTCGCGCCCACGCTGTCGAGCGCGCATGTTTCGGAGGCGAATACGACGGCGTCGCCTTTCCTGCCTATGCAAAGCGGGCGGAACCCCCACGGGTCGCGCGCCGCGAGCAGTTTGCGGGAGGACATCACGACGAGCGAGTAAGCGCCCTTTAGACGTTTCATCGCCTGGTTTACCGAGGCTTCGATGCTCCCCGAGTGCAGCCGCGCCTGGGCGATTATGTACGCGATGATCTCAGAATCGGTGGATGTGTGGAACACCGCGCCTTTGTGTTCATATTCGAGCTTAAGCTCCGCGCTGTTAATGAGGTTGCCATTGTGCGCGACCGCCAGCGAGCCCTTTATGTATGTGAGCGTCAGGGGTTGCGCGGCGCCCGTTTTTGGCCCGTTCGCGCCGTAGCGGACGTGGCCGATGGCCGTCGTGCCGTTCAGCCCGGCCAATATCGATTCCGAGAAGACGTCCCCGACCAGCCCCGCGCCTTTGTGGCAGGAGAGGTCAAGGTCGTTTATTGTCGCTATCCCGCAGTCTTCCTGCCCGCGGTGCTGCAGCGCATACAAGCCGTAATATGTGCTTCTCGCGCAGTCTCCCTGCGCGTCATATATCCCGAATACCCCGCATTCCTCGTGCAATTCCGCGCCCAATCTAGTTGTCCTCCTTCAGAAGCTTGCTGAGCTCCACCATGAAGGTGTTTATGTCGCGGAACTGGCGGTAGACCGAGGCGAAGCGGACGTATGCGACCTCGTCAAGATCCTTGAGGCGTTTCATCACCAGCTCGCCTATATCAGTTGACCGTATTTCGCGTTCAAGTGAATTTTGAAGCTCCAGCTCGATTCCGTCCGTGACGGCCTGAAGGTCGGCAAGCGTGACGGGGCGCTTCTCGCAGGCTTTTACAAGACCCTGGATCAGTTTTTGCTTGTCGAAGGTCTGCCTGCTGCCGTCCTTTTTCACGACGATCAATGGGATGTATTCCATTATTTCGTAGGTGGTGAAGCGTTTCTGGCAGGAGAGGCATTCGCGCCGCCTCCTGATGGTGGAGCCTTCCTCGGCGGGACGCGAGTCCACGACTTTGCTTTCGGAGTAGCTGCAATAAGGGCACTTCATTGTCATGACCTCCGGTGATTGTTGGTGGTGGGTGTATGGAGCATTGAACTGTATGTGTGAGACTATACCACAAACACTATATGTTGTATATAGTAAATTGGTCACGACGAAAAATCTTTGTAGAAATTGTAGAATTCGAGGTTGACATATTAGTTCTGAGAATGTTACAATGACGACAGGCAAAGATGATTGGATCTATGTATATGCATCCAAAGCGAAAACCCCGAAGGCGACACTTCGGGGTTTTCATTTGGGCTAGTTGTCACAGTCGTTTCCGTCTAGCCACTTGCAAATGTAATAGGCAATTACACTTGCCATAACGGAAACCAAAAACGATTGAATCATAGTATACACATCCCCCCTTCCCGTTGTCGGTATGGGGAGTGACAACCTGGTTTTGCTATGTAGATGCGAATTATATATTTGCTAATTGGAAATATTAAAGCGATTTCACTAAAAAAGTGCCAAAAAATCATCGCGGGTGAAGAGGATGTTCAATACGTTCAGAAGGGCGTTTGCGGATATTCTTTCCGGGAGGTCTAGGCGTTGCAGCAGATTGCGGCGCTTTTTTGCGCTGTCCGGCTTGCCGGAAAGCCCAAGGTCATACATGTCCGCTTTTGTGATTTGCTCTGCCTGTGCGTACGTTCCCGTCACCGGATCGGTCTCGAATGTGGCTCCGGCCTGTTCGAGCGCCTTTATTATTATCTCCGGCATCATTCCCTCGACGCCGAGCTTTCCTTCCTTTGACGGCGCCGACTTGCGTTTTTCATGACCTGGGACGTCGGGGATATATGCGTGTTTTATATTTGCGTCACCCAACAAACCGCGCAGCCTTCCCCGTATAAAAAAGCCGGCCTTGTCGCCGTCCGTGAGTATGACAAGCCCGCGCTTGTCCGCGAGCCTTCGCAGGAGCGCGACCTTGTCACTGTCGGAGAAAACGCCGAAGCCCGACGTTTCGATTACGGTGCATTCGACAGCCTGCGAAACGGCATTTCTATCGTACCGCCCCTCGACGACGATCACCTCAAAAACACGCTTCAATACTTGAATATCCTCTCATTTATCCAAGAAACGCCAGCCTCGCCACCAGCTCTATCAGGCATTCCTCCGGCTCCGGGTTGCTGTTTAGCAGATAGGCGGTTTCGGAACAGGCGAGGACTGCGCTCCGGCATTTTGCCAGATTTGTCTTCTTTGCCGTTTTCATCAGGGGCGCCGCCTGAAAGTCATATCGAATCCCGCACACATCCATAAAAGAGCCGCCGTCCAGCCCGTTTTCGACCCAAACCCGGGCGGCGAGGAGCTGCCGCATTTTCAGTGAAATGCTGTACAGTATTCTATGCGGGGCTTCGCGCATCCTCAAAAGCTCGTCGAGAATGGACATTGCGGCATTGTTTTCGCGGCTGATGATGGCGTCGGTCAGCTTGTATACCACCGCGTCCAGGACGGGCGTGACCACCGCGTCGACGTCGGCCCGCGTCACGACTTCGCCCTTCGAGAACGCGGCTGTTTTTTCGATTTCTCCGTGCAAGGCGGACATGTACCCGCCGGTTATCATTGCCAGGTCCTCTGCGTCCGCGTTGCCGATGCGTTTTCCCGCGTCTTCAAAGTGGCGCTTTATCCACTTCACAAGCAGGTTTTTGTCCTGAACCGCAAATTCGACGGCGTCCGCGTTTTTCAGCAGGTCGGCGTCCTGCTTGCGCCTTCTGTCCGGCTTGAAGGGGATCGTATCGAATATGAAGACCAGGCAGACATAGTCGGGGAGGTCGGAAAATATTCCGGCAAGGCGCTCTTTGCCGTCTCCGCCGAAAACGTTGAAGTCAAAAATCTCAACAAGCGTCCTCTCGGAAAAGACAGGCAAGGTGTTCACGGCGTCGTCCAGCTCTTCAAGCGACAGCCCCGCGCCCTCGTAGCGCCGGTAGTTGAACCCGCCAAGCCCTTCGGGGCAAATCGTTTTTCTGAGGCTCGCGAGGCTGTTTTCGAGCAGATACTTCTCCTCGCCGTGGAAGAAGTACAAACATCCGATCCGCCCCTCCTTGAGCGATGCGGAAAAACGGCTATAGCCGTCGACGGTTTGCTTTTTTGCTGCCATTTCCTTTTCCTTATCCCGGCACCCGGCCGGAGGGCATTCGGAACACCGTTTTTATGTTGCTCTGCATAGTTCAGTACTACATAGTGAGCCGTGGCGACCGCCTCCGGCCTCCCAGTGCCGCAAGCGGCACTTACAACGCATCCATAAAAACGGTGTTCCGAATGCCCTCCGGCCGGGCGCGCCCCTTTCATTAAATCAACGCCCAACCGTAATATCACCCATGATGTCTGTCCGCATTACAGTTACATAATACCTCTCCAGGCGCTCCAGCGTCTCGCCGGACGGGTGTCCATAGCTGTTTCTGCCGACCGATATCGCCGCGAGCCTTGGCCTTGTCGCGTCCAGCAGTTCCTCCGACGTCGAGAACCTCGAACCGTGATGGCCGACTATCAGCAGGTCGATTTCGGGTATCACCGCGAAGCGCAGCAGGCTCCTTTCGCCGGGGGACGGCATATCGCCCGTGATCAACGCGCTCAAGCCGCCCAGACACAGCACCGACAGCCCGCGCTCGTTTTCGTCGCCGCCGCCGAGCGGGGGGTAAAGTATCAGCTCCTCGTCGCCGAGATCCACGCTCAATGTTTCGGTGACGTATATTATATCAGCGCCGCGTCTTCTTGCAAGCTCAATAATATCCTCCGCCATGTACGATCCTTCCGGGTCCGGTATGGCGAGGGCGGACACGCCGGTCCTGCTCAGAAGATATTCGACGCCGTTGACATGGTCGGCGTGGAAATGGGTAAGAATGAGAATATCGATGGACGTCGAACCCTTGCCCAAAAGGAACTCATGCGTGAGCGCGCCCGCGTTTTCGCCGCTGCTTGAGCCGCAGTCCACCACGGCGACATGGTCTTCCGACATGATGACCACGCTTTGCCCCTGTCCGACGTCAAGCACGGCGATCGATGTGTTGCCTGTAATTGCGGCGCGCGGCGACAGCGACAGTACGACGCATAGAGACAGAACCGCAAGGCAGACGGCGTACATGTATTGCTTTGCTTTGGCTTTCAGCAAGGGCAGGGCGACGAACATGACGTAGACATAGAAGAGCCATATGAGGATCGGGGATTGCGAGACGTAAACCGATGAAAATGGGACGGCCGCCAGCGTTCGCGCGACGCCTGTGACATATTTGACGGCAAGCGTCACGGGAAAGGCGACGACGGAACCAAGACGGGGGGAGATGAAGCCGAACGCGCATGCGACGATGCCGAGGGGGAACGCGATGGATACCGCCCAAAGCGTGAGCAGATTCGTCAGCGGCGCGACCAGCGACACCTGTCCGAACAGAATCGCTGTCAGGGGGACGGTGAAAACGAGGGCGCCGAATGTCGTCGCAAGGCTCGTCGTCACGAAGCGGGCGACCGCTTTAATCGCTTTGTTGGCAAGAAGGAACGTCTCCTGCAATGAGTTCGATATGGAAGCGTCGATCCTGCCCGTGAACAGGATTATACCCAGCGTCGACGCGAATGATAGTTGCAGTCCCGCGGATGCGCATGAATACGGGTTTGCGATGAGCAGTATCAGCATTGAGGCGGACAGCGACGTTATCCCGTCGCTTTCACGTTTGAAGAGCGGCGCGCAGATCAGCATAGCCTGCATTATTCCGGCGCGGGTGACGGAGGGGGAGAAGCCCGTCATTGCCATAAACAGAAGAAGCAGGGGTATCCCAATGAGGCTGAACATACGTTTGTTTTTCACCAGTACGCCGAGAAACCCCATCAGAAAGCTGACGTGCATACCGGAGATCGCCACCACGTGCGAGATGCCTGACGCTGACAGCGCGGCGGTGAGCGAGGCGTCGCCGTTCAGTTCGTCGCGTTTTCCGACCAGCAGCGCTTTCATGAACGGTGAAACGCCGGAGCGCCCGTCGCCGTTTTGGAATACTTCGCCGATTTTCTCCGCGACCGCTTCGGCCAGCCTTTGCGGGAAGTGGCGAACGCGTCCTGTCTCGCCGACTTTCGTTATTTCTCCGGAAACGTATCCCGCCAAAAAGTCGCCTCGCGAGCTAAGCGCGTCGATACGCTCGCTGTTTTCGGCGCCGTCGGTGCGCCGGAAGCTCGCCGTGAATTCTATGACGTCGCCGGGCTTCAGTTCCGTTTCTTTGTAGTAATACAGTCTCCCGCCAATGGGGAATGCGCGGTCGGGGCCGATCCCGACGTCCACGCGAAAGCCGCGCGTCGTCGCCGAGGGGTATCCGCCGACGACCGCGGTGACAGTCGCAGTTTCTTCGTGCAGTTTTTGCGCCGGCGCGACGAACATGGCGGTGTAGGCCCAGCTCCAGAAAAAACCGGCGGCGAGCGAGAGGGTCGTTATAAATATGCGCAGCTTGACGCCGCCGGTGAAGAGCAGCCCGCCAAGCGAGGCGATGGCGGCGACGGCACAGCAAACAAGCAGCGTGTCGTACGGCAGCAAGTACCGCGCCGCAACAGTTGCCGCAGTGAAGCCAAGCGCGGAAATCGCAAGTTTACGCATATATTGTGGCTCCTAATCCCTGACCTCTGACCCTGTCCGTCGCCGGCCGGAGGGTATCCGGAAAATCGCTTTTCCGGAGCTTTTCATAGTTGCGTACTGCATATTGGGCCGTGGCTACCACCTCCGGCTTCCAAGCGCTGCGGGCAGCGC
>Ga0082212_10005064_pt1 | contig 18097 bp, 20 predicted proteins | sample TergutNt197P3_FD_71548 | JGI IMG/M metagenome (GOLD analysis project Ga0082212, IMG submission 71548) | Neocapritermes taracua P3 segment gut microbial communities from Petit-Saut dam, French Guiana - Nt197 P3 | ecosystem: Host-associated > Arthropoda: Insects > Digestive system > Gut ...
ATGCCAACGAACCCGTTGCTGCACTCTATATATGGAAAATTCTGCAACAAGACAGCATAACAGGCGAAATGACAACAATAGTCCGCTATACCGATAAGTTTCTTCGTTATAACTTTGACAGGGAAGGAATTTATCGTATCGAACTGGAAGTTGACGGACAACCGGTCTGTCCGGCCTGTCCGGCCTGCGTTGATACGACACAGTTTTTCAATCTCATGATTGATAATACCGTAATAAAAATTCCCAACGCTTTCAGTCCGGGAAGCTCTTTAGGCGTTAATGATGAACTGAGAATTGCTTTCACTTCGATAGTTTCATTCAAAGCATCTGTTTACAATGGTTGGGGAAATTTACTTTTTCAATGGAACGACCCCGCCAAAGGTTGGGACGGCCGTGTGAATGGCAAATTTGTTCCTACCGGTGTGTATTATGTGATTGTGGAATACAAAGATTCCGCCGGAAGGAACCGTACCGCATCGAGAGCGGTTAATGTTTTACGAGCAAGAAATTGATATAAAAACCGTCATTGCGAACGGAGTGAAGCAATCCGGAAAAATACAATGGATTGCTTCGGGCTTTCGCCCTCGCAATGACGGGAAACTTGTAAATGATAAATAGGATAAAAAAATGAAACGAACAAATTTTTTATTATTATTTTTTGGAACAGGCTTCTTGTTGATGCTGGGTCTATTCCTCTTATCCAATAAAGAAGCTGCGATTGAAAATAAGATAACCATTCCCGAACGGGAATTTTATACTTTAGCGCAAACCAATTCGGTGCCCATCCCTAATCAAGTCGATTTCTGCGGAGAAACCGTTTCTTTAGACCGCTTCGACCTGCGCGAGCGGTTCGACCGTGAAATCAATACATTTACATATCTTCACGGTACCACTCTGCTGTATTTGAAGCGTGCCAACCGTTATTTTCCGATCATAGAACCACTCCTGAGAAAAAATGATATTCCGGACGATTTTAAGTACCTGTGTCTCATTGAAAGTAACTTAGATATCCGCGCGATTTCGACGGCAAGCGCCGCCGGATTGTGGCAATTTATGTCGACCACCGGAAAAGAATACGGATTGGAGATTACTACTGAAGTCGATGAACGGTATAATATCGAAAAAGCGACGGATGCCGCCTGCCGCTATTTCAAAAACGCTTATGCAAGGTACGGAAGTTGGGTGGATGCAGCTGCCTCCTACAATGCCGGTATGGGCAGAATAAATTCTTCTTTAAGCAGTCAACAAGTCAATTCGGCGCTTGATTTACTGCTTGTCTCGGAAACTTCCCGTTATGTATTCCGTATATTGGCAATCAAGCAATTGTTTGAAAATCCCTATTTATATGGATTTGTCCTCAAGAAAGAAGACTTATATCCTCCGATTTCAGTAGAAAAAGTCACCGTCAAACAGACTATCGACGATATTGCCGTATTCGCTCAGGGATACGATTTGAATTATTTGATATTAAAAGAATTTAACCCTTGGTTGCGGGAAAATAAACTGACTGTCCGTCCGGGAAAGACTTACGAAATCACTATCCCCAGAAAAGAAGATTTGTATTACAGCAAAAATACCTTAAGGGTACATGATAGAAGATGGTTGGGTTTGGAGTAATTTGCCACAATGTGGGTTTTCAAGTAATGCCCGTCACTTGTTGAAGTAATTCCTATCAGTTGAACATGTTATGCCCATTACTCGGACAAATGGCGCCTGTCTTTTTTTTAATGGATAGCGCAAATAAGCCGGCACAACCTGTTTGTTTATACTTATAATCCGGACATGACTCATTTTTTTCTAAGATAAAAATTAAGAAAATTATTGCACAGAATAAAAATAATGCTTACCTTTGCAGGCTCATTACGGAAAGTGTATTCTAAAATAAATAAAACAAGATAATTACGATGTCGAGAATTTGTCAAATTACCGGAAAAAAAGCGATGGTAGGAAACAATGTTTCACATTCGAACCGCAGAACAAAAAGAAGATTCAATATTAATTTGTTCACAAAAAAGTTCTTTTGGGTTGAACAGGATTGTTGGATTGATTTGAGCGTTTCCGCCGATGGTTTGCGTACCATTAATAAAATAGGATTGGATGCGGCTATTAAACAAGCGGCCGAAAAAGGATTTTTAAATTTAAAATAGCGGAAGGATATTATATATGGCAAAGAAAGCAAAAGGAAACAGGATACAGGTAATCATGGAATGTACCGAACATAAAGACAGCGGTTTGCCCGGTACTTCCCGGTATATTACCACAAAGAACCGGAAGAATACCACCGCAAGGATGGAACTTAAGAAATACAATCCGGTTTTGAAACGGGTAACCATTCACAAAGAAATTAAATAATTGGATAAATCATGGCAAAGAAAACCGTCGCGGGATACCGCGAAAAAACAGAAGGACGTTCGTACTCGAAAGTGATAAAAATGGTTAAATCACCGAAAACAGGCGCTTATGTCTTTAAAGAAGAAATGGTTCCTAATGAAGCGGTTAAAGACTACTTCAAATAATCAGGGTAAAGAAAGAGAATATACGGCTTTCATACGTAATTTTTCATCCGAATAATATTCAACTACATAAAATAACTTCCTTTCGATGGTTACAGTCGGAAGGGAGTTTTTTTATTTATGTAATTTTCCGTACCTTTGTATCATTCCTGTTTCTTAATTCTTAATTTTTTATTCTTAATTAACACATGGGGCTTTTAGATTTTTTTTCAAAAGATAAAAAAGATAACTTAGATAAAGGATTATCCAAAACAAAAGAAAATGTCTTTTCGAAGTTGACGCGCGTAGTCGCAGGAAAGTCGAAAGTAGATGAAGCCATATTGGATGATTTGGAAGAAGTTCTGATTACTTCGGATGTTGGCGTGGAAACAACTTTGAAAATTATTTCACGGATAGAAAAACGGATTGCCCGCGACAAATACTTAGACAGCAAAGAACTCTCAGCGATTCTTCGTGAAGAAATAGCTACCTTACTGACCGGCAACGACATGGAAGAGCTCTGCGATTTTGAATTACCCGAAGGCAATAAACCTTATGTCATAATGGTCGTAGGCGTTAATGGCGTTGGAAAAACCACGACAATCGGCAAATTGGCTTATCATTATAAGAAAAACGGGAAAAATGTTTATTTGGGGGCCGCCGATACGTTCCGGGCTGCTGCTGTGGAACAGCTAACGATTTGGAGCGAACGGGTGGGAGCGCCTATCATAAAGCAAAAAATGGGCGCAGATCCGGCTTCCGTCGCCTACGACACATTGAGTTCAGCCGTTGCCAATCATGCCGACGTCGTTATTATTGACACTGCCGGACGTCTCCACAATAAAATCAACCTGATGAACGAATTAACGAAGATAAAGAACGTTATGAAGAAAATGGTCGCCAACGCCCCCCATGAAGTTCTGTTAATTCTCGATGGTTCGACCGGACAAAATGCCTTTGAACAAGCCCGTCAATTTACGGCTGCCACCGAAGTTACGGCATTGGCAATCACTAAATTGGATGGAACAGCCAAAGGAGGGGTCGTGATTGGAATATCCGACCAAATGCACGTGCCGGTAAAATACATCGGCTTAGGAGAGGGATTGGAAGATTTGCAGGTATTCCGGAAAAGAGAATTTGTCAATTCCTTATTTGGAGGATGAAAAAAAATAAAGTCGATATCGTTACCATGGGATGTTCCAAGAACTTGGTTGATTCGGAATTATTGATGCGCCAGTTCACTGCTAACGGCTATACGGTCGCTCATGACCCGGAATCACCCCAAGGCGATATTGTTGTAATAAACACTTGCGGTTTTATTGACAGTGCAAAGGAAGAATCCATCCGGATGATTCTCGAATTTGGCGAAGCAAAGAAAAGCAGACAAATCCGGAAACTCTTTGTTATGGGATGTTTATCGGAAAGGTACCGGAAAGAAATGCAGGAACTGATACCGGAAGTCGATAAGTTCTATGGAAAATTCGATTGGAAAGCGCTTTTATCCGATTTGGGAAAAGCGTATCATCAGGATTTGGCTTCGGAACGGGTATTGACAACACCCGCCCATTACAGTTATCTTAAAATAGCGGAAGGATGTAACCGTACCTGTTCGTTTTGTTCGATTCCGTTGATTACCGGCAAATACCGGTCGAAACCGGTGGAAGCGATTGTAGAAGAAGTCCGTTTGTTAGTTAATCAGGGAGTTAAAGAGTTTCAGTTGATTGCACAGGACTTGACTTATTACGGAAAAGATATTTATAAGAAATTCAAATTACCTGAATTACTCGAACGAATTTCGGATGTGGAAGGAGTGGAATGGATTCGTCTGCATTATGCTTATCCGGCATTGTTTCCGATGGAAACGCTGACCGTGATGCGGGAACGGGATAATATTTGCAAGTATTTGGATATTGCCCTGCAACACAGTAGCGATGCTGTTTTGAAACGGATGCGGCGGAATATTTCGCAGAAAGAAACCCGCGAACTATTACAGACCATCCGGCAGGAAGTGCCCGGCATTCACATCCGCACCACCATGATGGTGGGGCACCCGGGTGAAACAGAAGTTGATTTCGCCGATTTGCTGGATTTTGTGAAAGAGATGCGGTTTGAACGCTTGGGGGCATTCACATATTCCAATGAAGAGGGAACTTTCTCCTACAATCATTACAAAGACGATATCGAACCGGAAATAAAAAACCGGCGCTTGGACGAACTGATGAATGTGCAGGAACAGATTGCTTTGGAAATAGGACAAAACAAAATCGGACAAACATTGAAAGTGATAATTGATCGCGAAGAGCCGGATTATTATATCGGAAGAACCGAATACGATTCGCCGGAAGTGGACCCTGAAGTATTGATAGAGAAAAATCAACCCATTATCACGGGCAAATTTTATCCGGTAAAAATCACCGGTACGCAAGTGTTTGATTTATTTGGTAGCGTACAATTTAATTAATTTACATCTAAACTTATGAATTACTCAGAATTAATCTCCGCATTATCTCAACGACTACAGTTGTCAAAAACCGAAGTCGAAAAGAGCTTGGATGAAACGACTGCAGTAATCACTGCGGAACTTATCAAAAGTAATGTTGTTTCAATTATGAATTTTGGAACTTTAGAGGTAAAGAAAAGGCAGGAACGCATCGGTATTCATCCGAATACCGGAAAGAAACTGCTCACTCCTCCGAAATTGATTGTTAAATACAGAGCTTCCAAGTCTTTTAATAAAAAACTTAAAGAATTGAAGCCATGAATAAAAAAATCAATTTAATAGACTTGACTGCTCTTTTAGCGGAAAAGGCTTCAATTGCCAAAAAGGACGCAGAAACCTTCCTTCGGGTTTACTTTGAAACAATGAACGAAGAACTAATCAAAAGCGGATCGCTTAAGATAAAGGATTTGGGTAATTTCAAACTTTCACTGATGGAAGACAGGGAAAGTATAGATGTGACAACCGGGGAGCGGGTGCTGATTCCTGCCCATTATAAAGTCGCTTTTGTGCCCGATAAAAAATTAGCGGAAACAGTCAACGAACCCTTTGCCCTTTTTGAAACGATTGAGATAGAAGAAGAAATTGAACCGGAAGGATTAAAATTATTTTCCGAAGACGATACATTGAAAGAACCCGAATTCATCCCTAAAGATGAAATCATTAAAGAAGAAATCAAAGAAGAAATCAATTTCGAAGAAGAACCGGTTTTTGGAGAAGAACCGGAATTGGAAGAAGATTGGCAACCGGAGGGAAACCCGGTTGCAAGTTTTGAGCCGGATTCCGAAGAAAAGTCTGGGATAACAGAACAAACGGTTGAGGATAAGGGTCGGTTTACGAAAGAGAAACCGGTATCGCAGTGGAATGATAAACACATTTGTCTCAATTGTCACGATTATGAAGCGCATCGCATTTATAGAAACAAGTACTTTAATATCCGGAAAAAGCTGAAACGACTGCGAGTTATCATATTTATTCTGACCATGATAATATGGGGTATTTTAGGTTTCCTTGTTTATTTGTACCATTTCGAAAAGCCCCTCCCATTCAAAAAAATAACACCAATTTCAGGTATAATTAAGTTTGAACCGGATAAAAACGCCCTTCCTGAACCGGATGAAATTTCAAACGAAAGCGTAGTTCCGGTAGAAGAACAGGAGCAAAAAGAGACAAATGAAGATGTGGTTTCTACCGAAACATCCGGCAAACCGGAGTTGATAACTGTTGTTGAAGGGCAACGGCTGACATTGATTGCCGAGAAAGAGTATGGAGACAAAGCGTTTTGGATATATATCTATTTGGAAAACAGGTCGATTATATCCAAGCCGGATGCATTGCCCGTCGGGTTGACAATTACTATCCCGCCGGCTGAAAAATACGGAATCGATTGCAACAATCCTGCCTCAGTACAAAGGGCAAAGGAATTAGCAAACAGGATTCCTTAACTTTTTTAAATACAGATAAATAAATAATTAATTATTTTTAACTTACAAACTATTTCAATCCTGATTTAACATTTATATTTTTGCACCGTCAAAGTGAAATAACATATTAAAATAATATAACAACTATTTTTATGAGTCAAACAGTTGATATTAGAGAACTTAATGAGAGAATTGAAAGTAAGAGCGGTTTTGTGAACATGATTTTTATGGGCATGGACCAAATGATTGTCGGACAAAAGCATTTGGTTGAGTCCTTATTGATTGGTCTATTGTCCGACGGACATATTCTGTTAGAGGGTGTTCCGGGTTTGGCAAAGACCTTGGCGATTAAAACGCTGGCATCTTTGATAGACGCTCAGTATAGCCGCATTCAATTTACTCCCGACTTGCTTCCTGCGGATTTAATAGGAACAATGATTTACAGTCAAAAGAAAGAAGAATTTTTAGTGAAACACGGTCCTGTTTTTGCCAATTTCATTTTGGCTGACGAAATCAACCGCGCGCCGGCAAAAGTGCAAAGCGCTTTGTTGGAAGCCATGCAGGAACGGCAGGTGACAATTGGGGAAAAGACCTATAAACTTCCCGAACCTTTCTTAGTAATGGCAACGCAAAATCCAATCGAACAGGAAGGCACCTACCCGCTACCGGAAGCCCAAGTAGACCGTTTTATGCTGAAAGTAATCATTAATTATCCGAAGAAAGACGAGGAAAAATTGATTATCCGGCAAAATATCGGTGGAAGTAAACCGGACATCAAACCGGTTTTGAGAAAGCAGGAGATATTGGAAGCCCGCAAAATAGTGAATGAAGTCTATATAGATGAGAAAATAGAAAAATACATCGTCGATATAGTCTTCGCTACCCGCTTTCCGCAAGAGCACGGACTTCCCAATCTGAAGGATATGATTTCGTTCGGGGCTTCACCCCGCGCTTCAATCAATTTAGCATTGGCCGCCCGTTCTTATGCTTTCATTAAACGCAGGGGTTATGTGATTCCGGAAGACATCCGCGCCGTTTGTTTCGATGTCCTTCGTCACCGCATTGGGCTTACCTACGAAGCGGAAGCGCGTAATCTTACTTCGGAAGAAATTGTAAGCGAGATTTTGAACAAAGTAGAAGTACCGTAATTAAGAATTAAGAATTAAGAATTAAAAATTAGGATGACTGCCCTAAAATAATTCTTAATTTTTAATTTTTAATTTTTAATTTATAGAGTTGTGGAAACAAGCGAGCTTTTAAAAAAAGTACGACAGGTAGAAATTAAAACCCGGGGATTGTCGAATAATATTTTCGCAGGTCAATACCATTCGGCATTCAAAGGGCGCGGTATGGCTTTTTCGGAAGTGCGGGAATACGAATTCGGGGACGATATCCGGGACATTGACTGGAACGTCACCGCCCGTTATTCAAAACCTTTCGTGAAAATTTACGAAGAAGAACGCGAGTTGACGGTGATGCTTCTTGTGGATGTTTCGGGAAGTCGCTTTTTTGGTACAAACGAAAATCTGAAACAGGATATGATTACCGAAATTGCCGCCACGCTTGCTTTTTCGGCCATTCAGAACAACGACAAAATCGGCGTGATTTTTTTCTCCAATCAAATCGAAAAATTCATCCCTCCTAAAAAAGGGAAAAAACATATTCTCTATGTTATTCGCGAATTGATTAATTTCGAACCGCAAGAGGCAAAAACAGATATCGCATTGGTTCTACAATATCTTACCAACGCAATTAAAAAAAGGTGTACGGCGTTTGTCTTTTCCGATTATATCGACAAAGGAAATTATCAACATGCTTTGACGATTGCAAATAAAAAGCACGATATGGTAGCGATTCAGGTTTTCGACGAACGGGAAACGGAAATGCCGAAAATAGGTTTGATAAAGATTAAAGATGCTGAAAGCGGCAGTGAAAAATATGTAGATACCGGTTCAAGGAGGGTAAGGGAAACATATAAACAATGGTGGGAAAAACGCCAAACGGAAATGAACGACGCTTTCAAACGAAGCCGGGTCGATTCCGTATCCATTCGCACGGATGGAGATTATGTGAAAGCCTTGATGGGATTGTTTAACAAACGTAGTTGATATAAACCAATGAAGAATAGTAATAGGATAAAAACGATTGCCGGAATAGTTGTTTGCCTGTGGATAAGCGGTATTTACGCCCCTGCGCAAACGGTTGTGAAAGCGACAATCGATTCAACGCATATCCTGATTGGGCAACAGACAAAAATTCATTTGGAAATAGCCGCAGATAAGAGTCAGTCGCTTCAAATCCCGATGATTCCGGATACGCTGATGAGAGGCGTAGAGGTGCTTGAAATTTCAAAGATTGATACATTTGATATTGGCAACGACAGGATGCAACTTAAATACGATTATTTAATAACAGCATTCGATTCCGCCCTGTATCTTCTGCCGCCATTTAAAGTTATCGCCGGCGTCGATACCGCTTTCTCGTCCGAATTGGCTTTGAAAGTATCTACACTTCCGGTCGATACGGAATCCGGACAGTTCTATGATATCAAAGACATCAGAAAGCCTCCGTTTGTCCTGATGGATTATCTTCCCGGTGTTTTGTTAGTATTGACAATTTTAGCGTTAATAGCTTTGATTGCTTATATTATTTACCGTCTGATAAATAAAAAGTCCTTGGTGCCATTCAAAAAAGAGGAGCCTTACGTGCCTCCGCATATTCGTGCAATCCTAAGATTGGATGCCATAAAAATAGAGAAATTATGGCAAATGGGGAAAGTGAAAGAATATCATTCCGAAATAACCGACACTTTGCGGAAATACATCGAGGAACGTTTTGGAGTCGGAGCTATGGAAATGACTTCAGGGGAAATATTGTCCGACATCAAGAATCACAGCGATGCGGATACTGCTTATGACAATCTGAAACAAATCCTCATCCTGGCTGATTTTGTAAAATTTGCCAAATATAAATCCCTTCCCGATGAAAACGAGTTAAGTATGATGAATGCTTATTTGTTTGTGAATAATACAAAACAGGAGGAGATGAAAAAGGAGGAGGGGGAAATAGAGGAAGCGGTGGAAATTGGGGAAACAAACAAAACAATTAATAATTACGTATGATTTTTGCGAATCCGATTTATTTTTTATTACTGCTGTTGTTGATTCCAATGATTGGCTGGTATATTTGGAAGTTGCGTAAATCGCAGGCTTCTATTCAATTATCATCCATCGAGGGGTTTACCAAAGCTCCGAATACCTTGCGGAATTATTTGCGTCATTTTCCGTTTATCTTGCGAACAGGCGCCTTTGTTTTTTTGGTTATCGCTTTGGCGCGTCCGCAAACGACCAATAACTGGAGTTCGTCGACGACCGAAGGAATCGACATTGTTATGGTTTTGGATATTTCTTCCTCGATGTTGGCACAAGATTTGAGACCCAATCGTTTGGAGGCTGCCAAAGAGGTTGCTGCAACGTTTATCAACGGGCGCCCGACCGACAATATCGGTTTGGTTATTTTTGCAAAAGAGAGTTTTACGCAATGTCCGCTGACTACCGACCACGCGGTTCTTTTGAATCTCTTGAAAGACGTAAAGTGCGGTATGCTCGAAGATATGACGGCTATCGGTCACGGCATAGCTACTGCCGTCCTCCGCTTAAAAGACAGCAAAGCGAAGTCGAAAGTGATTATCCTGCTGACGGATGGTACGAACAATGCGGGAGAAATAGCTCCGGGCACGGCAGCCGAAATTGCCAAAGCGTATGGAATCCGCGTATATACCGTCGCCGTAGGTACGATTGGTGAAGCGCCCTATCCATATCAACTCCCTTCCGGCGGCGTCAGGATGATGCAGATGAAAGTCGAAATTGATGAAAAGATATTGACTCAAATTGCTCAGACCACCGGCGGATTGCATTTCAGGGCAACCAATAACAGAACTCTGAGGGAAATCTACGAGGAAATCGACCAGATGGAAAAAACAAAGATGCAGGTTCAGGAATACAGTAAAAAACAGGAAGAATATGCCTTCTATGCGATGATTGGCTTGTTGCTCTTCCTGTTGGAACTGTTGTTGCGATACACATTGTTAAAAAATATACCGTAATACAATTTGTTTATGTTTAGATTCGAACACCCGAATTATTTATATTTATTTTTTCTGCTGCCGGCGCTTTTAGCCCTCTTTTTATACGCAGTGTATATAAAGAAGCGGAATTTGAAACGGTTTGGCGACCGAAAAATCATTGATGTCCTGATGCCGGACGCTTCATTAAAGAAACAATATTTAAAATTCGGATTATTGTTTGCCGCCCTTGCTTTATTCATTTTCGTAGTTGCAGGACCTCAGTTCGGTTCCAAAATAGAAACCGTCAGGAAGCAGGGAATTGAAGTCATCATTTGTTTGGATGTTTCCAATTCCATGCTATCAACCGATGTTTCCCCCAGCCGCTTGGAAAGATCTACACAGATGTTATCAAGATTAATTGATAATTTAAACAACGATAAAATCGGATTGATTGTCTTTGCCGGTGATGCTTTTATTCAATTACCCATCACATCGGATTATATTTCCGCAAAAATGTTCTTGCGGTCTATCAATCCGGCTATGGTGCCGGTTCAAGGAACAGCCATCGGAGCGGCTATCAATCTGGCGCTCAAATCATTTACCCCCGATGAAAAGACGGAAAAAGCCATCATTCTGATTACCGACGGGGAAAATCATGAGGACGACGCCATAGGCGCAGCGAAAACTGCCGCCGGAAAGAATATTCGTGTGAATGTATTGGGTGTAGGTTCCGAGCAAGGCGCGCCGATTCCCATTCCGGGAACGAACGGTTACCAGCGGGACAAGGAAGGCAATATGATTATCACCAAGTTAAATGAACAAATGTGTCAGGATATTGCTATTGCCGGTAACGGTTTCTATGCAAGAACCGACAATACCAATAATGCACTGAGGGCTTTGGAGAGGGAATTGGATAAACTGAGTAAATCGGAAGTGGAAAGTAAAGTATATACTTCCTATGACGAAAAATACCAGATTCCCGCTTGGATTTTACTGTTCCTCCTCGTAGTCGAATTTTTTATCCTTGATAGAAGAAACCGGGTGATGAGTAGGATTTTGAAAGGGTTTTGGTCAGTTGATAATTGAAAATTTATTTATTTGTCATCCCGCGCTTGACGCGGGATCCCCTGAAAGAAGCAGGGGATTGCGGGTCAAGCCCGCAATGACAGAGAGTTCAAGGGGATTGCGGGTCAAGCCCGCAATGACAGAAAATGATTAGTAACATAATGTAATATGAAACAAACAATAGTAACTTTGTCCTGTATTTTGACTTTTTCCTTTCCCGCTTTTCCGCAAAAGCAAGTCAGGCAGGAATTGCGAAAAGGAAATAAGGAATATAAACAGGAAAAATATACCGAATCGGAAATCGCTTACCGGAAAGCATTGGAATTAAATGCCCGTTCGGGGGATGTGGCTTATAATTTGGGTAATTCGCTATACAAGCAGGAAAAACTTCCTGAAGCGTTTGAGCAATACCGCGCTGCCGCTTCGGAAGAAAAAGATAAAGAAAAAGCCGCTACGGCATGGCACAACATCGGAAATGTTTTTATGAGTAACAAAGATTATCAAAATAGCATTGAAGCTTATAAACAAGCCCTGAGAAGAACGCCCTGGGATGATGAGACCCGGTACAATTTGGCTTTGGCTCAAAAATTGCTGGAAGATCAGGAACAGGATCAAAATCAGGATCAAGATCAAAATCAGGATCAGCAGCAGGACGACAATCAGGAACAAAATCAAGACCAACAGCAGGACAATAATCAGGATCAAAATCAGCAGAATCCGGATCAGATGCAACAGCAAAATACGGATCAAATATTAGATGCGATGTTACAAAACGAACGGGATACGCAAGAGAGAGTGAGGGAACAGCAGATGCAACAGCAACAACAACGTAGAACAGGAAAGGATTGGTAAACTAACAATAAAACAGGAATGAGGAAGTTATTTTTCTTATTTATTACACTTGGCTTGACCGGTACGGGTATTTTCGCTCAAGGCATTACTTTTCAAGCAACAACAGAAAGAGCAGTTGTTGCCGGTCAACAATTTCGAGTAAATTATACACTGACTACCGGAGGTGAAAGCGGGAAAGATATCCAATTACCCGAAATGAAAGATTTTGATAATATTTATGGTCCGACCTTATCCAGTCAATCTTCATCCACGAGTATATTTAATGGTAAAGTGTCAAGTCAATCAACAAGTATTTTTACATATATTTTCTTGGCAAAAACCGAGGGTACATTCACTATCCCTCCGGCTACGATTAAAGTAGGTAACAGCGAGTATAAATCCAATGAATTAACCGTTAGGGTACTGCCGCCCGACCAAACAGCGGAGGCATCAGCCGCCAATGCAAATCACAATAATGCCGGCCAACAGGGAGGGGAACAACCCTCCGCCTCCGGCGGCTCTACCAACGAAGAAGTTTTTATCCGCGCAACCGTATCCAAGAGTTCCGTATATGAAAATGAAGGATTTGTGATTACGATTAAACTGTATACTTTGGTTGATCTCGGATTCGAGAATATTAAATTTCCGGAATATGAAGGATTCTACGTACAAGGGATAACCATGCCTGCCAATCAGCAATATACTTTAGAAAATTATAACGGGCGCAACTACAATGCAGCAATCTTGAAGCAAGACGTTTTATTTCCGCAGCGTTCGGGAAAAATCACCATTCCGGCAGGCAAATTCGACCTTGTTTTGAGGATACGTTCGCCGCAAAGGTCGCGAAGTATTTTTGATTTTATGGAAGCATATACCGAAGTGCCTCGCACGATTTTGACAAATGCGGTTACTATTGACGTGAAACCGCTTCCGGCAGGCAAACCGGCTTCTTTTACCGGAGCGGTAGGCGACTACAAAATGACCTCGTCTATCAGTACAAATCAATTGAAAACAAACGATGCGGTCACAGTCAAAGTAACGATTTCAGGGAACGGTAATATCAAGTTGGCAAGAAGTCCGGACATCGTTTTTCCCAATGACTTCGACATAATTGATCCGGTGACTTCTACCAATGAGAAAGCGTCGCCCTCCGGTGTGAACGGAACAAGAACCATCGAATACAACGCCATTCCGCGATATGCCGGCGACTTCACCATTCCTCAAGCCGAACTTTCTTATTTCGACTTGAAGACGGGAACTTATAAAACATTAACAACCGATGAATTCCGGTTGCTTGTAGAGCAGGGTGAAGTAGGCAGTGGCGTTAATTTGCCGGTCATCAATGCCACCAATAAAGAAGATATTCGTTTCTTGGGAAAAGATATCCTCTATATCAAAACGGATTCGGTATCTTTCAACAGCAGTGGATTCTTTTTCGGAACCCTCCGGTATGGATTGTTTTATATTGTTCCGGCTTTATTGTTCCTGATACTGTTCCTGATTTATCGCAAGCAAGTGGCGATGAATGCAAACATTGCTTTGGTGAGGACGAAAAAAGCCAATAAGGTAGCCTCCAAACGCTTGAAAACATCCGCCAAATATTTGAAAGAAAATCAAACGGAATTGTTTTATGATGAAATCCTGAAAGCGGTTTGGGGATATTTAAGCGACAAGTTGAGCATCCCTGTTTCTGCTTTGACCAAAGACAATGTAGATGCGAATCTTTTGAAATACGGCGCCAAGGAAAGTTTGATAGGGGAGTTCCGGGATATCTTGGATACAGCCGAATTTGCAAGGTTTGCTCCGGCACAGGAAAGCGGGAAAATGGACGAGTTGTATGAGGCAACCGTCCAAGCGATTGATAAAATGGAAAATACAATTAAAAAATAGGAGAAGAAGATGATGAAACAGTTTTTTATCCTGATAGCAATCCTGTTTGTTACTTTTAATCTCAAGGCGCAAAACGATTTGTTTCAACAAGCGAATGAAGCATACGTCCAAGGCGATTTTCAAGCCGCCGCCGGTTTATATGAAGAACTGCTGAAAGCAAATGGGGAATCGGCAACCGTCTATTATAATCTGGGTAACAGTTATTATAAATTAAATAAAATAGCTCCGAGTATTCTGAACTTTGAACGCGCGCTTCTGCTTGAACCGGGCAATAAAGACATCCGTTTCAATTTGGAAATAGCCAAGTTGAAAGCGGTTGACAGGATCGAGCCGGTAGGTGATTTCTTTTTAACCGAATGGTTTAGAGCAATACAGAATTTACTGAGTACCGACGCTTGGAGCAATTTCAGCATCGTCTGCTTTATTTCACTGATAATTTGTTTATTCCTCTTTTTCTTTTCACGCCGGATTTTTATCAAAAAGTTGGGATTTTTCATCGCTATGGGATTGTTTGTAGGGGTTATTTTCGGAAATAGTTTTGCTTATAATCAAAAGAAAAAACTAACCCAACGAAATGCAGCGATTATTTTTGCTCCGACAACAACAATCAAAGGTTCGCCCGACAATAGCGGTACCGATTTGTTTATCCTGCACGAAGGTACAAAAGTCAAATTGAGGAACAATAGAATGGAAAATTGGAAAGAAATCGAAACTGCCGGCGGGGATGTCGGTTGGATCAAGAGTTCGGAGATTGAAGTGATTTAACCGTTTGCGCTACTTCTTCCATCAACCACTTAGGCGTGGAAGTTGCGCCGCATATTCCTACGGATTCGGCTTGGGCAAACCAGTCCGGCTGTATGTTTTCCGGACTTGAAATCAGCAAAGTATCGGGATTCGCCTTTTTACACTCAGCGAACAAAACTTTTCCATTGGAACTTTTTTCACCTGCAACAAATAAAATCAAATCGTGCCGCGCTGCAAACGTCCGGATATCCGGTATCCGGTTAGCTACTTGCCGGCAAATCGTATCAAAATATTTAAACTCGACCTCCGGATTGATACGGGTTTGAATCTCTTTGACAATTTCGTGAAAGTCATCGACCGACATCGTAGTCTGGGAAAACAAACAAATCGCCTGATTGAAATCCAAGCGGTCTAAATCGGATTTATCTTCAACTACAATCGCATTTCCACCGGTCTGGCCAACCAATCCGTTCACTTCCGCATGACCGTTTTTCCCAAAAATCACCGTTTGCATCGCCTTTCTACTCGATTCGTTATAGTGCTTCCTGATTTTTTTCTGTAACTGCAATACCACCGGACAAGTTGCATCGATTATCCGGATGGCGTTTGATTGGGCTGTTTCGTAAGTAGAAGGCGGCTCGCCATGCGCCCGCAACAACACCTTCTTATCCCGCATCCGATTCAGTTCCTCATGGTTGATCGTCCGCAAGCCTTTCTTCTGCAATCGTGCCACTTCCTGACTGTTATGTACAATATCGCCCAAGCAGTAAAGTTCCTTCTCATTGGCTAATTCTTTTTCCGCACTCTGAATCGCATTCACAACGCCGAAGCAAAACCCCGACTCTTTGTGAATTTCAACTGTTTTTTTATTTTTAGACATAAAATGCAGAGATGAAAGAAGATGGATAATTACTGCCGGTGCGTTAACTATTAATATTTTACAAACTGATTAAAGAATCAACGCACCGACGGTATGTGAAAATAAAAAAGGGACAAATCTTAAAAAGCAACCGGTCCCTTCAAGTATCCCCGCAGGGACTCGAACCCTGGACCCAATGATTAAGAGTCATTTGCTCTACCAACTGAGCTACGGAGACAAATTGTTTGTTGTCAATTATTTATAGAATTTTACATGTCACTTTTTGCCAAACAGCGACACAAATAATTATTTACTTCTCTAAGCCAAATTCGACCGCAAATGTCGGAAATAAAATTTGAATACGCAATATATTCAATAATTATTTTGGCAAATCAGGTGTTCAGGCCATTTTGTAAATCTTTTGGAAAATAGTATTTTTGTACCATTATTCACCTATAAAAAAATAAGTCATGAATACCAAGAGAACAAAAACTAAAGTAACTCTGTTTTGTGCGGGCTTGTTCCTTTTCGGATGGAGTTTGACATCCTGCAATCAAGTTTCAAAAAGTGAAGTTAGGTTGAAGGACTACGGCGCCGGTCCAACTGTACTCGACATTGACGCTTATACCTTGTCGAATACTAATTTCAGAACAGCGTTGTGGACAGGAACAAAACTTCAAGCGACATTGATGTCAATACCTGTGGGTGGCGACGTAGGTTTGGAACAGCACTTCGACACCGACCAGTTTCTTCGCATCGAAGACGGAACAGCCCAAGTAGTGATGGGCGATACGGAACAGTCGCTCACTTTTATCCAAACGGCGGAAAAGGATTTTGCTATATTTGTTCCCGCAGGGAAATGGCACAATATCATCAATACAGGCAGTAAACCGCTGAAACTCTATTCCATTTATTCGCCTGCCGAGCATCCTCATGGAACGGTGCACAGGACATGGGAGGAAGCGGAGGAAGCAGAACATCAACATTACTCAAACAATACAGGAAACCTTATGAAACATGAATTGATACAATTGCCGTATGCAATCAATGCATTGGAGCCGGTAATCAGCAAGCAAACCCTTGAGTTTCACCATGGGAAACATTTGCAGGGATATGTTAATAATCTGAACAATCTTATTCAGGGAACACGATTTGAAGGCGCCGACCTCGAAACGCTGGTTAAGGTATCGGAGGGCGCTATGTTTAATAATGCGGGACAGATATTGAACCACAATCTCTATTTTACGCAATTTTCACCGCGCGGAGGCGGAAAACCTTCCGGCCGGTTGGCTCAAGCCATTGACGCTGTATGGAGCTCGTTCGAGAATTTTCAGAAAGAGTTTGAATCCGCAGGCACCGGTTTGTTTGGCTCGGGGTGGGTTTGGCTGGCTGCCGATAAAGACGGAAAACTGTCTATCCTTAAAGAACCTAATGCGGGAAATCCGCTTACCAAAGGATTAAAACCAATATTGACCTTTGATGTCTGGGAACATGCCTACTATCTCGACTTTCAGAACCGCCGCGCCGACCAACTGAAAAGTCTGTGGGCTATTGTGGATTGGAGGATCGTTGAAAGCCGTTATTGTCCTGCGTAGAGGGGTATCGCGGAGACTTGCCCAACTCTACCCCTTAGACTTGCTCAACTCTACCCCTTAGACTTGCTACAAGTCTCAACCATAGACTTGCTCAAGTCTCCGGCATAGAGTTGAGCAAGTCTTTTTTCCTGAAAAAAGTTTACAGTTTCACCTATTCTATTTTCCATAAAATATTTTCTATCCCCATTTGTCAGCATAAGTAGAAAATATTTATGTTGAACTTTTAAAAAAGATTGTATGAAAAGGAATTTTTTATTATCGGACACTTTTTGTTGGGAGCGGCTGCGATAGCAGCTTTTGGTGCGGTAATCATGTTGTTGTGGAATTGGCTGATGCCTGCTATTTTTGGTTGGACAGCTATATGTTTTTGGCAAGCTTTGGGACTGTTGGCGCTTTGCCGGATACTTTTCGGCAGTATGGGTGTGAGGTTTGGAAGAATGAAACACCACCACCGCAATCCTATTCGTGAAAAATGGCAGAATATGACACCGGAAGAACAAAAAGAATTTCTGAAAAACCGCCGTTGTTTTGATCGCGATTTCGGTCACGATTTTTTTCATAATGATAGATTTGAAAAATAAGAGTAAAGTGTCGCAGCAAAATCAACACAATGTCGAAAAACTGATTGCAGAAT
>Ga0082212_10005065_pt1 | contig 18095 bp, 11 predicted proteins | sample TergutNt197P3_FD_71548 | JGI IMG/M metagenome (GOLD analysis project Ga0082212, IMG submission 71548) | Neocapritermes taracua P3 segment gut microbial communities from Petit-Saut dam, French Guiana - Nt197 P3 | ecosystem: Host-associated > Arthropoda: Insects > Digestive system > Gut ...
CGCGCCTCTCCCTGAAAGCCTCGCGCATCATGTCCACGGCGTCCTGCGGCCCGTTCAGCGCCTCTATCGACGCTATCTGCGAAAATGCGGCGGAACAGGAATTAGAGTTGACCATAAGCATCTCCACGTGCTTTAAAAGCTCCGGGTGCATTATGCCGTAGCCTAATCGCCAGCCTGTCATTGCGTATGTTTTTGAAAAACCATCGAGAATGATCGTCCTGTCCTTAAATCCCGGCAGGGATGCAATGGAAAACGCCTCGCCCTCGAATATAAGCCTGTCGTATATTTCGTCAGATAGTATAAAAATATCAGGGCGGTCGCGCAATATATCTGCGATCGCCATGACGTCTTCGCGCGTGTACATACTGCCTGTCGGGTTAGAGGGGCTGTTGATAAGCACCATTTTTGTTTTGGGTGTTATCAAACTCTTGAACTCGTCGAGATTTATTCTAAAATCGTTGTATGAAGCCAGCCGCAATGGGACTGGTACGCCGCCCGCAAAATTGATGCAGGATTCATATATCGGAAAAGACGGGTTGGGGTATATTACCTCGTCCCCCGGCTCTATAAGCATCTGTGTCGCATAAAATATTATAGGCTTACCGCCTGGGACGATGATCACTTCGTCCATGGATGTAGTGATGTTTTTATGCCTTGACGCGTATTCGGCTATAGCCTGCCGCGCTTCCGGGAATCCCGGCGTGGGCGAATACCCTGTATAGCCGTCGTTCATAGCGCGATACGCAGCGTCAATAATATTCTGCGGCGTTTTAAAATCGGGCTGGCCTATCTCCATATGAATGATGTGTTTTCCCTGCGCCTCTAAGGCTTTAGCCTTTGCGAGTATCTGGAACGCGGACTCGGTACTAAGCAGGTCCATTCTCTTTGCTACGGCGTTTTCAAACATAACCTGAACTCCTTATAATGTGATAAACTGTTTTCAGCCAATTTATGGCACGCCCGACTGGATTCGAACCAGCGACCTACAGAGTCGGAGTCTGTCACTCTATCCAACTGAGCTACGGGCGCATATCCTCGCACATTCTATCAAAACCGGGCGCGTATGTAAAGTATTAAGAGTGTTCGCAGCTGCAGCGCAAAAGAGTGTGGCAGCAGCAGCGCAGGCGGCAATGCAGGCAGTAATATAAAGAAAATATAAAAAAATCTTCCAAAAAACAGAAAAGTGTTATACAATGGGAGCGCTATAGGGTTCACGGACGCACGGTTCCGGTCGATTGCACCCCTTGACCGGGTAACTATGTATATAAGGAGACGCTGATGAAACTGCCGCGCTCAGGATTAATTTCAAAAATCATCGTGTTCGCGCTGATCATATATGCGTGCGCAAACCTCATATCCCTCCGCGGGCGGATAGAAACTGCCCGCGACGACCTCAACGAGCTCCGCAGACTGGTTGCGGCGCAAGAGATCTCCAACGCCGAACTAGAATATGAGATCGAGCATTATGACGAGCCGGAAGTTATCTCGGATATCGCGCGGTCCGATCTGGGGCTCGTCCTGCCGGGTGAAATAATCTTCTATGATGGCGGATACGACGCCGCCGACTGATAAATATTGCTATCGCATAAAAAAGCAAGCGCTGACTGATCCCTGGAGCTGCATGAAGACATAGCTTTGCGGAGTACGTGGTAATCCGGACGAGACTTGTGGTTTTTTGCTGAGAGGATTTATCATTCTAATGGACTTGGAGATTGGCGAGGTTCTTGCCGGCAAAGTAACCGGCATCACTAAGTTTGGCGCTTTCGTAACAGTCGCACCCGGGAAATCCGGCCTTGTGCATATATCAGAAATCACAAACACGTACGTCAACGACGTCCGGGACCATCTGACAGAAGGACAGGAAGTGACAGTCAAAATCATCGGCGTAGACCAATCCGGGCGCTTGAACCTCTCTATAAAAGCCGCAGCCGCTCCTTCGCAGGAACCCGCACGCAGCAATCCGCAGCCAAAGCAAACAGGTGAGATCGCAGAGCCTTCATTCGAAGACAAGCTTAAGCGGTTCATGCAGGATTCCGACAGCAAAATTTCCGGTCTTAAACAACATCCTGACAAAAAAAGCGCCCGCCGCCGCGGACGTTAATAAACATTAGGGGCGGCTTTTGCCGCCCCCGTCTAATGAACTATATAAATGGACAAAAACAGCACACCAGACAAAAAAGACCTTGAACGCAGCTTAAAGCCAGCAGGCTCATATCTTGACAGCCTGACGGATTTTGCCGATTTACTCGGTACGATTAGGCAGGCTGAAGACGCGGCCAAAGAGTTGATCAAAGAGACAGCCGCCGATGCGCATCCGCCCAAGCCTGCGGAGGAAGTAAAAACCGGCGGCCCTGCGGAAAGCGGCGAGGCAAAGCCGGAAGAAACCGGCGCTGACGAGGAACGCAGCCTTGAAGAGCTGCTCGGCGACCTTGACGCGCTTGTCGGCCTCGGGAACATCAAGGAAAGTGTAAAAAGCCTGATAAACTATGTAAAAGTACGCAAACTTCGTGAAGAGAACGAGCTGCCCAACCCACCATTGTCGCTGCACATGGTGTTCACAGGCAATCCCGGCACAGGGAAAACGACGGTTGCGCGAATACTGGCAGGTCTGTACAAAGCGATAGGCGTACTGTCCAAAGGCCAGCTTGTCGAGGTCGACCGCTCGGGGCTTGTCGCCGGGTTTGTGGGGCAGACAGCGATAAAGACGTCTGATGTTGTAAAGAGCGCCATCGGCGGCATACTCTTCATCGACGAGGCATACGCGCTTGCTCCGGAAGCAGGAACTGCAAACGATTTCGGCAGGGAAGCGATAGAAACCCTCTTAAAACTAATGGAAGACAACCGCAATGACTTGATTGTCATCGTCGCCGGCTACAGCGCTCCGATGCAGAGATTCATATCTTCAAACCCGGGGCTTGAATCCCGCTTCAACCGCTTCTTCGAGTTTGAAGACTACAACAGCAGCGAACTGCAGTCGATCTTCAGCGGCATGTGTCTGAAGAGCGAGTATATTTTGGAAAATGACGCTTATGAATTTGCCGAAGAGTTTTTTAGCGACCTTTACAACACACGGGACGCAAACTTCGGCAATGCGCGCCATGTACGGAATTTTTTTGAGAATATCGTTTCGGTCCACTCAGACAGGGTCTCAGCGTTAGACGGACATACGCGCGAGGATCTCACAGCAGTGCTGCTCGAAGACCTTGAAAAAGCAGCGGCCCGGTAAATCAGACAATATCTTAAAGGAGGACTTCTCCCATGCCCCATGCAAAGGACATCAAGATCATCAGCGGCAACTCGAATATACCTTTTGCCGAGAGCGTGTGCAGGAATCTGGGTATGCGCCTTAGCAACACTGATGTAACGACTTTTTCAGACGGCGAGATTTCGGTGTCGCTTTTTGAAACAGTTCGCGGTTCTGATGTGTTTATCATCCAGTCCACCTGCTACCCGGTAAATGACCATCTGATGGAGATGCTCATCCTTGTCGACGCCTGCAGGCGCGCATCCTCCGGCCGCATTACTGTGGTTATGCCGTATTTCGGCTATGCGCGCCAGGACAGAAAAGCCAAATCGCGCGACCCTATTTCAGCCAAGCTGGTGGCGAACCTTATAACCTCCGCGGGTGCTAACAGGGTCTTGACTATGGATTTGCACGCAGCGCAAATACAGGGTTTTTTCGATATCCCTGTGGATAATCTGGTCGGAAGCCTGCTTTTTGCCGACTATTACCAGAAAAACGTTATCAACGGGAACGACGATTTCATGGTGGTATCACCGGACGTCGGATCGGTCGGCCGCGCGCGCGCTTTTGCGCTCAGGCTGGGTTTGAACCTTGCGATAATTGACAAACGACGCGAAAGAGCCAACCATTCGGAAGTAATGAACATCATTGGCTCTGTCGAAGGCAAGCGGATCATATTGTATGACGACGTCGTAGATACCGCGGGTAGCCTCTGCGAAGCCGCAAGAGCGCTTGAAGTAAAAGGCGGCGCGAGAGAGATATACGCATGCGCCAGCCACGGCGTCCTTTCAGGGCACGCAGTCGAACTTATTGAGAACAGCAATATAAAAGAACTCATGTTTACCGATACTATCCCTTACCGCGGCGAGAAGCCTTGCGAGAAAATCAAGTATCTGACAGCTGCGCCCTTGTTTGCCGAAGCGATCGAACGCATATTCGAAGAAGTGTCAATATCGACTCTGTTTCGGTAAGGCTATGTTTTTTAGACGCAACTCCGGGCCGGTGTCATGGATAATCATTTTTCTGGGTAACCCCGGTGCACGGTTCGACAATTCACGGCATAACGTTGGCTTTTTTACTGCAGACGCAATAGAGGAAAAAGCCGGCGTCAGAATCAATAAGCTCAAGTTCAAGTCGCTGACAGCGGCAGCAACGCTCGAAGGCGCCCGCGTGTTTTTTATGAAACCGCAGACATACATGAACCTTAGCGGTGATGCGGCGGCGCAGGCATTGAACTTCTACAAACTGCAGCGCAGCAATCTTCTTGTCGTTTCAGACGATGTTTCACTGCCGGCAGGCAAGCTGCGCGTCAGGCGCCGCGGCTCGTCCGGCGGGCATAACGGGCTTAAAGATATAATCGCCAAGTGCGGCGGAGAGGATTTTCCAAGAATAAAAATCGGCGTCGGCGCCCCCCCCAGCGAAGACTACGACCTTGCTGACTGGGTACTATCAAAACTGACGCCATCCGACGAAATACTCCTGAAACAGGCTGCGGAAAAGGCAGCTCTCGCAATCAGCGCGATTGTCGCGAATGGCATCGAGTCCGCGATGGAACTGTTTAATTAAAGGTGACAATATGCCAACACTGACGCCAATGATGAAGCAATATTACGAAATAAAAGAACGCAACCGGGACAGCGTCCTTTTTTTCCGTCTTGGAGACTTTTACGAAATGTTCGGTGACGATGCGAAGACCGCATCGAAGGAGCTGGACCTGGTGCTGACGTCACGCGACAAATCAACAAGCGACCCAGACGACAGAATACCGATGTGCGGCATCCCATACCACTCTTCAGAATCGTATATAGCGCGGCTTATAGCCAGGGGTTACAAAGTCGCGATATGCGAGCAAGTCGAGGATCCTGCAACTGCGAAAGGCCTCGTCGAGCGCGCCATTGTACGCGTAGTGACTCCGGGAACGCTCATCGAAACGTCGATGCTGGATGAGGGCACTCCAAACTACCTATGTGCAGCGTATATAGGCGATACTTCCGCAATTTGCTTTTCTGACTTGTCCACAGGTGAGACCTCAGTCACGGAGTTCGGCTCAGCTGACGTCCGCCGCATAGAAAACGAGCTCAACTCATTTATGCCGTCTGAAGCGATACTTGGCGGGGATAGTGAAGTGTGCGAGCGACTGCGAGGATTTCTCACTTCCCGCCCCGGCTGCCTTGTGCAAAATGATAGCGAGTTGTTTTGCGAAAAGAGCGCCGGTCTGCTTCAGGCGCAGTTCGGCGAGGACGCATGCGATGGGTTGAGCTCTGCCGCTGTATTGGCCTCAAGCGCTCTGCTCTCATATATTTCAGATACGCAGAAAACGGATATCTCGCATATCCGCGCGCTTGGGCGCAATGTTAGCGGCTGGCATATGGAGCTGGACGGCAACACCATACGTAATCTTGAGCTTGCTGCATCGCTCAGGACAGGTGAAAAAAGGGGGAGCCTGCTCTGGATCCTTGACAAGACAAAAACTCCGATGGGCAAGCGCCTCATACGCTCCTGGGTTTTACGCCCGCTGATAATGACTGCCCCAATAAAAAAAAGGCTTAACGCGGTTTCCGAGCTTGAAAAAGAAACTGTTAAACGCAGCGAACTGGTTGTGCGCCTCAAAGACGTCGGAGACATGGAACGGCTGATAGGCAAAATCGTTTACGGGAACGCTGTCAGCCGCGATATGAAAGCTCTGTCGGCATCGATACAGGTCCTGCCGGAAATCGTATCGCTTCTCAAAGCGATGAGGAGCTCCGCGCTTAGCGAATGCGCGGGTATGGACGTCTTGTCCGATATCAGGAAGGAGATCGACGCTGCAATCGTCGACGCACCCCCGTTTTCTGTACGCGAGGGCGGCTTTATTAAGGCTGGCGCTGATCCTGAGGTGGACAGGCTGCGTGCGCTTCTTGAAAACAGCTCCGCAACACTGACCGGCATTGAGGCGAACGAACGCCTGCGCACTGGTAAGAAACTAAAAATCGGATACAACAGGGTGTTCGGTTACTATATCGAGATTCCCCGCTCCGCGTCAGACGACGTTCCGGACGATTATGTCCGCAAACAGACTCTGGCCAACTGTGAGCGATTCATTACGCAGGAGTTGAAGGAACTCGAAACAGAGCTGCTGACAGCAAAAGACAAACTTGCGGAGCTGGAATACGCGCTGTTTGAAAAACTCCGTTCGCTCGTCGCAGCGGAAGTAGGGCGTGTGCAATCGGCGGCGAAGCTTGTGGCTGAGCTCGACGTGTTCTGTTCACTTGCCGAGACAGCCGCGGCAAACAACTATTGCATGCCGGAAATCGACGTATCCGACGTTCTCGATATCCGCGACGGCAGGCATCCGGTCGTGGAGATCATGCAGCAGGGTTCGCTTTTCGTACCGAACGACACATTTCTTGACAGCGGCGCATCGCGAGCCGCGATAATCACAGGCCCGAATATGGCGGGCAAGTCGACGTACATGCGTCAGACAGCGCTGATAGTTCTTATGGCTCAGATAGGCTCGTTCGTGCCGGCGCGCTCTGCAAGAATAGGGATAACAGACCGCATCTTCACGCGGATCGGAGCGTCCGACGACTTGTCATCCGGCAAATCCACCTTCATGGTCGAGATGACGGAAGTCGCGGACATACTCAAAAACGCGACACGTTCCAGCCTGCTGATACTGGACGAGATAGGGCGCGGCACTTCAACATATGACGGTATGTCGGTGGCGAGGGCGGTTTTGGAACATTGCGCCGATACGCGCAAGCTTGGCGCTAAAACCATGTTCGCCACCCATTATCACGAGTTGACGGCACTAGAGGACGAAGTCGACGGCGTAAGGAATTTTAACATTTCCGCAAAAAAGCGAGGCGACGACGTCATTTTCCTGCGTAAGATTGTGCCCGGAGGCGCTGACGACAGCTACGGCATAGAAGTCGCCGGGCTTGCGGGAGTGCCGGAAAGCGTGATAAAGCGCGCAAAGGCAGTACTGAAATCGCTGGAAAGCGATGATGCCCCCCGGCGCGGGTGCATCGAGGCCGGGAAGCAGCAGCCTGCAAGCAGCCAGCTTTCCCTGCTTGACATGGGAGGCAGCGAGATCGCGGCCATATTGGACTCCACCGACTTGAATACACTGACACCGCTCGAGGCTATGAATCTGTTGTTCGAGCTGAAGAAAAAGCTGTAAGGATCATTCAAAAAATGAAATATCCGTTTATTTTCCCGATGAAGAGATCCGAACGTATTATGGGATGCGTTTGCATTCTGATCCACGCTGTAGTACTGCCGGAAATTCTCGCTTTTCTGCTTGGAATATATGCTCCCGGCATCACCGCGCCTTATTACATGCTTGTATTCAACACATCCTGTTTTCTACTGATTTTGATCGTTATGTTCAGGTATCTGAGGGAGTCGTTCTCAGACTTTATCTCCGGATTTTGGCGCGCGATCCAGTCGGTTATTCTCGGCATCGTCCTGTATTATGCCCTTTTTTGGGCTGTGACTATATTTCTGACAAGCCTCATGATGACTGCAAACCCCAACACGCAGGCTTTTTACGCATCGCTTAACAAAAACTTCAACGTTATGCTGATAGTATCGGTAGTCCTCGCGCCGATCGTTGAAGAGGCGATGTATAGGGGCGCGCTGTTCGGCACGATCAGGCAAAAAAGCAGGCTCCTTGCTTATCTCGTTTCAATTATGCTTTTTTCGTTAGCGCACCTATGGAGGTTCCTTCTTTTTGGATACAGCTGGGATGTTTTGTTGCTGCTGCTTCAGTATGTACCCGCATCGATCGCGCTGGCATGGTGCTACGAGCGCGGCGGCACGATTTGGGCGCCGATCCTCCTGCACTCCGCCATTAATCTCACCGCTTTGTTTATATAGAGGTATTACTACAGGAGCAAGTCTTTTAGCTTTTCCGCGATTACTGAATAGTTGAGCTGGATTGCATTTTCTTTTAGCCATGCAGCAAGGCCGTCGTCCGATTCATACTCAAAGCTGTCCAGCTCACTTATCGCTTCGTTCACGCCGCCCATGTCAAAACTGTCGCAGGCGATGCGGAGTTTTTCAAGCGTGACCATGTCAGGCTTGTCTTTTTTTCCTTTCTGCTCTTGTTCCGCTATTTCTGCCAGTGCGCTTTCTAGTCCGTTGAGCAGTTCATCCAGAGCAGCCGCAAACGGACTGTTGTTCTCACCGATATACCCTAAATTACCTTCTTTTGCTGCTTTCTCCAGCTCTTCCGCCATATCGCCTACCTGCGAGGCAAGGATATTACGGGTGGATCCCTTTATCCCGTGCACGACGATCTCATAGTCTGCCAGCCCATCCGCTCCGGCGTTCTCTATTTTCTGCTGCAGCGGCCTTGTGTTCATAACAAAGGAACGCAGAATGTCAAGATATACTTCACCGTCGCCCATAAAGCGTTCTACCCCTCCGTCCACGTCGATGTCTATGTTTTCGGGGAGCTTGTCAAATGCGGCGCGGGCATGGCTGCTTAACCCGTCGGTGTGAGACTCTTCATCAGAGTCAGCGTACTGGGCCTCCTGCTCTTTGTCCGCGACCCATTTGCGGACTATCTCATCCAGCTTTGCAATATCGATAGGCTTTGAAAGGAAGTCCTGAAAACCTTTGCCTAAAAACATTTCGTCATTGCCGACTATAGCGTTGGCGGTGCAGGCGATGATCGGCACGTTAAGCGCATACTCAGTGCCGAGCTCGCGAATATGCCCGGTAGCCTCGATGCCGTCCATGCCGGGCATCATATGATCCATAAAAACGGCATTATACCTGACAGCCTCTATCCTGATGGCGTCTATCGCCAACTGCCCGCTAGACACGCAGTCGACATGCATCCCATAAGGCTTAAGCAAGCCTTTTGCTACATCGAGGTTTGAAACTGTATCGTCGACTATCAGCACATTCGCATATGGTACCTTTATCCGCTTCAGGGCGGATTTATTGCGGCGCTTCTGATCGGTATAGCGATAATTTTTGAGGTTTTTTACTACCTCCGGCCCAATCACTGTTTCGGTAACATAGCCTTGCATCAGACGCGCTGTGAAAGTGCTCCCCTTGCCGTAGTCGCTTTCGACAGTAATGCTGCCGTTCATCAGCTCGACCATCTTCTTTGTAATCGGAAGGCCAAGCCCGGTTCCCATGATGTTGCGGTTTGCAAGCTGATCGAACTTGCCGAACTCGTCGAAAAGGGAGTCGACGTCCTCCTCTTTGATTCCTCTTCCTGTGTCTGCTACTTGAGCGACAAGCCATGAGGTTTCTTCACTTTCCCTTTCGCAGCGGACGCTCAGGGTAACACTCCCCTCATTTGTATATTTGAATGCGTTGGAAAGCAGGTTATTAAGTATCTGCTTGATGCGCAGATCGTCGCCGAACAACTGCACGGGCAGGTTTTCATCTACATCCAGGATAAAACTGATAGGTTTATCGTCAATATGCATTGTGCTTTGGGTGACCGTATCATTCAGCATGCTCGGAAGATCGTACTTCACAGGAACAAGCTCCAGCTTGCCTGCTTCGATTTTCGATATATCCAGGATATCGTTGACAGTGCTTAGCAGCGTGACTCCGGCGTTGTTGACCTTTTCAATATTCATGCGCACTTCTTCATTGATCGTATCGTCGCCGAGAGCCAGCTCGGACAATCCGATGATAGCGTTGAGCGGAGTGCGCATCTCGTGGCTCATTTTTGCCAGAAAATCGCTTTTTGCGCTGTTGGCGGACTGGAGGTTCGCCATCATCTCGTTTCGAAGGAGCGCGCTGGCCAGCAGAATGCCGGCTGAGTTCATTATCATTTTTTCGTTTTCGTTGAACCTTTTTTCTTCGTAGAAATTGTCATATCCGACAAAGCCCCATAACTGGTTCTCGATAAGGACAGGGGTTACGAAAACCGACTTGATACCCTGCATGCTGAACTGAGGCATTTCTGACTGCGGCATGTCCTTTACAAGCGAATGGATCGACTCACCTCTGGAAAGCATTTCTTCCCAGCTTGGAACGATTTCACTGTAGCATAGAGTCTCCTCAACGTCACCGCTGAAATCAACCCCACCATTCAACAACTCAGCTTCGCCGGGCCACTTTGTGACCTGATTGTAGTAATACATATGATCGTCCGCGTCATAGTTTTTCCAAATGGATATGCGGTCGACTCCCACGGTGTCCGCCAGCATGCCCATGCTGTTTTGCATATCCGCCGTGAAGCTTGCCATCTTGGACCGGAGCAGTATTCCGGTCGCCTGGTTGACAGTGCTGAGCAAGCTTATGCTCCGTTCGATTTCTCCGATCATGCTTTGCTGCTCGCGAAGGTCACGCGTGTATCCCGCGACCACGTAGTCATTTCCGTATTTTAGCCGGACAAGCGTTATTTCGCAGGGGATGAGAGAACCGTCCAGCTTGTTGTGCAGCCACTCGAACACATATCTGCCCTCGGCAAACACTTTCTCTAAAACAAAGTTGATTTTATCCGTTGATAGCATGCCGTCCGGCTGGTATTCCGGCGACAGATCGTAAAAACGGTCCAGGTATTCCTGCTTATCGCGGAGCCCGAACAGTTTTACTGATTCTTCATTACACTCAAAAACCACATGTTCCTTGCTCCACATGCGGCAGGCGAGCGGTGTGGCGTCCAATAAGAGTTTTATCCTTTCCCTTTCGTCCAGGATATGCGCTGCTTGGACTTGTACCGTTTCATTCAGCTTTTCAAGGCGGATGAGCGGTTTCGCGGCAAAGTTGGAAGCGAAGACAGAGATGACAGCGCCGATCGCTAGAAAGACAAGGGCTGCCAGTAGCAGGCTGTCTCTGACGTCGTTTGAAGGACCTTCCGCAATGGGCGCGGACACACCGATCCGCCAGCCGACGATCGAGTTGGTCACATATTTGTACACGCATAAACGCTCTTTGCCTTCAAAGTAGTAGTTGCCAGACCCCCTTTCCATCGTGGATATCATCGTCTTATAGAACTCCGCCGCCGTAGCCATTTGCGGATCCGTCTCGGCGTCGCGGATGAAGTTGCGCTGCGTCAGTACCAGCTCGTCTCGGTAATTAGCTACGAATGTGCCTTCCGAATCGATGATGAAAACGCTGCCTGTCTGCCATAACCTATAGGGTGCCAGAAGGTCTGTAAATAGCATGCCGGGAATCGTAGCAGACAGGACCATATCCGGTTCTATCGGGATGAACACATGCATGACCATACTTCCGTCACCGCCGTCTTTATGCGGCGAGGACAGTATCTTCGCCCCGCCCAGCGCCGCTCTGATGTATTCGCTGCCATCAACAAAGACGTCGTGGTAGACCGGCGCGCCGTAAGTGGCGTAGATACCTTCGCTGTCGTAAACGGTAAAGGAGATAAAGTCCGGGAACTCTTCCAGCTGGACGGACATAGTTTCCGTCATTTCTTCGGGCGAGCCGCTTTTATGGAGCCGGGCGGCTATGGTTTCCGCATTTGACTTCAGGAGCTCGATTTTGGTAACCACCACTGTGTCGGCGATGTCAAGCGCAAGGTTCAGCTGCTCTTCCATAATGTCTCTGATACTTTGCGTGGTGAAGATAATGCTGGAGAAGTAATTTGCCGCCGTGACAACTACTATCACGAGCAATATAACTAGCGCGGCTCTGATTTTCATCGACATCTGTATGATCCTCCATTACCAATTAACATCAACTGAGGAGACTGAGGAGCTAGACTGTGGAATTAGACAATTCTATTATAGCATTGTTTCGCGTAATCGTGTATAATTATTGACATATTGATATTTTCATAAAATTTCTATTAAGAAGTAAGGGGAATCTATATGGAACTGACGAACAATGACCGTTTTGACCTTGCGGCGCTTTTATTACTGAGCAAGCTTGACCTGCGGCATAGTGCGGAAGTCAGGCCTTCGCTTACGATCGGGGAGTATTATGAGGTGCTGTCTGCGTTTGTGCGTTTAGCGCCGAACATTGCCAGAGGGCTGACCAATCTGGAGCGCAAGGAAGCGGAGCGGGAAGACCGCAGATACCTCAACCAAATGATCGGCCTTATGGAAACCATTGGATGCAGGGCGTTTGTCGTTGAGACGCACGCTATTCTGGACGCCTACGAGAACAGCGGCAACTGGCGTCTTGCCGGTACGCTCGCAAGTCAAATGAGAAGCGGTTTCAATGAGTTCAGCGGGCAGATTGAGAAAGCCATGAAGAAGCCGGCAGACGATGGCCGTGAAGAGGCGGCGGCGGACAACGGCGGCGCAACGGAAAACCTGTCGCTGAAAGACGCGATCCGGCTCTTTGACGAAAAATCCGCAGCCGGCAAGAAGGTGATACTTGCCGTTGATGATTCGCCCGCTATCCTGCAGTCTGTATGGGCGGTCCTGAATGATTCATACCAAGTGCTTGTGCTGGCAAAGCCGGAAGAGATCGATAAAGTCCTGCAAAAACAAAAGCCCGACCTGTTTTTGCTTGACTACAAAATGCCGGGGCTGAGCGGGTTCGAACTGGTTCCCATCATCCGCAGTTATGAGGAACATAAGGACACGCCGATTATTTTTCTAACTTCCGACGGGTCAATGGACAATGTCACCTCTGCGCTTGCGCTAGGCGCCATGGATTTCATTGTAAAGCCCTTCAAGCCTGATATTCTAAAGGAAAAAATAATCAGGCATATTTCCTGATGGTGACGGATTTATGGACGTTCAGATAATTCTAGGCGCCGCAACGCTTTGTTTACTCGCAGCAATAATAGTACTGCAAATTGCCGGCAACAGAAAAGCAGGCGGCAATGATATTTCCGGCGTCCTGCGCGGCTATGCAGACGGGCAGCGCGAAGCAGTCGCAAAACAGATCTCAGACGGCGCCACTGAGCAGTTCAGGCGTTTCGGCGTGATACAAGACAGCGTCCAGCAAACCTTGCAGAGCAACAGAGAAGAGCAGGTCAGGCAGATCGGTGAGTTTCAAGCGCAGACTCAGAAAACGCTGCAAGCCACCCGCGAAGAAACGAACAAGCAGCTCCGCGAGTTCAGCGAACAGCTTGACGCCCGCCTTTCGTCTATCCAGCGCGGCAACGCGGATAATATTGAGAAAATCAACGCAACGCTCGAAGCAAAAATGAGGCTGCTTCAGGATAGCAACGAGAAGCGTCTCGAGCAAATGCAGGCCGTGGTCGACGAGAAGCTGCAAAAGACCCTTGAAACGAGGCTGGCGCAGTCTTTTGAATTGGTCAGCAAACAGCTTGACAGCGTACAGCAGGGGCTCGGCGAAATGAAAAACCTTGCCGCCGACGCAAAGAGCCTGAGAAATGCCCTCACAAACGTTAAGGAACGCGGCACGTACGGCGAAGTGCGGCTGGAAAGGCTCCTGTCGGATATCCTTGCTCCGGGCCAGTATGACATGAATGCGGAGATCGCCGACGGAAAGCGTGTGGAGTTCGTTATCAAGCTTCCCGGAAGCGACGATGCTCCGCTGCTGCTCCCTATCGATTCAAAATTCCCCATAGAGGATTATAACCGGTTGCTTGACGCCGGGGAAAAACAAGCAATTGACGAAGCCCGGAAAGCGCTTACGCAGAGGATACGCGCATTTGCCAAGGAGATTCATGACAAATACATAGTGCCGCCGAAAACAACAGACTTCGCGCTCATGTTCCTCCCGACAGAGGGCTTGTACGCCGAAGTGGTGCAGAATGCCGCGCTGTTTGAGGAACTGCGTGACAAGTTTAAAGTGACTGCCGTCGGTGCGACCACGCTTTCAGCGTTTTTGAGCTCCCTGCAGATGGGGTTCAAGACACTCGCGATCGAACAGCGGTCGCAGGAAGTCTGGGACACTTTGCGGGCGGTTAAGTCGGAGTTCACAAAATTCGGCGACTTGATAGACCGCGCCCATAAGCAAATTCAAACTGCCGATAAAACTTTAGAGGAAATCGTCGGCAGGCGCACGAGGGCGATCAACAGGACCCTGCGCACAGTGGAAGACCTGAGCGAAAGCGAGCCGGAGCTCTTGTCCGAAAACCAGCAAACGCTTTTTGAGCTGGAATCTGAAGATGCTGATGAATAACCGCTGAAATGCTTGAAATGATGTTTCAAGCATTTCAGTTTTTTCTTGAATCGGTTATGAATTATTGTTATAATACCAATAAAATAAGAATTCAGGAGGAGCAAACAATGACACAAACATTTCGATTCGCGCCCGTGACGGATAGAATCGCGCGGATGCGCGAAAAACGGGATGCGTTCACACAAGGCGAACTCATAACGATCAACACGGAACGCACAAAACTCTACACAGATTACTACAAAGAACACCCCAGTGAACATGCGCTTTTAAAACGCTCGGGAGCAGTGCTGCACTGGGCGCAAAACCATGAAGCGAACGTATTTGACGACGATATAATCGTCGGCACGCCAGGGCCGGACGAGCGGAGCCTCGGCGTCTATGTGGATAACAGCCCGGAATGGATACTAGGCATCATCGATGAAAGCACATTTAAAAAAGCCTGGCAGTCGGAAGGCGCTATACGCATGTCCGATGAGCAGCGTGACATCCTTGCGGAAGCATACGACGTCTGGAAGGACATCAGTATCAGCAAGGTGTTCGCCGGCGCGGTGACGGAAGACTTCATGCCCGCTTTCGGCACGGGGCCCGTCATGAACTATATTGCGGGGCGGCAGGGCACATTCAGTGTGTTCGGGATGATCCAGGGCCACTATGTGGCGAACTTCGGCAAGGCTGTCAATACCGGGTTTGGAGAGGTAAAGCGTCAAGCGCAGGAGAAGATCGACGAACACAGAGGGAAAATATACGGTGACTGGGCAAAGAAACATGTATTCTATCATTCCGTCGTTCGCGTTTGCGACGCTGCAATAACGCTATCAAACAACTACGCGAAATCATGCCGCGAAAAGGCGGAAAAGACTAAAGACGCCGCCCGCAAGGCGGAACTGCTGAAGATGGCCGATTCGCTGGAATGGATCATGGACAACCCTGCCCGCACATATTGGGAAGGCCTGCAGGTCATCATACTCTACCAGTTGCTGCTGACCGCAGATTGCCAGCAGCACGGGCAGTCGATGGGCCGGGTCGACAAATATGTCGGGCATCTGCTTGAAAAGGAACTCGCAGAAGGTACGCTCACAATGGAAGAAGCCCAGGAACTCACAGACGCTTTCCTTCTGCGTATCTGCGATATCATGATCGTGCACGGTATGATGCTAAACAACAAGCGCGTTATCGAACTCAACGAGAATGGCATGAACGCCTTTATGGCGATATATATGGGCATGACTGCGACGGGCGGTATCGTGCTCACGATCGGCGGCTCGACAGCTGACGGCGAGGACGACAGCAACGATGTGACCCGCCTTATGCTCCAGTCATACGGCAGGATGAGGGTTCCGGACCCGACAGTCGCTCTGCGCATCCATGCAAAAACGCCGGAGGATATTTGGCGGCTTGGCATCGAATGCAGCAAACTATGCGGCGGTATGCCGGAGCTTCTCAACGACGCAGTCGTGATACCATCCATGATGGACTGGGGATTTACTCATGAAGACGCTGCCGATTATAGCATCGTCGGCTGCGTGGAGCCGGGCGGCACAGGCAACGAGTGGTCCGCTTCAGGCAACGACGGCGGCAACTCCATCTGGAACATGATGGAAGCGATCACGCTGCTGATCAACGGCGGGGTGTCGCCGCGCACGGGTAAGACCGCGGTCAAGGTGCCGATGCTTTACGAGTACAATAGCTTCGACGAAGTTAAAGAAGCCTTTGTAAAGTTAGTCGAGTACTGCATGAGCTGGACAGTGTCTTTCACATCGATATATGAACTGGCTTATTCACAGCATTTCCCGTGCATAGTAGCCTCCTCCATGATGGAAGGGTGCATGGAGTCCGGCAAAGACGTCACCGAAGGCGGCGCAAAGTACAACAGAACCGGCCTCACAGCATGCGGTACATCAAATGTCGGCGATAGCCTCATGGCTATCAAGAAGCTATGCTTCGACGATAAGACGGTTTCACTGCGCACGATGTACGACGCCCTTCAGGCAAACTGGGAAGGGTATGAGGAACTGCGCCAGATAATCATCAACGAAGTTCCGCATTATGGGAACGATTTTGAGGAAGTGGACGACCTTTCGTCATGGGCGCTGGAAGTGTTTGCCGACAGCATAGGGTCGAAATACGGACCGCGCGGACGCTACTGCGGCGGAACATTCACCATGACAGCGCACATCAGGTTCGGCGAAATGATCGGCGCGACGCCGGACGGGCGTAAGGCAGGAGAACCGATAGCCGATGCTATTTCTCCAAGGCAGGGCTTCGACAAGAATGGCCCGACCGCGTATTTACGCTCTGCAGCAAAGCTGCCGCATCTCAAACTCGCAAACGGAGACCAGCTCAATATCCGCTTCACGCCGTCATCCGTCGCGGGAGACGAGGGCGCGCTGAAGCTGAAGAACCTAATATCTACATATTTCCGCCTTGGCGGGATGCAGGTCCAGTTCAATGTCGTCGGGACCGACAAACTCTACGAAGCGCAGAAGGACCCTCTCAACAACAAGGATCTGATCGTCCGCATAGCAGGCTTCTCGACATATTTCGTTACTCTGTCCGAAGATGTGCAGAACGACTTTATCACCCGCACGGAACAGGCGATGTGAGCCGCTTGCGAGCGGCTAGGGCTCAGGGGGCAGGAACCAGGGTTTAGTGTAAAGTGAGGAACTAGTAAAGAGGAGAGTTTTAATGTATAAGTTTAGGGCGTATACCGATAGGATATGGAATATGCGCGAGAGAATACGCGACAGGGTCATCAGGGCGGAGCCGACGAAAGTCCGTTTGAAAATGGAAGCGGCGGAGATGTATGACGGCATTGTTCCGCTCATACAAAAACCGATGCAGTCGCTGTATGTCATATCGAAAATGCCGCTTAGGATCGAGGACGACGATTACTTCGTCGGCAACCTTGGGAACAAGTATTTCAACGGAAGCGGCGGCATGATGTGGATAATGGCAAACATAGAGCAAGACTGGCCTTTGAAAGAGGACGGGCTGCACCATAGCCCCGACCATTTCGAGCTGCGTCTCGCGATTTCGCCCGAGGACCTCAAAGAACTCCGCGGGCTCGCAGCGGGGATGCGCAGGTCGGGCGGCGGTTTCGGCCCGGATAAGTGGCTGCCGGACAACGCGGAGAAGATGTTTGAACTCGGCGCATGCGATTACGGTATACCGGGGCGCCCCGGAGCGCTTACGCCTCCAGGGCATCTGACGCCCGGCTTTCAGCATATCATCAAGAAAGGGTATGGTGCTATACGAAAGCAAGCGCAGGATTGGATGGACGAGCGCGAAGGGAATATTATGGGCGACGATATGCGCAAGTATATTTTCTACAAAGCGGCGACTATTGCGTGCGACGGCGCTATCACCTTAACCAGACGCTACGCCGGGATGGCCGCTGAAAAAGCGCAAACCGCCCCGACTTCCGGGCGCAAAGCGGAACTGGAGAAAATGGCCGCGAGCCTTGAGTGGATATCCGAAAATCCGGCGCGCACATTCTGGGAAGCGTGCCAGATGGCGCTTTTATATCAGCTCTTCCTTGTAGTGGATAACGGCCCGGGCGTTACGTCTATGGGCAGGTTCGACCAGTATACCTGGCCTTTCCTGAAAAAGGAGTTCGAGGAAGGCACGATGACTCTCGATGAAGCGCAAGAGCTTGTCGACGCGTTTTTCCTCAAACTCAACACATATTACGAGGGCGGCTTTGGAAAAATGGCTCAAACTGCCGGTATTGGCAACACATACCAGCATACGACGATCGGCGGGCTTATCCCGGAAACCGGAGAGGACGCGACAAATCCGGTCACTTATATGACGCTTGAGACGATAGCGA
>Ga0082212_10005067_pt1 | contig 18091 bp, 15 predicted proteins | sample TergutNt197P3_FD_71548 | JGI IMG/M metagenome (GOLD analysis project Ga0082212, IMG submission 71548) | Neocapritermes taracua P3 segment gut microbial communities from Petit-Saut dam, French Guiana - Nt197 P3 | ecosystem: Host-associated > Arthropoda: Insects > Digestive system > Gut ...
GATTCTGGTCGCCATGGCGCTGATTTCATATTCGACGTCGGACATGTAACGATCCATGGCATCGGCATCGAATACGACATCATTGTTCTCGTTGGTGGGCTTAAGCAAGAGAACGGCTGCTTCTATGAACCTTCTCAGGTATCCGGTGGAGATTTGAAAGATTACGACTTGTTCTTCAAGCAATACTTTCATCTCTTCTTCCAGTTCAGTAATGGCTATCACGAAATCCCCGTCCGATTCTCCGATGATTTTCATGTTTGCAAGGAATTGAAACATGTCCTGGATTGTCTGAAGGGTTTGTTCCTGATATTCGAGCAGATACCTCAGTACGGCGAAATTGATTCTGTAGGTCATTCTCTTATCTCCTTATAAGAACGGGTTAGCCCTCCCTGCGCGAAAAAGATCACATGTAGGTATCTTGGAAAATCAATACTACAAAATTAGCACTTATTCAAACCGGGATCCAAAATATTGAGGGGATACCCTCTGATGCCATTTGAAACAAGTATATCAATTCTTCTTGTGCAGTGCAATAGGAGGGAGTGAACTGGTGAACTGTCTATCAATATATCAATATATCTGATTGTCTGTACTAACGCGGGCTCTGCCCGCAAGTATTCAGTATTCAGGATTCAGTATTCAGTATGTGGATTTTCTTGTTTTTTATTGACGCTTCGCGTCTATAAGTTACTAATGCGGGTTACGCCCGCAAGGTGGTACAACCGAGAATCGTCCGCTGATCGCATCCCAACCTTACCCCACAAACCGCCGTTTCCCACTCACCCGATCAAGGACAATCCGATAAACCGCAACTCTGTCAAGTCCCTTGGGATCGTACACAAACCCCTCGAACCCACAATGACGTAACAGCAGACCCATGCCACGTCTCGCTTCACCATCGCGCACAAGCTCTGCCCTCCCGAACCCAATCACACTCTCATACTCCGTAGTCACGCTTCCAGGCACCTCAGCAAACCGATAGAAAATCCCCGCTTCAACACATACATAGGGATTCCCGGCAATAAGCTCATGCTTAAGCCCCTCACACGCACCATGAAAAAACACCACAACCCGACCGGCAACAACCTCATACCCAAAAGACAGTGGCACAACATAAGGATACGGCTCATCATGCAACCCTAGACGAATCGTATCTGCCCGACTCAGAATCTCAACAATCCCATCCAAATCCGTCACTTCGCGATCGTTTCTACGCACCTGATTCCCCCTCCCCAGAAAATCTCTCAGTCTTGCAGCCCGAGAGGTGTACCCGGGGGGGAGTACCTGGGGTGTACTCCCAAGCGCTCCCCAAGTACACCCAATCACGCCACAGGGACTCCCAGGCCCTTCCCAAGCACTCCCCCCGGACTGCACCTCATCATATCAGCCGATCAAATGTTGCACCGGCGCCAAAAAAGCCTTCTCAACCCGCTCCCTCAGCTCCGGATCCTCCCCATCACTCTTCAAAGAATAATAGAACTTAATCTTCGGCTCCGTCCCCGACGGCCTCACCATAACAAACCCGCCGCCCTCCAACGAAAACCGCAACACATCGGCACTGGGCAACGGAATAACCGACTCCGTCCCCAACAACAGATTCCGGGAAACCCGCGCCTTATAATCCTCGAACCGCTCAATCCGCCGTCCCGCCAACTCAGTCAGCGTACTTCCCCGCATAATCCGCATGATCTCATCCATAGTCTGTCGTCCGTTCAGGCCCTTCAAGGTAATCGATCTCTGGGTATCATCATAGAACCCATACTTCTCATGCAAATCCCCCAGAACCTGCCACAAAGACTTCCCGTCCACACACTTATAATAGAGCGCCGCCTCACACAACAACACCGCCGCCCCCACCGCATCCTTATCCCGGGCATACACCCCGGCCAAATACCCCAAACTCTCCTCGAACCCCAACAAAAACCGCCCGTGCCCCGACGTCTCCATCTCCAGAATCTGCTCCCCGATAAACTTAAACCCCACATGTACATTCCGAACCTCAACCCCGGCATCCTTCCCCACAGATTCCGCCAGATCCGTACTGGCAATCGTCTTCACCACCACCGAATCCTCCGGCAACCCTCCCGAAACCCGCAATTGATCAATTAAATAATGCATCAACACGATCCCGATCTGATTTCCGGTCAACCCCTTATACTCCTCACCATCCCGAACACAAAGCCCCAACCGATCCGCATCCGGATCGCTGATCAACACGACATCCGCTCCCTGCCGCCGCGCCAACGCCAACGCCATTCGAAAGGCCTCCGGATCCTCCGGATTCGGAACCCGCACCGTCGGAAAACTCCCATCAGGCAACTCTTGCTCCTCCACCACATGAACCCGCGAAAACCCGGCCCGCTTCAACATACTCCGAACCGGCACATTCCCAGTCCCATGGAGCGGCGAATAGACAACACAAAGCTCATCCCCCCGCTTCCGGATAAGATCAGGATTCACCAGCGTCCCTTCCACAGCCTTGAGGTAGACCTCATCCATATCCGCCCCAAGGATCGTACACATCTCTTCCCAGCTACCCGATGGCGGCACATCCACCAACCAGCTGTCCCGCTCGTTCATACGTCTCAGGATCTCCTCAGCTTTCTCAGCCCCAACCTGACAGCCATCCTCCCAATACACCTTGTACCCGTTATGCTCCTGAGGATTATGGCTGGCCGTAATCATCACCCCGGCAATAGCTTTCAGCTCCCGCACGGCAAAAGACAACTCCGGCGTCGGCCGCAAAGCGTCAAACAGAAAAGACCGAATCCCATTCCCCGCCAACACTCGCGCCGTCTCCCGCGCAAACGCATCCGAAAAATGCCGGCAATCATAAGCGATCGCCACACCCCGCTCACAAGCCTCAGGCCCCGCCGCCTTAATCGTATCGCTAAGGGCCTGCGTCACCCGCCGTACAACATAGATATTCATCCGGTTGCTGCCGATCCCGATAACCCCGCGCAACCCTGCCGTACCGAACTCCAAATCCGTATAGAACCGGTCAACAACCTCCTCATCCTCCACCGATAACCCACAAAGCTCCATTCGTGCATCCTCATCAAAATAGCTATCCTCACGCCACAATTGAAAAAGCGCCGCAACTCTACCGGCGGTTTTTTCATCCATAATCAAGACCTCCTCTCATTCTCATGTGTAAGACAAAGCAACCACATCCTGCAACCACATCCGGCAACCATATCCTGTAGCCACGTCCATCTTCTCTATCCAGTATTATATAATCTTTGCGAAAATCCTTCGAGGAATTCGCATATCAGAAACTATAATGTATAATAGAAAAACCAGTTGGTCCTCAGCCAAGTCCAAATCACTTATACAAAAGCTCAAATAAAAAAAAGAGGTAACAGAAGATGATCTTAGCCGTCGATATTGGCGGAACCAAAACATACGCCGCCCTCTTCCCGGTTCCACCGTCTGGCTCCTCCCCCTCAGCTCCCTCCTCCCCCGCGGGCTCCTCCACCCCCTCGGGCTCCTCCTTTTCAACCTCTGACTGGCACCCCACCCATCTGACGCGCTGGCCTAGCCGGGACTTCGACTTCCGGCTTCTCAGGGAATTCATCCGCACCGCAAACCTTACTCAACCCATCCAAGCCGCAGGCTTCAGCCTGGCCGGTCCAATAGTCGGAGACCAATGTCAATTGGTCAATTTAGACAAAACATTAGAGTTCTCAGCTGTACGCCAAGAACTCCCCCAAATCGAACACATCGTATTCGCCAACGACCTCGTCGCCACCGCCCACAGTCTACAAGTCCTGCCAACCTCATCCTTTGTCAGCTTAACCGAACACCTTCCAGCTGAAAACGCCTTCGCCCCACAGGATTGTTACCCTATCGCTGTTTTATCCCTCGGCACCGGCCTCGGTCAATCCACTCTCTTATCTCCGAATCAAGCTCTCAGTTCAGAAGGTGCCCACGCCGACTTCGCGCCCACCACAGAACAACAAGTCAGACTGTGGCGTTATTTGAAACAACACTACGAACACGTCAGTTACGAACGTCTGCTCTCCGGGTTAGGACTGCAGAACATCTACGCTTTTCTGGCTCAAGAAAAATCGGCCGCCGCCGACATCGGCACAACGCCGACAACGCCGACAACTCTGACACCTAAAGCGCCCACAACTCCGGCACCACCGGCAACGCAGACAGCGCCGTCACCGACCCCGCCGGAGATCACATCCCGCGGCTTGGACGGCACATGCCCCCTATGTCAGGCGACGCTCCATCTCTTCACCGAAATCCTCGGCGCCCAAGCAGGCAATTTTGCACTCCAGACCATGTCTGTAGGCGGCATTTACTTAGCCGGCGGCATCATCTCCCACATCCTACCCGCTCTTTGCCAAGCGGCATTCCGCCAAGCGTTTGTGAACAAAGGACGCTTCAGCGGCATCCTTCAACAGATTCCGATAACAGCAGTCTGTGACGATCGAGCCGCTCTTTGGGGAGCCGGACAGCTGGCCAAAGTCACTTAAGGTAGCAACAACAGAATCGCCCTACAGCTATCTCATACTCAGTTGTACCATCTTGCAGGCGTAATCCGCACCATCACTTCACGTCACACATGGTTTTCGCCATCTCACGCAATAACTCGCACCCATCCTCGCCGACTTCCCAAGGATAATTCATCTGCACATTAATCGCCTTGGCTTTCAGAGCGATACGCCTGTATTTCGCCATAGGCGTTACCCCATACTCACCCTCAGCCTCCGGTATCGGCATCATAGGATCAACTTCATAGATTTTCATATAGAGCCCGGGGTCATACGAGGACCCCTCAGCGGGAACAACAAGATCAAACCAATCTGAGTCCTGCAGTTCGAACCCCGGCAACAGATAAATCCCATAGCCCTTATTGCTATAAGCGAGGGTTCCGGTAAAGAGCATCTCCTCGCCACCCTGAAGGACAGTTATCTCCTTTTCGCCAGGCAGAACAACCGGTTCCGGAACCGGATTCTCTGGCGTAACAGGTGCATCTTTATCAGAACAACCGGAGAAAACCAAAACAGTCAACAACACAGCCAGAACCATAACAAAAACCATTCTCTTTTTCATTTCAGCAATCTCCTTTGTGGTTATTCTGAAGCCTGTCTTAGTCCCTTAGGTTGCAACAACATCAATAAAAAACAAGAAAATCCACATTCTGAATCCTGAATACTGAATACTGGATACTTGCGGGCAGAGCCCGCGCTAGTCCCTTTGGCTTTGGCCTCAATCCTCAAGGCAAACCGCCGCGCCAATACCCGCGCCCTCCCGAACCTTACGGGCCACCTGTCCCAACATATCCGCCGCCCGCTCCCGAACGAACTTCACCTCCGGATTCGACCCGGGATCGATTCCCTCCAACCGCGAATACACATATGTCACATCGGCAAAAATCTGCCCCAACACCGCCGACAACCTCAAAGACGGTTTCCCCGGCACTTCAATCAACACAGCCGGCATAACCTCCGTGAACCTCTTATAGTTCGCCATAGCCAGCACAACTTCCTCGTCCCCATACCTCAACCCCTCATGAGCCGGATTGATCGGATCAATAACCTCGGAAACCATACTGTGACGCAACCGATCCCGCATATTCGATCTGATCAGGAACAAGCCCATTTTGGTTTCCCTGTTCCCCAGAACCCCCTCAACATTCATATGAGAATCCCGCGGCAAACCGAAGAATCCGGACATCAACAAATCGTTGCCGTCCTTATTCACACCTTCGTTCCAGAACTGAATCAACTGATCCGCCAACAGAGATAACACCTTGTCATTGCATCCGAAATAGATGAAATTCTTTCCCCGCAGCTTCTGCCAAACCAAAATGTATTTCGCCAACACACAAGGCAACGAATTCTGATCTCCAATATCGTAAGTCCGCACAGCCTCGTCAATATCCCGCCAATACTGCTCGACATCCATCCCTGCCACAAACATAGGCGCCAATAAGATCGGTGTTTTATTGCGTCCGTACCGACCGGACACCTGATCCGGCAAAGACAAGGTCAGATTCCCGTCACGCCTGGCAATGTCATACAAAGGCCCGCTGTTTGAAAACACAACCCGTTTCGCGTTCCTCGGAGTATATTCATGGATCTTCACCGTCTCCTCTGTCAAACTGCTCCGGGAAAACTCCATAAACAATGTGTTCCCAACATCAGCATCGTCCGGCAGCAGCGACAGATCCCGAGGCGAATTGATCACCAGCCATCGAAGCCGCCGCCCGGGATCCTCGTTATTCAACGCGGCCACATAATGCGTGAACTGTTCATTAGCCCCGATCCCCGTTGTAACCAGATACTTTGGCCATCCTCCCGACTGTGTGAACAGCCTCTCGATTTCGGCTTGAAGATCCGGTGCCACATCCTTCATGAACCCATTGAAATAGTCCAGAACATCATCCCGATACAACTTAACAAAAGAATCCGTAGCGAATCCGGCCGGGACTTGGGCAAACAACCCTTCCAGGTCGTCCCGCAACCCTTCATCCATAACAATCGGCGAATCCACACCCCCACTCAACGTCACCGAAAACAGCTCCGGCTCAGGACACAGAGCCCCCGGGTTCTCACACAGATACAGCGGTACTGTCGTCGAAGCGCCCTTGTGAGCCGCCCCACCCGCTTTCATTTTATACAACAGCACCTGATCACCCAAACCAAAATCCGAAAGATCCTTCTCAATATCCTTCCCTGATAACCGAAAAACCTCCGCCAGATTGTTAATCAGAGATTCCATGGAAAATGCCGTTTTCATTGCGCCGCATACAGTCCCGACCTCAACATGTTTGTCAGGATGCCGCTCAATCAAATTATCAATAAGAGACGGGAAAAAATAGTCATCGGCCACGCATATCCACCTCCAGTACTTTCACACCTCTATTATCATACCATAGCGTGGCCTAAAGCCGCAAGAAGCCTTGCGCTAGTACTCCGTCCAGTCCAAATCACTTAAATGGATTGCAAGTATTTCGACATGATGCTAGGAAGAACCGACGACGAATACCGGGTGTCTTCTAGGAGGATCTGACGAAGCAGCGTGTCGAAAGACGACGCAAGACATTAAGTGATTTTGGCTGGACGGAGTACTAGTACTCCCCCACGACATCACGAAATCATGAAATCGACTGCTCCATCATCTGCGCTGAAACAGTTACGTCACCGGGAGAATGAAAAGCCTGTTCCAAGGAAACCAGATCAAGCTTTTTGCTTGACCCTTGCAACCGGCTGAACTCCTTCAGAAAAATCTCTGACAGATTCGTCAGCAACTCCGGATTGTCGCTGTCCGCCACAATTGTCGGTGTGAAGGTATCCCCTTTGAACACCGCCGTCTTCTCAAAAATATAGTAAGGCTGAAACGAACACCACAGAGGACCGCCGTTTTTGCTGGCGATATAGGACGCTCGAATGGTGGGCGGGATATTGGAAATATAGAGATCGACCCCTTTATCACATGAATCCGCAAGGATCTCAATCGTCGCCCACAGATTGTCTTTGTCCCTTTTGGCATCAATGATATCGGTATCGGGAGAACAAATAATAATCTCAAGACTGTCATAGGAATAATGTTCAGGAATGTCCACCAACAGCCTTCCGAACAGCCCGGTACCGTAACAAATCACCTTGATCACGTCAGCGTGTTTCTCTTTAACAATCTCTGTAATCTTGTTATACACGATATACTTATTCTCAGGAAAAACAATGCTCTCCTCAGAGTCTTTGCCCTGGAAATCCTTCCTCAGAAAATAAGTATTCAGCAGAATCTGGATCAGAATCGCTGACAAAGAGATATAAAACCCCTTATCACACAGCCAGACAATTGCGAACTGGGGATCGACAACATTCATAACAACGACACAGACACTGTTCACAAAACATGTGATCGCGATGGAAATGATGCCTGTACCATACCGAAGGCACTTTTCGAAGACGCTGTTTTTTGGGCTCACAAGACCTCCATCCTTTCCCTAAGCACATCCATCTCAGCGCACCAAGGTTCCTTATCAACAGGACAAATTCCCTCCAAGTTTTCGAGAACCTCCAACTCCTTAGCAATATCGTCGGTTGTAACCAACGCCAACCGTCTCTTATGATCAGACAACGTACTCACACACGTGGATCCAGACCCAGATGCAGAACCCCAGAACCCATAGCACCCCCGCTTAAGCTTATACAGCAAAATCGGGTGTTCACGAGAATCCAATCCTGTCACAATCTCACTCAAGGTTCGGCAGACCACGAAAGCACAATACATGTCCTTCATAACACCACCCTGGAGCATTTCATGCATACGGCATCCCTTCACCACAAGCAAATCAGCCGCCATCATGCTATCCAAACACGCCAGAGACATCTTGTTCAAATTTGCCGCTCCCATTTTGGGTCCTTTTTGGGAAATCAGCACCCTGCCCTCCTCGTACTTCCTCATCAGACCATGAAACACAGGATCACGCAAGATTTGTCGCAATCCTCGCCAAGACATATCGTTGCCGAAACAACCGTTTTTAGGAATCAGCTCCACCGTCAAATCCGGGTAGGCCTCAAGGGTTTTGTCAATAAAAACCAAATCCAGATACGTCTCAATATAGTCGTCTGTCAGCCAAACCACTCTTGCGCACCGGGCCAGATCCCGTTCCAACTCCTCCCATTCAAAAAAAGGATAAACCGACGATCGAACCGTCTCCAAAAGGTGCTCCAACACATACCCGGCCGCTTCCGGCGGATCCCTATCGAAACATCCCGCCATACCAATCCCTTGATTGGCATAAGTCGAAGACGCCGAAGGCGCGCCTTTGAGATCCAGCCCAGCCAGCCCGCCGGCAATAGACAGCTTCATAACAACTTCCCGGCTTAGATTCATCTCCTGTAGGCGCCGAACCAAACAAGGCATCAGCGCGGTAGCCAAACTGTTGAACCTCCAAGCACAATCCACCTCAGAATCCGGTTCCCCATGCAAAGTAAATCCCACGACTTTTCGAATAACATCCACAAACTCCTGGTTGTAGATAAGGTCCTCCACCCGGGAGCCGCCTGACGTGTACCCCAACAACATGTTAAGATTGGCACGAGAAACGCGAACAGCTTCCTGTTCTGTGGCTTCCGGCAATGCCAATTTGCCCACAACATCAAGCAACATCCCATCAACCCAGTCTTCATACCCCATATCATTAAAGAAAGGGATCCCACAACCGCGCCTCTTCTGGGCGACCGTAAAGGTCTGTGGAACGAAACCGCCTTTAATCAGCGCATGGCTATCAACCTCGCGGTAATCACACAACAACTCATGGAGATTGTCTCGAATGTCATCTTCACTCAGCATGTACATCAGGCAAAACCCCCTCCGCGAAGTCCGAAGCCCATCCCGTCCTTACGCCGCCAGAGCGTTCCGATTAATCCCCTCAATCACTCGGCGCAGATCCAAAAAAACCACTGTATCAAACAGCTCACTCACGCTGCCCATATCGGTAAAAGGACTTTCCTGAAGAATAGAATAATCCTTCATCAAACCGTTTTTCACGATATAGTTGACAATCTGACGCACGAAATACATCTGCCGGGAATCCAGGCCGGCATCATTGAGGAACCGGGAGAACGCGTCATTGGCGGCCTTTTGGCTCACCCCCACAATCGAGCGGACAAGCTCGCCCAAAGGGGTCTGCCCATATTGAGTTTCATACTGCTCTTTTGTCCCCAACTCATTCCACAAGATTTCCTCCAAGACTTTCACATCGTCTTGTGACAAAGGTTCGTTCCCCTTCAATCTGGCAATGGCCGGGACGTTCTGTTGATTCTGAGAGATATAGAAATTAACTTTTTTCTTGTAATTGGCTAGGTCATCATTATCAAGCTGTGATTGTTCCCATTCCATTGAAACGATATCGTCCGTGAAATCTGTTTCATACCGGGCCCGTTCAGAATCCGGAATGAACTTGATCAACCCCCTCATCTTCAACCGGATTTCTTCATAATCCCCAATTCCCGCTCCTTCGAGAAAGTCACTATGAAGAATCCGCTCCAACAGATCCCTTTGAGCAACGACTTCCTGAATCGTGCCGAGTTTGAACAGTTCTGCCCCTTTGCGTTTAACATCGTTCTTGGCCCTTGTGCAACTCTTCTTGGCCAGAATCGCCGCCTCAATCTGATAGATAAGCATATCGAAACGCTCCGCCTCAACATCAGGTTGATCCTCGCCGCCTCGCCCCTTCGGCAAGACCAACGGCGCAATATGTTCCGCAATCTGCAACGTGTTCTCATAAGTCAATATCGCGAAATCCTCATCCTTCCGATACTTATCAATCACCCGAAGATGCTGTTTCACCGCGTAATTGTCGCCGGGCAACTCCCGAACCTGAAATGCCAGATCCTGCACAAGTTCCTGCCTGTATCCTTGCAGCACCTCATCCTGGAACTCCATATCCTGAAGCGTGTACACCAACCCCGTCCTCATATTGAACATACGTTCCTGCAAAGTCGCCACCGCCCTGGCTTCATGCCCCCGGGTATGAAGCCGGAAGAAATCGAAATTCCCACACAAATCAAAAATATAGAAAAGCTTCTTGTCCTCACCGTCAATCAACCCCGGATACGTCCGCGTCCCCCGCCCGATCATCTGCCAGAACTTCGCCCGGCTAAACACTTTTTTGAAGAACACCAAGTTCAGGATCTCCGGCACATCAATCCCCGTATCCAACATATCCACCGAAATAGCGATTTGTGGCATCCGGTTCTTTGCGGAGAATTTGTCGATCAGATCCAGCGCATGGTTAATCGTGTTATCAATGACTTGGGCATAATCGGTAGGATAATCGGCGTACTCTTTGTTCCACACCTTGAGAATCTCCTCAGCGTGTCTGTGGTTCTTAGCAAAAATTATTGTCTTGCCGATCTTCTCCCCATAATCAACCCTCTGACCGAACTGCATCAACACACCCAAAGCTTGTCTTATCGTATCCTCATTGAACACCCATTGATTCATGGCGCTGGAATCTATAGCCTCCGGCAGATTTCCCTCTTCGTCGGTAAACGTATCCTCATAGAGTTCCTTCTCGTCCGCGGAAAGATCATCGTAGGTAATACCATCTGACAAGAACTTCAGCTTGGTATTGACAGACACATAGTCCACAAGATATCCGTCCTGCACCGCCTGAGCCAGCTCGTACCCGTAAGTCGGTACACCGCTCTCCATATCGAAGATGCTGTAGGTATTTTTATCGACTTCATCTTTAGGCGTTGCGGTCAACCCCACCAACAGGGCGTCAAAATAAGAGAAGATGTCTCGATACTCATTGAAAATACTCCGATGAGCCTCATCCACAATAATCAGATCAAAATGCCCCAGGGTAAACAACCGCTCCCCTTTATCATCACGGGTATCGTCGATACTGTTGATCATGGTCTGATATGTGGAGAAAATGGCTCTTGCCCCAGCATCCTCCTTGTCGTCACAGAGATTGCACAAGGACAGATTGGGCAAATGGGCATGAAAAGCCCCCTTGGCCTGCTTTACCAACGCTTTGCGGTCTGCCAGAAACAGCACGTTTTTGACCCAACCGCTCCGGATCAACACATCCACGAGAGAAATCACGGTTCTCGTCTTCCCGCTTCCTGTCGCCATCACCAGCAAGGCTTTACGGCGGTTACGGGCGTCAAAAGCATCACAAACGGCTTGAATAGCCTCCTTTTGGTAGTAACGGTTGGTAATAGCGTCGTCAACCCGGACACCCCGTAGGGATATCCGGTCTCGCATCTTGTTGAACTCTTTTTCCAGATCCCGTTTGGAATAGATCCCTGACACATTCCGTTCCGGGTAGTATCTGTCGTTCCAAATCCGGGTATCGTAACCGTTAGTCATGAAAATGACCGGTCGCCGTTTGTATTTCTTCTCAAGATAATCAGCGTACAAGACGGCTTGTTGGCGGCCTTTTTCCACATTGACACTGGTGCGTTTCGCCTCGACAACCGCCAAGGGTAGATTGTCATCCCCCATCAGAACATAATCCGCTGCCCCTGTGCCGGATTTGTTGGGCATATCCCCAATAGGAAATTCGTCAAACCAGTTGATATCCCGTTGCCATCCCGCATCTTGAAGCATCACATCAATATAGGCCGTGCGGGTTTGTTTCTCCGTCATATCCGTGGGTTTGACGGTATAACCTTTTTTGAGTCGCAGGGTACGCTTCGCGGCGAAGTCGATGCCTGATGATGAGAGGTCGGAGGGCGGAGGTTCGGAGGGTGAAACGGCGTCAGTTGGCACCTTAACCTGAGGAGATGTCTGAATAGACGCAGCTTCGTTCAGCAGGCTTGTTTTGAAAGGGCTATCTATGTAAGAGGATCCATAGCAATAGGAAACAAAATCGAGAAAGCTGTGAAGGTTTTGCAGCGCCAACATAGCCTGATCCCGGCTTACCGATTTCGGGTTGTGGGTAGCGTTATTACCTATACGGCGCAGATACTCCAGCTTGATCATCATGCCTGAGGGAACAAGATCACGAAAATCATCGGTGTTGATGAGGGTGGAAAGTCTATCGTCATAAGGCTCAATCAGGGACTTGTCCGCACGATAGACCCATTTCACCGCTGATTCTAACGCTGTGCGGCAAGCTGTGGCACAGAGGGACGGCGAAATCGGCAGAACGCGTTCTGCCGATACGGCGGCTTCGGCGAAAGGTTCAAAAAGAGGTTCCGTCGTTAAGAAATCGAAATTGGTTGGCACCCGGGCACCTCCTTCCGCCTGATCATAATCATCAATGGCATAATAATAATCCAACTTTCGATTGTTTTCAAGTGACCTTTTCCATCACAATTATTATACTCACTAGAGTGTCCCATAGTACGGACTTTGAATAATGACTCGTGCCTCATAAGACATCATAGTTTCGACGATTCTTTTCGATGAGCTCCCCCATGGCTTCAATCAGTCTAGCCGGTTCTTTGATGATGGCACTGTCGCCGAACATAAACATCCAGGACAGAAACACCGGACTCACGGAGACGTTGACTGAGATCTCAAACCATCCGTCCTCAACGGAAAGGATTGTGACATCTTTACCAAAGTGGTCCATCACAACATTGACGAGATGATTTTCGAAAGAGAGTCTCGCTCGCATGTTTTCTCCTTCATACATACCGAATACGCGCTTAACATGATCCGCGATATTGAACCGGCTTCTATCGTATTTGTCGCCCCTTTCCTCCATCGCTGTGACATGGCTCATTCTGTCAACACGATAAGGGGCCAACCCGTGGTATTTTTCACTGTAAGCGATCAGGTAGTAGTTGTCGTCATTCCAACATAGGGTTATAGGAGTTGCTTGGTAGAGACCCCCTTCTTTTCGATACATGCGCTCTTTACGGACGCCATAATCGAAATATTTGAAAGAGATCTTATTGTTCGTGTTGATGGCGTTGTGTATTTGGTCGATGCTGTAATATACCGTTTCGTTAATGGTTTTCGTGCGATCCGCGATAAAAACCTGGCGCCGAAGCTGTTTCGCCTGCTCGTTGCTTGTGAGGGAAGAAAGCTTTTTGATCAGAGATTCACTTTTTTTGAGCGGAATGATGCGACAACTCTGCACAGCGTCAACCAGGAGTTTGAGTTCCGGAAGCTCAAATTGCCGCTCCGCCACATAATATCCGGTCTTTTTGCCTCGTTGCATTTCTATGTCCATTCCGAAGTGGCGCAACAGCTCAATATCGGAATAGATGGATTTGCGTTCGGCGTGAATGCCGTACGCGGCAAGATCGGATATGATTTCCGCTATGCCCATAGGGTGCTGGTCATCTGTTTTTTCCAGGAGTATTCTCATGAGATAGAGAATCTTCATTTTTGGGTTCGAGGGGTTTGCCATGAATGTCACCTGCTCCTCCTATTTTCCTGCTTTCCTGCTTTCCTGCTTATCCCGAAACTCAAAGTGCCATGGGATTGATTTGGCGTATTCTTTGTATGGTTTGCTCCGAGAGCTGAGAACAACCCGCAAAAGCCGAGCCGCCAATGCCAATAACACTGTCAGGGATTGAAACGGCCAGGAAACTGCAATCACGAAACGCGCCATATCCGATACCGGTAACGCCGTCGGGAATAGTGACCGATGTAAGGGAACTGCAGTAGCTAAAAGACTCATCTTCGATAAACATTACGCCCTCAGGAATACTTATTGTCTCAAGGGAGCTACATTTGTAAAATACATGATTCTCAACACTCGTGATGCTTTTTGAGAGTGTGATTGATTTCAGGGAACTGCATCTGGAGAACGCGCTTTTGCCAACACGTGTTACGCTGTCAGGAATTGTGACCGACTCAAGGGAGCTGCACCCTACAAAGGCATCATCGTCAAGAATTCCAACGTTTTCCGGAATATCGATTGATAATAGTGAACTGCAATCACCAAACGCCCCGCAACCAATACTTGTCAAATTTTTGGGCATTGTGATTGTTGTCAAAGAACGACACCCATCAAATGCCGCGACACCAATACGCGGAACATTATCAGGGATTACGATTGATATTAGGGAGCGGCAACAGCAAAACGCGCTGCTACCGATAGCGGCAACACTATCGGGGATTGTGATCGATGTCAGGGATTCACCGCCATAAAAGGCAAAGTCGCCGATCGTCGTCACACCGTCGGGGATTGTTACTGTTCTGACTTGGTTATTCACGATTCCATTGCCGGACTGCCCCTTGATTCCTACAACAGGGTGCCCCTCAATTATTGAGGGGATCTCAACATCGAGGTCTTTCCCTGTGTATTTCGTCAAGATGGCGCCACCCAACTCGCTTCTGTACTCATAATCGTAATCCAGAGGAGGATTTAAGATAATGTATACAATACATGCTACCAGGATGGCTATCGCGATGACACAGAGGTTAATGATCAGAGGCCATTTGTTTGTTGTGAGAAAGTCTTTGATTTTCATCGTTAATCCCCCTTTGATATTAAAGCGCCTTAGGATTGATTTGGAATATTCTTTCTTTGGTTTGATCGGAACGTAAAGGGCATCTCAAAAAAGCTATGTTCCCTATACCGATCACACTGTCGGGAATGAGAACTTCCTCAAGGGATCCGCAATCAAGAAACGCGCCATAACCGATATTTGTAACACTTTCGGGTATCGTGACTGACGTAAGGGAACTGCAATAGCAAAACGATTCATAACCAATTCTTGTGACGCTGTTGGGAATAGCAACTGACTCAAGTGAACCACAATAGTAAAATGCGTAGTCCTCAATATCTGTTAAACGAATGGATAGAGTAACTGACTTTAGCGAACTGCAATCACTAAAGGCGCTGCTGCCGAGACTTGTTACACTATTGGGAATTGTGACCGATTCAAGGGAGTCGCACCCCACAAACGCACTATCACCGATACTGGTGACACTTTCGGGGATAACAATTGAGACAAGTGAAATGCAATCACCGAATGCCCCGGCACCAATGGTCTTTACTTTTTCGGGAATTGCAATTGTTGTTAGTGATCGGCAACCATTAAACGCTACAACACCAATACATGTAACGTTTTCAGGTATTGTGATTGATTTTAGAGAGCGGCAACTGCAAAACGCGTTGCTACCAATAGTATCAACACTATTGGGGATTGTGATTGAGACAAGCGATTTGCAGCCAAAAAATGCGTAGTCGCCGATAGTTGCTACACTGTCAGGTATTATGACCGTTCTGACTTGGTCACTAACCAATCCACATCCATACTTCCCCTCAATTCCCACAACAGAGTGTTTTCCTATTTTTGAGGGGATCGTAACATCAAGATCTTGCCCGGTGTATTTCGTTAAGCTAACGCCGCCCAACTCGCTGCTGTACTTATAATCATATTCCAGAAGAGGATTTCTAGGAAATGAGTTTACAATACAAACGGCTAAAACGATCATCGCCACGATACAGAGGTTAATGATCAGAAGCCACTTGTATTTTGTAAGCAAGTCTATGATTTTCATAGTTAACCCCCAATAGTCCCTTACGGACGCGAAGCGTCAAAAAAGAACAAGAAAATCCACATTCTGAATACTGAATCCTGAATACTGAATACTTGCGGGCGTAGCCCGCATTAGTAGTTAGAGAGGATGATCATCCCGAATCTCAAAGCGCCTCAGGATTGATTCGGAATATTCTTTCTTTGGTTTGATCGGAACGTAAAGGGCATCTCGTAAAAGCACCATTGCCAAAACTGGTGACACTGTCGGGAATGAGAACTTCCTCAAGGGACCCGCAATCAAGAAACGCACAATAGCCGATATTTGTGACGCTTTCAGGGATTGCGATTGACGTTAACGAATTGCAATTGCTAAACGAATGATAACCAATCGTTGCGACACCGTTGGGAATAATAACTGACTCAAGTGAACCACAATAGTAAAACGCGTAATCCTCAATATCTGTTAAACGAATAGAGAGAGTAACTGACTTTAGCGAACTGCAACGGCTAAAGGCGCTGATGCCGAGACTTGTTACACTGTTGGGTATTGTGATCGATTCAAGGGAGTCGCACCCCGCAAACGCACTATCACCGATACTGGTGACGCTGTTGGGAATTGTGATTGATATAAGAGAACTGCAACTGGCAAACGCTCTATTACCAATACTTGATACATTATCAGGAATTGTGATTGATGTAAGGGATCGGCAAGTATTAAACGCGGCGGTACCAATACTGGTTACCTTCTCAGGGAGAGTGATTGATTCAAGAGAGCGGCAGCCTAAAAATGCATTGCTGCCGATAGTCACGACACTGCTGGGGATTGTGATCGATATAAGTGAATCACAATCGAAAAACGTGTGATCACCGATAGATACGACACTGTCAGGAATGGTGACTGTTCTAACTTGGTCACTTACGATCCCAACTGTAAACTTCCCCTCAATTCCTACAACAGGGTGTTTTCCTATTTTTGAGGGGATCATAACATCAAGATCTTGCCCTGTGTATTTCGTTAAGATAACGCTGCCCAACTCGCTGCTGTATTTATAATCATATTCCAAAGGAGGATTTGAGATAATGTGCACAATACATACGGCTAAAACGATCATCACTACGACACAGAGGTTTATGATCAGAAGCCACTTGTATTTTGCGAGCAAGTCTATGATTTTCATAGTTAACTCCTTTATGGATCAAACAGCTCAGAATACGAGGCCTTGTTCAATCTTATAGAGCTTCCCTTTCTGATTATATGTCGCGATATGTCGCACCAAAAGTATCCTATGTAAAAATTTTACATCAATAAGAGATCTTTGTCAATTTCTGCGCCATTGCCATAGATGTATCACCACCAGCCACTATCTACTGGCCGCTTTTATTTGATCAGAGGTTATAACAATCCACATATTTCCTTCGTCATAACCAATAACCGTCCCGGTTATTTTATGACCAGGATACATATTCTCCTTTAAGCTGTTTTTTTTGCATTCGGCATAATCTGCAACGCCCTGAGCCCCATCTTCCATATCAAAAATAACTCCTTGCGGGTAAAAGTACATAACCATACCTTCGACCGTGCTGCCGAGAAGGTATTTCTTTTTTAATTCTTCCCATGCGTATCGGTACTTATCACAGTGCCAATTCCAGATGTTTTCGAATTCTACCCTTTCCAGGATGCCGGGGAAGCTGTGCTTTTCTTCTGAGAAGGCGTTCGTGGCTTCTTTGTCGGCTATATAGAGGGGTGTCAGTACCAGATAGGTTACCAGTTCTACCCATTCTAAGGCGGTCTTCGACCGCAAGTATCCAGTATTCAGTATTCAGGATTCAGAATGTGGATTTTCTTGTTTTTTATTGATGTTGTTGCAACCTAAGCGGCTAGCGGGGTTCCCAGTCCCGCGAAGTCTTTCATGGCGGCGTTGCCTTCGGCGAATTTCCTGTGTGCGAATTCGTTCATGTCGTTTGATATGAGTTTGTTAATTCCCGGGACATGGCTCCATCCCACATACCAGGCTGAGCCTACGTAGTCTAAGATGTCGCCTAGCGTGACTTTCAGACTTTCCACAGGTTGAATTGTCCAACCCGTTGATAATTCAATCTTTTTCGCGTCCATTATGTAGTGATAACTCATTTGCTAATAAAATCGCGTTAACTATTGACAT
>Ga0082212_10005068_pt1 | contig 18090 bp, 10 predicted proteins | sample TergutNt197P3_FD_71548 | JGI IMG/M metagenome (GOLD analysis project Ga0082212, IMG submission 71548) | Neocapritermes taracua P3 segment gut microbial communities from Petit-Saut dam, French Guiana - Nt197 P3 | ecosystem: Host-associated > Arthropoda: Insects > Digestive system > Gut ...
CTCATGTCACTGCCATATACGCGGAACGCCATCGTAAGCGCGATGGTCGCGCTGTCACGCCCGCCGTCAGACCACTCGTCCCACATGCCGCCGTCGCCGTAGTCGACCTCGCTTGACACGCCCCTGTAAAGGTCGAGCAGGATTTCCTTGCCGCCGTCGCCGCCCCAGCTATAGTCGCCATAATACTTGGGCCCGAACATATCCGACGGATACAGCGCCGACTGCATCTCGCACTTCCCGTCCGCCGTGAACCGGAACGACAGGTACTCGCTGCCGGCATAGACCCCAAACCAGTCGCCGATGATATCGTAGGGCGCCGGCATGGCAGGCACTGCGTCTTCCCTGTCGATTTCATCCTGGCCTTCAGCGGATTTCTCGCCCGTAACCCCTTCCTTGACAAGCGAACACCCCGCAAGCGCGACTATCAAAAACGCCGCGGCCGCCAACACGGCGGCTGTTGCCATTGCCTTAGTCCGTATTCTCGCTTTCATCTTTTTCATATCCTCCATCTTTGACCGTATTGTACCACAAGCCAAAGCCCCGCGTCTGTTTCAATCGCGATTGCGGCGGTTGAGCCCGGGAAAATGTGGTTTCTCGCTTACGCTTGAAACGTTTGAATGCCGCCTGCGGCGGCAGGACGCAGCCGCTAATATTTAAAGGATGCCACTCGCTGGCGCTCGTACCTTTTGGTTTGATTTTTTCCTGTGAGTGTTGCACGATAGCCCGTCATCGGAATTTCAGGAAAGGGGGATATGTGTATTGTCGATGCCAATGCTGCCGTTGCTGTTAAGGATTGGAACGCCATCGCATTCTACTACATGCTCTGTGAAGTTACGACATCTCATTTGCGACTATTTTACGCACTGACAGACTTATTGCACACTTTCTTGCTTTTGAAATGGCAATCAACCTCCACCAACGTACAACTATCTCAATGACAGGAAAACATCTGGTTTGTGGCGGCAAATTGCGGTTGAGGGGCATTAGTGCCATTATATGGCACCGATTAGGCCTGTTTTACGCTTATTTTGCCCCGATTTCCCGGTTTTTTACCATTATATAACAATCACATGCCCCTCAACCGCAATTAGCCGCCACAATGCATGAGTTTTTTGGCAACGCTGTCAAGCCCACCTCTAACCTCTAACGCTCGAATGTCATTTCAAAAAGCCCGCCCCCTCAGGCGAGCGCCACGTCAGCCCGCCCCCTCAGGCGAGCGCCACGCTGACCTGTACCAGGTATTGCGTCGGGTCTTTCATGCAGATTTCGTCATGCAGGTAGAGCGAGAACACCGGCCCGGAAACGGTAAGCGAGTGCTCCCTCATATAGGCCGCCATCCTCTCGTGAAGATTCCCGAACTCCCCGTAATAGCCGCGGGTGAACCCGATCAGGTACCTCCCCGCCTCGCGCTTGCGGTTCCCCGTCGGATCGAGCGAGAAAAAGCTGTCGGGCCGCCCGGGCGCCCTCATGAACGCGTCGAACCCCCCATGGTACCCGCCGATCGGGAAGCTGAGGTTCATGCGCAGCTCGTTGGCCGAATCGCAGAACTTCATGAACGGCTCATAGAACGACTCGCCCTCCTTGAACTCCGCGCGCGGCCCGAGGATGAACATCCTCTCCTCCCTCTCGAGAATCCCTATCCTGGTCTCGTCGACCCATATCCCGTCCTTGTCAGGCATTCCCTTGTCGAGCCTGACCCCGTCGACGACACTGAACCCGTCGATAAGCTTCGTGCCATAATTGATAAGCTCGAGCCGCGTGTGGATGATCGAATAACACTCCCGCAGCCGGCGCATCTCCATGTCCAGCAGCCTCTCCTGCTGTTCGATAAGCCTCACGATGCTGGCAGGGGTCCTGTTCTTCTCCATCTCCCCGATCGTCTTCAGCGGGACATTCAGCTCGCTCAGGACCGTAATGAAATTGACCGCGATAATCTGCTCCGGGGAATAGTAACGATAATTGTTGTCCGGATCGCGCTTAGCCGGGGAGAACAGACCGATGTCGTCCCAATATCGAAGGGTAGTCTGTTCGATACCCGTAAATTTGGAAAACTCCTTTACCGATAAAAACTCTTTCATACTCTATTCTTTTCAGCGAACCCCAAACCGCCAGATAATATGACTATTATACAATAGATTCCGGCGAAATACGCATTTAAAAGGAAAAGACCTTTTTTTGTCGTGTAATTGTTATGTAATTGTAAATTTTTGCTATCCGTATCGTGTCGGCTTGCTGTCAGTATCGCGCCGGCTTGCTATCCGTATCACGCCGGCTCGGGGCTGGCCGCGCCGGGTTCCAGCCCGCCCTCGCCCTCGTCCTCGCCTTCGCCCTCGTCAGCCCCGGCATCGCCCTCTCCGTCCCCGGAGCCGCCAGCGCCCGCCTTGCCCTTTGCCGCGGCCTTCTTCGGCCCCGCAAAGATCTTGCTGATCGCTATCGCCGTCACGAGCACCCCGCCGAGAAGGACGAAAACGAGCCCGATGTTTTCGGATATATATTTCAGGGCGAATCCCAGTTCCGGTATGGTGACCTTCACCACGCCGACCAGGTTGCCCGCGTAGACGATGTCGGGGTCGGGATCCGGGTTCGCGATCCCTTGCGTCTCGAAGCCTCTGGCCCCGCTGTCGTCGTAGTTTTCTACAATATTCACGACCCGGTGGGTCACTGTAGCGTTGTCGCTCCTGACGAAAGTGATGTCGTCGCCGGCAACAATGGTGTCCGGATCGACCTTTTTCGTAATGACGAGCGAGCCCTGCGGGATTTCCCGCTCCATGCTCCCCGTCAGGACCGTGAACGCGGAATAGTCGAACAGCTGGATGCTTTCGTTCGTCTTGCCGTGGAAAACCAGCGTGGCAAGCAAGATCAGGACGACCACTGTATAGAAAAGGATGTCCCCTACCTTTCTTGCGACGTTCTTCTTCGCCGCCTTCCTGTCCGCTTCGGCGTCTGCCTCCTCGCCTTCGGCCAGTGATTCCTCGTCATCGCCTTCGGCATACTCATCGCCTTCGGCAAAAGCTTCCTCGCCTTCGCCGTACTCATCGCCTTCGGCAAAAGCTTCCTCGCCTTCGCCGTACTCATCGCCTTCGGCAAAAGCTTCCTCGCCTTCGCCATACTCATCGCCCTCGGCAAAAGCTTCCTCGCCTTCGCCGTACTCATCGTACTCGGCAAAAGCTTCCTCGCCCTCGCCGTACTCATCGCCTTCGGCAAAAGCTTCTTCGCCCTCGCCATACTCATCGCCTTCGGCAAAAGCTTCCTCGCCTTCGCCGTACTCATAGCCCTCGTCCGCGAGCGCATAGGCACCGTCTATGCCTTCTTCGCCTTCAGCCGCGGCTACATCGCCATCCATAGCTGCCAGCGCAGCCCATGGATCGCTGTCCGCAGCCATTTCTTCCGGCGAAACATGGATTCCATCGATAATTTCGGGCTCGTCCACCGGTTCCAGAAGGCTCAGCATGAATGCCGGGATATCGTCAATCGCGTCCCGTCTTTCAGCCACTTCCCGCCTTGCGGCCATGCCTCGCTTTTCGACCGCGCCCGGCTTGTCAAGGCCCTCGCCCCAGTCCCAGGCGCCGCGCGTCGGCGCCTTGATCTCAGGCAGTATAAACTCGTCCAGGAATTCCTGGTTTATCTGTTCAAGAGACTTAATACTCATAAGATACTGTCCTCCGAATTGCTGTTCGGCGGTCCCTAAAGGTCAGCAAGCATCCTTTCATGCCTCGGTATCATTTCTTTTACATTATACAGGTCTACGCCGGGGATTGTCTCCCTTGCCGGAATCATCCCGGCAGCCGGGACGATATCCTTCAGGCCCTTCATCAAGTCGTTGATCTCGTGGACCGTGCGGTCTTTCGCGCCCTTGATCTGTTCGAGCTCCCTGTAAGCGTCCTCGATGATCCTGGCCGCCTCGTTCTTGGCCTCGGTAACTATATGGATGCCTTTGATCTCCGCGTCGACCATCGCCTTCGCGATTGCCTTCATGCTTTCGTCGTTGTTGGCCTCGGGCCTGGCTGCCTTCTCGGTCAGGTCCACGACCTTGTCCTGCAGCTTGCCGTACTCCTCAGCGAGCTTCCGGATATACTTGTCCACCTGCTCCTTGTTGTAACCCATTTCCTGTGTTTGAAACGGTACTTTCATTGTCACACCTTTTCCCTTTCCGATCCCTTTCTGTAACTTTTTGAGCTACGGCATCGTCGCCGATTGCTCTGCTTGTTATAGTCTCTAAGCGTTGCGAGCGTTCGGGCTCATCCCCTTGTCTATAATATGAGGTATGCAGTTGGTGTAAGGTCAAGAGTTTTAAAGTATTTATTTTACTAACTTAACAGAAATGATACACAATGTAAAGAGTTTTGAAATCCTTTATTTTTCAACGTTTTTTTCCGGCAGAAGCAAAACCGCGATTATACCGTACAAAAATTATCCTGTTTTGTGGCGAAAAAACATCCAAAATCTGCCATCTGCGATTAGACGTTCTAATGTTTTGCCCTGTTTTCCCGCCTTTCCGGCCGTGTCCCGCCGGCCTGGAATCCCGCGTCCATAGCCTTATGCCTGGCCTTAAGCCTGGCCATATGCCTGGCCTTATCCTGGATGCCGGCCCCACCGGGCGTACTGCTCCATCAGCCTCGGCCACGCCAGCTCGAAGCAGCCGACGGCGCTCTCGTAGAGCAGCGTGCCCTCCTGCGTCTTGATGTCATAGAAGACGGCGGCGCTGCTGTCGCGCGGCAGCGGCGCGGAATAGATACGGTGGTCCAGGCTGTCCGCTACGGCGCAGATGCCGGCCGCGAGCGGTATGTCCCTCGCGCGCAGGCCGTAAGGGAACCCGCTCCCGTCCGGCCGCTCATGGTGGTACCGTACCATCTCGAGCACGAGCACGGCCTCCTCCTCGCTATCGAACAGCGCCTTCTTGTGCCTTTCGAGCAGTTCGGCCCCGTACACGGGGTGTTTGAGGTAGTCTGCCTCGCTCGTCGCCATCACAGGCATCAGGAGCTTGCCCGCGTCGTGGCACAAGCCGCCCAGATGTGCCACGGCCGCGATGTCCGTGCCGGCCGGGATGTCGATCCAGTGCAGCGATTCCTTGGCGTACTCGGCCATCAGCGCGGCGCATACCGCCACCCTGCGGCTGTGATCCCGCATGTTTGTCGTAAAATGGTTGAGCAATTCATCCAGGCCGCCCTCGTCCAAGTCGTATTCGATGAACCCGAATGGGGTCTGTACTATTGAGCTTTGCGTATTCATTGGCTTGCACCAATCCTTTCAAGTAGTTTTCAAGCGTTTCAAGAATATCTGTCTGCTATATGCCTACGGCCTTCTATGCAGCAGCAGGAGCCTCAGGGCAAACGCGCTGCCGAGCATCAGGGCCGTCCAGAGCCATGTGTCGCTGCCGTCGCCGGTTTTCGGGCTGGCCGGGTATGGCGCCGCCTGCCCGCCGGGGCTGCCCGCTTTGCCCGGGTTGTCCAGGCTTTCCTTCGGGCCCGGCAAATCTGGCCCGTCGGGAGTGCCCGGCTTTTCCGGATTGCCCGGGCCTTCCGGATCTTCCGGCGGTATATAAGCGTTGTGGATATCAAACCCGCTGTACGTCGCGGCGAATCCCGGCACGGGCGCTTCAAGGACGGCGTAGGCGATCTCGGTCGCCCCATCTGCCCGGTACTTCGGCACGGCAAAGCTGTAGCGCCACCCGCCATCCTCGTCCGGGCTGACGACCGTTTCAGCGACCGTGACGTCGCCGTCCATCAGATAAACCCTGATGCTGTCCGGCAATGCCGCGCCTTCGCCCCCCAGGTCCCAGGTCTTCACGCCCTCGATCTCTATGAGGGCCGGCAATGTATAATGGTTCCTCTGCCTGAACTCGATCACGGCCAGGCCGTCTTCGTCGATGTAGTACAGCCGGTCTGCCGATGCCTCGTAGCCTTCGCCTTGATAGCCTTCCTCGCGCACCGACCAGGCAGAGCCCGGAAGCAAGGCGAATTCCTCTCTCTCCCCGTGCCTGAGCTCTATAATGCCTTCCTCGCCATCGATCGTGACGAAAAAGCGGAACTTCTTTTCAAGGTCCAGGCTGCCGCCGGGAACAGCGGTAACGGTCTTGGTGACTATCAGCCTGCCAGGCTCGTCCGCGCCATAGTAGTTCACGAAATCTGCCGCGGCGCCCTCTGGCGGGATCGCGCCCTGGACATTCTCGCCCGAGCCGATATAGCCGCCAGCCTGTGTTTCTTCTATATAATAATGCGTGCCGACGGGGAGATCCCTGATGACCGCCTCCTGGCCGTGCCCCAGCTCTATCGCGATTTTTCCGTTTTCGATCGCCATTTCTGTCTCTAAGCCGTCTATCAGGACCGTCACGGGGCCGTCTTCCAGGCCCTCGAACGCGATCGTGAATTCAAACAGCGCGCCTTTTGGGGCATTGGCAACCCCTGTGACGCCAGGCGCCGTGTCTTCTTCCGCGACTGGTTCCTCGCCGTCCAGCTCATCGCCGTCCTGCTCTGTACCGGGATCGATAGTGCCGTCAAGGCCGCTGTCCCCGGTTTCGCTATTGCCATTGCCGTCATTGCCGCTGCCGTTTCCGGCGGTTTCGCCGCTTGCGTCGCTGTCCCCGGCTTCGCTATTGCCATTGCCGTCATTGCCGCTGCCGTTTCCAGCGGTTTCGCCGCTTGCGCCGGATTCTTCCCCGCCCGCGCCGGCCTCCTCGCCGGCTGCTCCCTCGCCTGCCGGGGCTTCGCCGTCCGCGCCTGCTTCCTCGCCGCCCACGACCGTCTTGGTTATGGCCAGGTCGGCCTTTTGCCTTTCGTTGTATATCTTTATGCTGACCAGCGTTATGACGCCGTCCTCGCTTTCTTCCACTTCAAACGGGTATTTCTCGATCTCTTGCCCGTCTTCGTCACGGTCGTAGCCGTAGCCGTAGGGCGGGCTGGTTTCCAGCCAGCAATAGCTTCCTGCCTCGAGGCGCTGCAGCCGTATCTTCCCGTCATCGCCGGTCATATACCGCCCTATGAGCGCGCTGCCTCCGTCCTCTTCCTCTATATATAGCTCGAACCACGCGCCAGCCAGGGATTCTCCAGTCTCTTTGTCAAGTTTCTCAAGCACCGCGTACCCATGGCCCTCCTGCGCCAGGCTGACGCCGCTGAACTCGTTGCTCTTGTGCTGCGAGATGCCCTGCCAGGCCAGCGTCCCGGCAACGACGGCGGAAAGCACGCAAACCAGCGCCAGGCTTATGCATATGAATTTTTTTATCGTGGCCGGTTTCATCGTTCTGTCCGCTTCCTTTCCGTTTATTCGCTGTCCTTCTGCTGCCCTTTTACCTGTTGCCGGGGGCGGGCGGGATCGCCCCCGGCATATTCAATCCTTCAACCTTTGATATAAGCTTTATTTATTCCTCGTCGAAGATCGAGGAGTCGACCCACAGGGCCGGGTATACGAGCGCGGCTTCCGGGTAGCTTGAGTTGATATAGCTCTGGAAGACCCTGCCGTCCCACGCGAGGGCCGAAGCCTTCAGCGAGTCGGTACCGGGCGAACGCAGCCACATGGAATTGGTTGTCCTGTCGCCCTGGACCATCTTCAGCTTCGCGAAGTTGCTTTTCGCGATGGCCGGGCTTGGCGTCGCCCCGCCGCTGACGTCCGCGTAAGTGTTCGAGAAGAATTTCGCGGCTTCGCCGTAGCTCAGCGCGAACGCGACGTTGGCGCCATTCCTGTCCTTGGTGGCGACAGGCTTGCTGATCCCGGTGCCGAAGCTGTCCGGGCCGGGGCCCTGGCCGATGCTGGCGAGCGCGGTATTCCTCACGGTGAAGTCACGGAGCCTGGCATCCGCGGGCAGCTTGTACGGCGCTGCGCCCGCTGTCGCGAACCAGCCGTCGATCTGCTCCTTGAGCTTGGAGCCGGAGTAATTGTTTGCCGGGCCAAAGAGGCTGTACTGGAAGTTGGGCATGCCCGGGTTGTTCGGGTAGATATCGATGAACTGCTCGCGAACTATCAGGGAGTATCCTTCGTACCTGGCGACCTCGATCCAGCCACAGCTGTCGCCGGTCTGGCCTTTTGTAAGTTCCCTGTCGCCGACGCCTGTCACGACGCTGGGCTTCGTAACGGTCATATTGCCGTCTTCGTCCTTGTAGTATTTCACGTCGTCCTTCTCGATCCCGTCAAATGTGCTGTCGAGCGTGCCGTTGCCGTCCTCGGGGTCGCCATAGAAGTACTCAAAACCGTCTTCCGTGCCGATCGGGCCTACATAGTATTTGCCGTCGTTCGCAGTGTTGTCATAGATCTCGGTCACGGGGTCCGTGCTGGGGTCGCCGTCAGGGCCGCCGCCGGTCAGCGGGCCAAGCTCGCCTGTCGGGTTGTCCTTGTCGATTTCGCGCCATACGTTCTGTCCCATGTCCGCCCAGTAGTTGCCGTCTTCAAACAGGACTGCCCTCTCGTCGTCGCCGCCGCCGGGCTTGCCGTCCGGGCCGCCCCAGAGCGCGGGGCTGTCGTCCACGGTGCCGTCGCCTTTGACCCTGTGCCAGATGTTCTCGGGGTATTCAATGTAGTACTGGCCGTTATACTTGTGCGCGGGCTTGTTCTTCTCGGGTTTTTCCGCGGGAAGGCCGTCTTCGTTGTAGACATACTTCGGCGGCACCGAGCCTGTCCCGTCTTCATCGACTACTTCGTACACGTTCGGCGGGTCGCCGACGGGCCTGTACCAGTTGCCGTCCGGATCCGGGCCGATGAGCGTCGGGGGCACTGCCGTCTTCTCGACGAGGCCGCTCAGCGCGTCTTCAAGATCCTTGATCGCGTCCGCGATCGCTTCTTCCGTGGGCCTGTCCGTGTTCACGACGTCGATTCCGGCATTCACTGCCTCTTCAAGGTCGTTAAGGGAATCTGTCGTATATTTGTCAGCATGATTCTCGAGGATGTACTCGCCTTCCTTGATGAGCTCGATCAGCCTGCCGAGGTCGCTGTCGCCGAGCACGGCGCCGACGCTGGCCAGCAGGTGGATATCCCTGGCCACGCCCCATTTGTCAACGAAGCTTCCGATGATGATGGCGACGCCCTTGCCGTGCGAGGTGATGGCGCCTGTCGAGGCGTTCACCGTGGCTACGGCGATATTCGTCGAGCGCCATTCGATGCTGTCCTGGGACCCTGCCGTGACTGCCACGGGCGTGCCCTTGGTGACGCCGGCCTTCGTGAAGTAGACTTCGCCTTTGTCCCTGATAGTGTAAGCGCTGATGTTGCTTGAGTCGGTGACTTGGTAGAGGACCGTGGACACCCTGCCGTTCTTGTTGCCATAAGCGATGGCCGTCACGCCGGCCTTGACGCCCTTCGTCCTGATGTTGTCGAGGCCGCTGCCTGGCGTGAACTCTACGGTGGCGATGTCGGGCATCGCGCTGAAAGCTTCGTTCAGGCTGGTCACGGACAGGGTTTTCGTCTGCCCCTTTTCCAGCGTATACGCCGCGCTGATGCCGGATTCGCACTCCAGCGCTATCTCGATGTCATTCGGCGCGGCCAGCGTGTTCCCGAGGTTGATCGCGAAAGCGGATCCGACGAGTATGGCTACCACGAGCAAAGACACCAGCTTTGCCGACCATTTCATTTTTCCTTTTTCCTGAGTTTTCATAATTGTTTTCCTTTCGTTTTCCTTATGCCCTATAAGCCATCAGCCAGCCGCGGGCTATCCGCGCTGCGACGTGTCCGCCGTGAAGAGGCACTCGTAGTAGCACATATTGATCGTGACGACCGCCTTCTTCCCGTCGTCACGCGTGAGCTCGACCTGGACCGGTATGCATATGAAGCCGTCGTCCGCTGGCGCCGACAGGAAGAAATCTATTACCTGCTGGTTCGTGGGCCTGTAGCTGAACATGACTGAGGGCTCGCCGTGGCCGTCGTTGCCGATCCTGATATACGGGGCATAGGCAGAGTCCACGGCCGCGGCCGTCACGCCGGCGATATTGCCGTCGGAGATGATGTCTTCAAGGTGTATGGCGCCGTCCTGGTACCATTCGTTGTCCCTGGGGTCGGTGCTGTCGGGCAGGTTGAAATTGTATTTCTCGTAATAACCGTCGCCCTTCTCGGGATCCGTGGCGTGCCTGATGGGATAGTAGCCGTCTTCCGTCCCGATGACCGGAAGGTCCGTGTCCGTGCCCGGGTCTGTGCCTGGGTCAGTTCCGGGATCCGTGCCTGGGTCTGTCCCGGGATCCGTGCCGGGATCCGTGCCTGGGTCAGTTCCGGGATCCGTGCCGGGGTCTGTCCCGGGATCCGTGCCGGGGTCTGTGCCCGGGTCCGTGCCGGGGTCAGTCCCTGGATCCGTGCCGTTCCCGATAAAGGCATTGCCTACGTCGTTGTTCTCGCCCCAGCCGGCCGTGCCAAGCTCGTCAAACGAGAGGGCTTCAAGCTCTGTATGTATCACATAGTAGAAGCTGCCATCGGGCTGCTTGACGAGGCTGACCTTCTCCATGAAGAGCCCTGTCGCGCCGCCGTCTGTCAGGAGCGGCTTGCCCCAGTAGACCCAGCCGCTGTCGTTGCGGTCTTCCACGATCCACTTGTCTATGGGCGCCCCTTTGTACGGGCCGTCCGCGTCAAGCCATTCGCTGACCGTGACGATCGCGGCGGCATTCAGCTGCCAATCGACATAGTCGCGCGTCTCGAGGCGAGAGGCGGGGTTTTCCTTCCAGGAATGCACGGCATACAGGCACTCTTCGCTCTCGTAAGCATAGCCGGTCGCGGCGCCGTCCTCGTCGTAGGTCGCCGTGCCATGGTGGTTTGTGTCCTCAGCCCTTCCAGGCCCGCCCTGTATGACCTTCACGGGGTCGGCAATATCGAACCTTGTGATGACATGCTTGCCCATCTGGCCGTTTATGTCGCCATCCTGGGTCTGGATGAAGAAGCCGTGCTTGCCCGTGACCGCGTCGGTCAGTTCCGCGTAAGCGTGGCCTGGATAGGCGCCGTTCGCCGCCGTGGCCGCCTGCGCGCCCGCTACATCCTCATAAATGATGAAATTGCCCTGGGTGTCGAGCATATAGCGCATAGCGGTTTCGTTGTACAGGATCTCGCCTATTTCCATGTACTCCTTGAGCTGGATCCGGACATATACGTCGCCGTAGTTTTCGAGAGCCCTGCCGCGGTTGACAACGCTGATCTCTTTCGTGACTGCGCCGTCGCCGACTGTCCAGTCATTCACTTCCGCGAAGTCCTCGACCAGCCTTGCCTCGTACTTCATTTTCGAGCCATTCATTTCATTGCTCTTGTGCTGCTTGACATCCTGATAGGCGTATGTCCCGCCCAGCATCGTGAAAATCAACGCAACAACAGCAACGATCATCGCTCTCTTTTTTGCTTTGCCTGTCGTTTCCATTATTAAAATCCTTTCTGTGTGAACGTTTTCGTAAACCATGCCCTTGAATGGCGTCGTTGCCGGGCAGTCTACTATGGTAGGGGTCTTGCGCTTTGGACTTTTAGCCTTTTGCCTGTCTTGTCAATCGGATTCCGTCAGCTGCAGTCTTCAGGTATTCAAGTGAATAGAAACAAATCATTGGGTTAAACGTCTTTGCGTCGTATTGGGATAGGGGGCCGCTATGTCCTGCGTTTTGGATTGACATCTCGCTTGCCTCCCCATGTTATACAGGATGGACCTTGAAGGGGCTGTAAAGTCAACCCTTTTTCTCGACTTTTTTTCAAAAACTCATCGAATATAAGAAAGGATAACCGGGGACGCATTGCAATCAAGCGGTTTGTATAAAGTGTCAAATATCATAAGATTGCGGCAATCCCCGGTTTTCACGTATATTTGGCCCGCGAATCAGGATGAAATCAGTCCTGAAATCTAAGGCTGTCTAAGGTTTCAGCCGAAATCGCAGCCCCATTTGCCATATTGTTCCATCAGCCTGGGCCATGCGAGCTCGAAGCATTCTATGGCGCTTTCGTAGAGAATCGTCCCCTCCTGCGCCTTGATCCCGGACAACACGCCGCCGCCGTCACGGCGCCTGGATCCGGAGAATACGATGTGGTCCAGGCTGTTGGCGACGGCGCATATGCCCGCGGTCAAAGGGATGTCCCTTGCGTACAGGCCGTACGGGAACCCGCCGCCGTCCGGCTGCTCGTGATGGTAACGCACGGTTTCCAGCACGAGCCGGGTCTCGCCTTCGTCGGAAAAAAGCGCCTCTTTGTGCTTTTCCAGCAATTGCGCGCCATACACGGGGTGCTGCCGGTAGTCCTCCTCGTTCATCGCCAGCGGCGGGATCATGAGCTTGCCGACGTCGTGGCACAATCCCCCCAGGTGCGCGACGACCGCCAGGTCCGCCCTCGCGGGGATCCCGGCCCAGAGCAGGGGCTTCTTCGCGTATTCGGCCATGATGGCGGAACAAACCGCGACCCTGTGGCTGTGATAGCGCATGGGGATGGAAAAGTGGTTGAGCAATTCATCCAGATCGCCTTCTTCCAAGCCATTCCCCGAAAACCCATGCATCCCATTTACTATTACATCTTCTGTCTTCATCTTTTTATTCCCCTTTTTCAATCCGGTTTCCAGCGCCGCCTTTTCTTATTCCCCTTTTTCAATCCGGTTTCAAGCGCCGCCTTTGTTGTAAAGAAGCACGTATCTGAGCGCAAGGCCGCTGATTGCCATCATGATCGCCCAGGGCAGGATATCGCTCCCGTCCCCGGTTTTCGGGCCGCCGGCGCCCTTCGCCATGCCCGTCCCGCCAAGGCTTTCATGGCTGTCCGTCCCATCCGGCGGCGGCGTCGCCACTATATCCTCAGGCTCTTCAGGCCCTTCAGGCTCTTCCGGGCCTTCCGGTTCCTCCGGGTCTCCCGGATCTTCCGGCTCGCCGCCGAAATAGTTGATGAACGAGGCCGTAATGCCCTCGGGCGGTATGGCGCCCTCGAGGTTTTCGCCCTCCGATATATATCCTTCCGTCTCCCTTTCCGTGACCGTATAGAGCGTGCCTGCGGGCAAATCCTTGACGACCGCCTCCTGGCCGTGCTTCAGCTCTATGGATATCTGTCCGTCCCTGATCTCCATGACGCGCTCTTCGCCGTCTATCAGGACCACTGCTTCCCCGTCTTCCACATCCTCGAAAGTGACGACAAAGGTGAACGCCGTGTCGAAGGGCCCGATTTGCGCGTCTGCGGGAACCGCGCCTGCTTCATCCTCCATACCGGCTTCGCCGGGCTCCGCCCCGCCGGCTACGCTTTGCGCATCGACAGAACCCGCGCCTGCTTCATCCGCCCCGCCGGCTACGCCAGTCTGCCCTTCATCGGCCGCTTCGGCGGCTACGACAGCATTGCCTTGCACTGCGTCGGCTCCGCCAACGCCGGGCTCCGCCCCGCCGGCTACGCCGGGCTCCGCCCCGCCGGCTACGCCGGCCTGCCCTGCGCTTGTTTCGCCTGCGCCGGCTACGCCGACCTGCCCCTCGCCGGCACCTTCGGCGCCTCCGGCTACGACGTCACCCTCGTCGGCCCCGCCGTCACCGCCTTCCGGGTCGCTGAGGTCCACCACCGTCTTCGTGATAGTCAAATCGGCATTCCGCCTCTCGTTGTACGCTTTCACGAGTATCAGCGTGACTTCCCCGTCGTCATTCGCCTCCACCTCGAAGGGGTACTCCCTGATCTCATCCCCCTCCTCGCCTTGCGTGAAGCCATAGCCGTACGGCGGCGCCGTCTCAAGCCAGTAGTAGCTTCCCGGCGGCAGTCGGTCCACCCTTATCCTGCCGTCCTCGCCCGTGACATAGCTGCCTATCAGCGTGTCCTGCTCGTCCTGCCCTTCCTGCCCGTCCGGCCCGTCCACTTCGGCCCTGTAAAGGTCGAACCCGGCCCCCTCCAGAGGCACCTCGCCTTCCACGTCGAATTTCGCCAGTATGGCGCAGCTATAGCCTTCCTGCGCGATACTCAAGCCCCGAAACTCATTGCTCTTGTGCTGCGACAAGTCCTGCAGGGCAAACGTGCCCGTCATCACGGCGGAGAGCACGAAAAGCAGCGCGAAACAAATGCCTATAGCTTTTTTTCTGCCCGCGCGACCGTGCGCCAGGCTTGCCGCCAGCCCTGCCGCCAGGCTTGCCGCCAGCCCGCTTGCCGGAGTCATTGGCCCGCTTGCCGTAGTGTTAAATGCGCCGCTTCTCATGTTCCTCTTCCTTTCCTTTCCTCTATCTATCGAGCCCTTTGCTCTACCTGTCTATCGAGCCCTTGGCTCTGCCTGTCAAATTCCGCCGTTCGCCGCCCGTAGGGGACGCCGCCCTCGGCGTCCCGCCGCCCGGCGCCTTACTTGTCGAATATCGCCGTCTCGACCCACAGTGCGGGATGGACCATGGCGGCCTCGCCGTTCGCGCCGCCCGTAAGCCTTTGGTATACCCGGCCGTCGAAGCCAAGCGCTGACATCGTGCCGCTGCTCGTGCCCGGCGACCGCAGCCACAGGGAGTCGTGAAGCTTGTTGCCCTTGAGCAGGTTCACCTTGCCGAAATTGGCCGCCGCGGCGCTGCTGCTGGGTTTATCCTCGTTGTCGGCGCCCTTATATGACTTTGATACGTAGTTCGCCGCTTCGCCGTAGCTCAGCGCAAAGGCGACATTGCTGTCCTTGCCGTTATGCGTATGGGTCGGCTTGCTGAGCCCGCTGCCAAACCCGTTCGCGCCCGGCCCCGAGCCGATCTCGCCTATGGCGTTGTTCTCGACCGTGAAATCGCGCAGCCTGGCGTCCTTGGACAGCTTGTCGGCGCCCGCCTCGATGCCAACGCCCGTGAACCACTTGTTGATGGCGGACTGGACAGAGGAGCCGACATACTTCCCGCCGGTATAGATGTCGCACTGGAACAACGGGTTGCCATAGTTGCTGCCTTTGATGTTGATATAGTCCTTGCGCACGATAAGCGAATAGTCGCCGTTCCTGGCGATCTCCACCCAGTCGGAGCTGTCGCCCGCGTCCTTGGCGGACAGGATGTTCCCGTTGGCCGGCTTGCCTTCGGTTATCGGCCTCTTGTTTGTCATTTTCCCGCCAACAAGGTAGTACTTCTCGTCCGTGCCGTGCAGCGCGCCCGCCGTGCTGTTCAGCAGGCCGTCGCCGCCGACGAGCTTGTCGCCGTAGTAGTACGGGTCGTCCTTGGGGCCGAGCGGCCCTATATAGTACTTGCCGTCAACCAGCACGACCGGCTGCGCCGGGCTCGTCACGGGGCTTTCGTCCGGGCCGCCGCCTGTAAGCTCGCCAAGCTCGTACGGGCCTGTCACTTCCTGCCAGACATTCTGGCCGACATGCACCCAATACGTCCCGTCCTCAAACATCGATACCTCTTCGTCGTCGGCGGTGCCAAACGCCCCGTCCGGGCCGCCCCAGACAGCCGGGCTGTCCTTCAGCCCGCCTTCGCCCTCGACCTTCTTGTATATATTGCTGCCTTCCGGGTCCTCGACATAGTACATGCCGTCTTCCTTGTCTGCCGGGCGGTTGTCTTCGCACTCGCCGACGGGGTCGCCGCTCTCGCTGTAGACATACTCCTGCGGGTCAAGGCTGTCGCCGTTCCCGTCGACGACCTCGAAAATATTGGCGGGATCCCCTACGGGTTTGTAATAATTCCCGTTCACGTCCGGGCCTATCACCCCGGGCGGAAGCACGGGCTTGCTTTCCAGGCCGCCCAGCGCGCTTTCCAGCGCGCCGATGGCGTCCAATATCTCCTGCTCCGAGGAGCCGCTGCCGTCCAGGGCCTCCTTCCCGCCGGCCACCGCGCCGGCAAGCGCCTCAAGGCTGTCGACAGTATAGTTATCGGCCTCGTCCGCCAGTACGCGCTCGCCCTCCTTGATAAGCTCAAGCAGCCTTCCAAGGTCGCTGTCGCTCAGGACGACGCCGACGCCTACCAATACGTGAAGGTCCCTGTCGACTCCCCACTTGTCCGTGAAGCTGCCGATGACGATGGCCGCTCCAAGCCCGGTTGCCGTGATGTCGCCGCTTTCGTCCACCGTGGCCACGCCCGTGTTCGTGGAACGCCACTCGATCCTGTCCCTGTTCCCGGCCGTGACGCCCACGGGGCTGGCCTTCGTGACGCCGGGCTCGCTGAAGTACGCCTCGCCGCCGTCCCTGATCGTATAGGCGCTGACATTGCCATTGTCCGTGACCTGGTACAAAAGGACGCTCAGTATCCCGGTCTTCGTGCTGTATGACACTGACGCCACCCCGGCCTCTACGCCTGTTACCTCGATATTGTTTATCCCGCTGCCCGGCGTGTAGTCAATTTTCGCTATGGCGGGCTTCGAGCTGTACGCCTGGTTCAGGCTGAATGCCGTCAGGGGCTTCGTCTGCCCCGCTTCCACGGTCCGCGCCTCCGAAATGCCCGATTCGCATTCCAGCCGCACGACGATATCGTTCGCCGCGGCCAGCGTGGCGCTGACGTTTATCAGGCAGGCAGTCATAATGACTATCGCCGCTGTCAGCAGCGCTATAAGCCTGGCTGCCCCCGCCTTTTTTTGAATAACCTTTATCATTTACAGATCTCCTTTCAATCCTTACAAGCCTTGCATGGCCCGCATCCTATCCGAGGTGCGACGTATCAGCCGTTATCAGGCTCTCGTACCAGGCCAGGTTGATCGTGACTGTCGCTTCCTTGCCGTCGTCGCGCTTGAGCACGATCTCGATCGGGATGAAGAAGTCATCATCCAGGCCGGGCTTTGTCATCATCCACGCGATCAGGTCCTCGTTTGTAGGCGGGCAGCTGAATATGACCGAAGGCTTCCCGTGCTTGTCGTCGCCTATCGTGAGGAACTTGCCGTACGTCGGGTCCGCGGACTCTACGGTCACGCCGGCATACACGCCGTCCTTGATGATGTCTTCAAGGTGTATGGAACCGAAATGGTAGACCTCGTTAAGGATCGGGTCGTCCAGGTCAGGGTAAAAGACCTTCCCGTACCAGCCGTCGCCAAATTCCGGGTCGCTGGGGTGCTTGAAGGGGACGAACCCCTCCTCGGACTCATATACCGGAAGCGCGGTGTCCGGCTCCTCGGGGTCGCCGCCATTGCCGCCGTCGCCGGGGTCGCCGCCTTCGCCGCCATCACCCGGGTCTTCGCCTTCGCCGGGATCGCCGGGGTCTCCGCCTTCGCCGCCGGGGCCGGGGCCGCCGTTTCCGGCGCCCCCTGCCAATGCCTCGCCTGCGTCGCCCCAGTCGACCTTGCCGCTCGCGAGCTCTTCAAGCGAAACCGCCTCGAGCTCCGTATGTATGACATAGTAGAAGCTGCCGTCGGGCTGCTTGACCAGGGTCACGCTTTCCATGAAGTTCGCTGTCTGGCCGCCGTCGGGCTTGAGCGCTTCGCCCCAATAGACCCAGCCGCTGTCGTCCCTGTCCTCTACGATCCACTTGCCCACGGGCTGCCCTTTGTACGGGCCGGCGGGGTCAAGCCACTCGCTGACGGTGATGATCGCGCCGGTATTCAGCTGCCACTCGATATAGTCGCGCGTATCGAGCCGCGAGTCCGCGTCGCCCTTCCACGAATGGACCTTGTAGAGGCACTCCTCGCTTTCATGCGAGAAACCGACCGTATTGCCGTCGCTGTCCTTGATCACCGTGCCGTGGTGGTTCGTGTCCGTCGCCCTGCCGGGGCCGTCCTTGATGACCTTCTCGGCATCCCCGACTTCAAACTCGGTAATGACATGCTTGCCCATCTGTCCGTTGATGTCGTGGTCCTGCGTCTCGATGAACCAGCCGTGCCTGCCCGTGACCGCGTCGGTCAGTTCCGCAAGCGCGTGGCCCTCGTACGCCCCGCCCGGCCCCGTGGCCGAAAGCGCCTCGGCTTCGGTCTCGAAGATAACGAATTTGCCGGCGGTATCGAGCATATAGCGCTTCTCGGTTTCCGTGTAACGGATCTCGCCGATCTCCATATACTCCTTCAATTGGATACGGACGTATACTTCCCCGTAGCCCTCGGCTTCCCTGCCGTGATTGACGACGCTGATCTTCTTGTCGACCGCCCCGTCCCCGACCTGCCAGTCTTCGACTTCCGCGAAGTCTTCGACCAGCCTGGCCTCGTACTTGGACGTCGAGCCCATGAACTCATTGCTCTTGTGCTGCTTGATGTCATGATAGGCGTAGGTCCCGCCCAGCATGGTGGCAATCAGCGCGATGACTGCAATGGCCGCCGCCGCCCTCTTCCTGTTCTTCTGTGTTCTTTCCA
>Ga0082212_10005069_pt1 | contig 18087 bp, 13 predicted proteins | sample TergutNt197P3_FD_71548 | JGI IMG/M metagenome (GOLD analysis project Ga0082212, IMG submission 71548) | Neocapritermes taracua P3 segment gut microbial communities from Petit-Saut dam, French Guiana - Nt197 P3 | ecosystem: Host-associated > Arthropoda: Insects > Digestive system > Gut ...
GATGAGGCAGTATAGACCCTGGACAAATGCATCATGGAGTATTGCGTGACAGCCGTCCATGGATGGCTGTTTTTTCGTACAAATGGCGATCCAATCGTTCTTGCTATATCTTTTGCCGCACAATATAATGGAAGTGTATATATGCAGACAGGCTACATAATCACCATGTACAGAGAGGAGGTGAAACTATGAATGACATGATGAACGAAAAAGACATGCTGAACCACAAACTCAACAAGACGGACAAGATGATCAGGATGATCATCGCAGTCTTCTTTGGCGGTATCGGCTTTACTGCCGGGCTATTATTTGTTTTGTCGGGTTTTTATCGCATCACCTTTCCTAGCAGGAGCCTGTGGCTGGAAATCGTGACCCTTGGGATGCTTGCGGGAGGGATGTTGGCTATCGGCTTTGCAGCCGCGCCATATCTGATCCGCCAGACGAAATGGCTCGTAAACTGGTGGGAAAGCAAACTGGAAAAGACGCCGATCATCGACCTTATCGGGGCGATCCTTGGACTCATCATCGGACTTATCATTGCATTATTAATCGGGCCGTCTTTATCCGACCTACCCATAGTCGGCCGCTTCCTGCCGACGCTCATCACGATCTTTCTCGGCTACCTTGGAGCGTCTCTGGGGATGAAGAAGCGGGATGAAGTGATCCTCAGCCTTGGGCGGCTGAAGGGCTTCTCCGCCAGGGAAAGAAAAAAGGACGTCAAGTTAATGGAGGGAGGGGATCCCGAAACGGAAGGATTTCTGTACGCCAGCGATTCGCTCCTGGAGGCAGGCTACTCTACAGGTAAGCCAAAGATCCTTGATACAAGCGTGATCATCGACGGAAGGGTTTCCGATATTTACCGAACGGGATTTCTATCCGGGGCAATGGTTATTCCCAGTTTTGTTTTGACCGAGCTTCAGCATATTGCGGATTCGTCAGATGGGCTCAAAAGAAACCGCGGTAGGAGAGGGCTGGATATCCTTAATGGGATGAGAAAAGAAATGCAAGACAGTGTCCGCGTCGTCGAGGCTGCCTATCCGGACGTCCCGGACGTAGACGCGAAACTGGTGCTGCTTGCCAGGCAGATGGACGGCGAGCTCTTGACGAACGACTATAACTTAAATAAAGTGGCTGAGCTTCAAGGGATCCGCGTATTGAATATCAATGACCTGGTCAATGCGCTTAAGCAGGTATTCCTTCCTGGTGAAGAGCTGGTCGTCAGCATCCTTAGGGAGGGGAAGGAGCAGATGCAGGGCATCGGGTATCTAGATGACGGAACCATGATCGTGGTGAAAAACGGAAAGAAGCATATCAATCGGACAATCCATACCGTCGTAACGAGCGTGTTGCAAACCTCCGCCGGAAGGATGATCTTTGTGGAACCCCAATACTCAGACAAGCGTGTCTATGCTGAGGGGGGGAGCTGATGGCCGCGGCTGGCTGCTCTCCCGGGAGCGCCCCCCGGGCTTCGGTGATCGTCGCTTGCGGTGGCGCTGGGCTGCGGTATAGAGAAAGCCTTCCCGCCGATACTACAGAGCATGCAGGGGTAAAGCAGGGAGATACCGATAAGCAATTTCTTCTTCTGGCAGGAAAACCGGTGCTTGCCTATACGCTGGATGTACTTGAAAATCATCCGCTGGTGGAGATGGTTGTGCTGGTACTGCCCCAAGATATGCTGGATCGTGGCAAGGCGATGGTCGATGGGCTTTGGCCTACGGAGTCAAGCAGACGATACCAAAAGGTAGCACATATCGTTGCCGGAGGGGAGGACAGGCAATCCTCGGTAGCAAACGGGCTGAAAGCGCTTGCGGGTATCGGATGGGAGGGACTCGTATTGATCCAAGACGGCGTCAGGCCCAACACGTCGCCGCAGGTGTATGACCGCGTGATCCAGGGCGTCCTGGAGAAAGGGAACGCGGTAGCTGCGATCCGGCTCAGGGACACGCTTAAGAGAACTGACGGAGATGGCCTTGTCCTTGGAACCGTTGACCGGCATGGGATGTGGCAGATCCAGACGCCCCAGGGCTTTCGCATGCATGAGATCCATGCTGCGTATGAGGAAGGGCGTAAGCGAAGGCTGCAAGCGACAGACGACGCTTCATTGGTGGAGGCTATGGGGCGGCCTGTCCATCTGGTAGAAGGCGATCCGGCGAACATTAAGCTGACCTACCCAAGCGATAAGGCATTGTTGGAAGCGTTGATTATGCATCGTAGCATGGGCATAGACATAGGAATGTGGTGAAGAGCGATGATGAGGATTGGGTTCGGATATGACGCCCATCGATTGGCGGACGGACTACCCCTGGTCCTGGGCGGCGTCCTCCTGCCCTGGCACAGAGGGCTAGAAGCGCACTCCGACGGAGACGTCCTGCTTCACGCCCTCATGGACGCGCTCCTTGGCGCTGCGTGCCTTGGGGACATAGGCGTCCACTTCCCTGATACAGACCAAGTGTACCATGGGTGTTCCAGTATTACCTTGCTATCTGTGGTGAAAGAAGAACTACATCGGGCAGGATACGCGGTGCATAATATTGACTGTACTTTGGTGGCCCAACTGCCGAAAATCCAACCCTTCATCCATGCAATGAGAGATAGGATCAGTTCAACATTGGGTATAGGGGAGGATCAAGTAAGCGTGAAAGCCACCACCACCGAAGGCATGGGATTTACCGGACGGGAAGAAGGGATTGCCTGCTACGCCGTGTGTACGCTATGCGCCAGGGATGAAGCATGCAGTTAAACCTTTGCTTACTACAATGCGCAAGGAGGAAAGGAATATATGGACAGTATTTATGTCAATAATACGCTGACCGGGACCAAGGAAGCTTTTGTCCCTTTGCATGAAGGGAAAGTGGGTATGTACTGCTGCGGACCGACGACGTATAATTACATCCATCTCGGAAATGGCAGGCCGCTTGTGGTCTTTGACACGATACGCAGATACTTTCTTTATCAGGGATATGATGTTACGTATGTTTCCAACTTTACCGATGTGGACGACAAGATCATCGATAAGGCCGCATCGGAGGGGGAGGATCCCCAGACACTTGCCAATCGGTACATCGAGGAGTTCTATCAAGACGCGGACGCATTAGGCGTATTACGCGCGGATTTCTACCCCCAAGTCAGCAAGCATATTCCGGAAATCATCGCCTTTGTGGAAGCCCTGGTGGATAAGGGGATGGCCTATATGATGGATGGGGATGTTTACTATTCGGTAAAACAATTCCCGGGATATGGAAAGCTTTCCGGCCGCACCAGGGAAGACATGCTGGACGGCGCCCGGGTCGATGTGGATCAGCGCAAAGAAGACGCGGCTGATTTTGCGCTTTGGAAAAAGGCTAAGCCTGGCGAGCCATACTGGGAGAGCCCATGGGGGCAAGGCAGGCCAGGTTGGCATATCGAGTGTTCCGCGATGTCCTACAAGTATCTGGGCGAGTCCTTTGATATCCATGGGGGCGGCGCAGACTTAATCTTCCCCCATCATGAGAATGAGATTGCGCAGACAGAGGGGCGATTCGGCTCCCAAATGGTAAAGTATTGGATGCATAACGGCTTCATTACGATTAACCAGGAGAAGATGTCAAAGTCATTGGGCAACTTTTTCCTGGTACGCGAGATATTAGAACAGTATTCAGGACAGGTCATTCGGTTTTATCTACTGTCCGTACACTACCGAAGTCCACTGGACTTCGATGATGGCAAACTGGATATGGCGCAAAGGGGACTAGAGAGGCTAAAAAACGCTGCGCGGACAGCGTCGCAAATCATCGAAAGAGATGACGAAAAGCAGGCGAGAGAAGGCGGGGAGCCGGAAGAGGAGAGGGAGCGACGGGGCCTGGTCCTACTCGCCGAGGCAGACAAAGCAAAGACGCTTTTTGATGAAGCGATGAACGATGACTTCAATACTGCTTTGGCGACAGCGGCTCTGTTTGATTTGGCAAGGGCAATGAATGTTTATGCAGGCGAGGGGCAGCCTTTGCCCGCATGCATGGAGAAGGCTTTGGGGCGGCTCCTTACCCTTGCTGATGTGCTGGGCTTGGAACTATTGGCAGATACCCAAGATATGGCAAGCGATGAGGCAATCAATCAAGCATTGATGGATTTGCTCGCTGAGTTGAATTCCGAAGTAGATATAGAGGCAACGATCGACGATCATATGGCCGCGCTTCTTGCGCTACGGCAGAAATACCGGGAAGCAAAGGATTACGCGGGCGCAGACAAGATCAGAGACGGACTCAAGGCGATAGGGGTCGTGGTGGAGGATACACAGCAGGGCGCACGATGGCACAAGGCATGAAGGGTAGAGAACTCTATGTTGTGGAGACATTTTGGAGAGAGTGCACTCCGATTGCCGCCGCTTGTGCTAGCGTATGTCGGAGACGCGGTCTTCGAGCTCTATGTACGAAGCAGGCTGGTTGCGTCGGGAGATAAGGTAAAGCAGCTCCACCGGGAAGCGATCCGGCTGGTGAGCGCAAACGCGATGGCTGAGTATTATAGAACAATTGAAACGAATCTCACAGACACAGAAGCGGAAGTACTCCATAGAGGGCGCAATGTGAAGTCGCACAGGGTCAAGAGTGCAGGGGTTAAGCAATACCACTTGAGTACTGGGTTCGAGGCTTTGGTAGGGTACTTATTCCTGTCCGGGCAGGAAGAGCGCCTCGAGGAGATTCTGGGTATTCTATTTGGAGAAGAGCAATGGGCCAGATGAAAAATAAGGCACAACAAGGAAGAGTCAAAACGAGCCGAAGGGGCGCTAGCGCGATACGAACGCGTCAATCGACGCCCCAGGAGGATAAGGGGCCGATGAAGGCTGTCAAGGCGTCGTCGCGTCGAGTTGCGCAAAGTGCGCTTGGGACGCCTGCTGTGTCGGGGACAGCAGAGAGGAAGAGGGCTGCGGGGAAGAAGGCTACCGATAAGCAAGAGGGGCGTGAGTCGCTTGGGATACCTGGGACGTCTGGAGCGTCTGGGACGTCTGGAGCGCCTGGAGCGCCTGGAGCGCCTGGAGCGCCTGGAGCGCCTGAGGCGTATGAGACGTATGAGACGCCGCAGACGCCGGAGGATTTACTTTATGGCAGCAACCCGGTTCGGGAGGCGCTGCGAAAAGGCAGACCCATTAGCCGCGTGTGGGTATCGAGGGAGAGGGACGATAAAGTAACGGCAGAAATAATCGGCTTATGCAAGAAGGCAAATATCCCATTTCATAAAATGGAGAAAGCTTACCTTGACCGCATGTGTCCAGGCGTGGCGCATCAGGGCTTCGCTGCCCAGGCAGCGCCAAAGGAGTATTCCCCATGGAGAAGTATGTTGGCGCAAGCAGCAGCAAAGGGTGAAGCGCCCCTGCTTGTCCTGCTGGATGAAGTGGAGGACCCATACAATCTGGGCGCGGTATTGCGTTCTGTGGATGCATTGGGCGCGCATGGCGCGGTAATACCGAAGCACAGGGCGTCCCCATTAACGGCAGGCGTAGCAAGGGCTTCCGCCGGCGCTTGGGAATATGTTTCGGTTGACCGGATAACGAATATGAACCAAACAATAGAAGAGATGAAAGCAGAAGGTTTATGGGTGATCGGTGCAGCCGCTGACGCGGCGCAGTCGATTTATCAGACAGACTTAACCGGACCGGTCGCCATTGTAATGGGCGGCGAAAACAAAGGGCTTTCACCGCTTGTCCGTAGGCATTGCGACGCCCTTGTCAGTATTCCCATGTCAGGGCAAGTCAATTCTCTCAATGTGTCGGCTGCTTCAGCCATCATACTTTCAGAAATCAACCGTCAGAGGCGTATCGGCAAGGGATGACCCGGGATCAGCGGAGGCTAGGGTATGGATGAGGAACGTTTAGTAGGCACGAGTGGGGATCAGCCGGTAGAGGAAACACTGGACATGCATGTGCCGGCGTCAGGAGATGGGGATACATATTTTGGCATGAATGATGAAGACGTCGCTGGGCTGGCAGGCGCCGGCGACAAAGCAGCGGAGGAGTACCTGATCCACAAGTATAAAAATTTTGTCAGGGCCAGGGCCAGGTCCTATTTCCTGATTGGCGCAGATAAGGAGGACATCATTCAGGAAGGGATGATCGGCCTCTTCAAAGCGATTAGGGATTATAGGCCGGACAAGCAATCCTCCTTCAGAGCATTCGCCGAGCTGTGCATTACCCGACAGATTATCACAGCAGTAAAAACGGCCACACGCCAGAAACACATCCCGCTCAATTCATATATTTCCTTGAATAAACCGATTTATGACGAGGAATCAGACCGCACATTGCTAGACGTTATCACAGGGACAGGGATAACCGATCCGGAGGAGCTGATCATCAGCCGTGAGGAGTTCCGCGACATCGAAGGAAAAATGGGGGAGATACTAAGCCCCTTCGAGCGGCAGGTTTTGGTGTGCTATCTGGATGGAAAGACGTATCAAGAGATTGCCGAGATGCTTAGCCGTCATGTGAAATCTGTCGATAATGCATTGCAGCGCGTGAAGCGAAAGCTGGAACAATACCTACACGCCCGCGACAGGCAGGATAGGCAATGAATCTCATCGTTTCTATTGATCAAAACTGGGGCATTGGGAAAGAGAACCACCTGCTCTTTCATGTCGACCCGGATTTACGCTTTTTTCAAAAGCAGACGAGAGGCGGTATTGTGATCATGGGCAGGATGACGATGGAATCTTTGCCTGCAGGGTCGCCGCTAGCTGGCCGGATGAATATTGTGTTGTCCAGAACGCCTGAGCGCATTGTGGGATATCCGATATCCGGGAAGGAGACGCCGGAAGAAGGCCGTTTCTTCGTATGCAAAAGCCTGACGGAGCTAAGGCAGGCAATAGCCGCCCTACCTCAGATGGATAGAGAAAGCCAGGTATGGGTGATCGGGGGTTCGGAGATCTACCGGCAGCTTGCGCCATTTTGCCGGTATGCTTATGTGACGAAATTTCTGGCTTTGGATACGGGAGCAGACTGTAGGGTGCAGGATTTTGACAAAGAAGATGGATGGGCGCTGGTCGAATCCAGTATGGTCATGGAATGGAATGGGCTGGCTTTTACCTTTTGCCGTTATCGAAACCATTTTGTCAGGGATTTTGTGATACACTCTCCGAATACGTAATAAAGAGGAAAAACAACGCTTTCGCACACATAAATTGGATAGCATGGAAATTACAACCTTGACGTATCGGCATTCGTTTGGTACAATCAAATTCGCTTATCGGTTGGGTAACCGAAGTGAGCGCATTATCGCGGGGTGGAGCAGCTGGCAGCTCGTCGGGCTCATAACCCGAAGGTCGTGGGTTCAAATCCCTCCCCCGCAACTCAAAAGAACCGCACTGCAGAGCCACTTCTACGGTGCGGTTCTTTTTTTGTCCCGGCTACTTGGTCAGATGCCTGGGCCTGGGTTTTTGCGGGCGCCTATATCTGGGCGCGAGCCCAGCGCCGATCAGGATCAGAGTCAGCGCCGCCATGTAGAGGGGCGCTCCGGAGTAGCCTGTCCGCGGCAGGTTACCTAAAGGCGGGTATTCGTAGTAGGTCCATTCCAGCAAACCTTCGTCCCAGCGCCACTCGCCGAGAGGCACGCCATTTTCGTCTAATTCTGTGAAAGTCCCATTATCATTAGCCTCGATCGTGTGCCCGGACTCGTTAGGATTAGGCGGGACGTCGTGATTTGCGCCGCCGGGCCTGGGTCGGATTACCGGCGTGATCGGAGGCGTTTGCGGCTGGCCTATCTGCACAGGCGGATTCACCGGCGTCACAGGCGTAACCGGCGTAATGGGGGTAACTGTTGTTGCTCCGCCGCCGTTGCCCCCGGCGCCATTGCCTCCGCCGACGTCGTCTTCTTCATCGATGGAGCCCCCGCCGCCCCCGCCGCTAACGACAGCCCGCCATTGGGCGTAGACGATCATGTTTGCGGTCACGACCGTATCGCCGCTAAAATCGAAACCGGACGAGCCGTTTTCCATCGTGCTCCATCCAAGGAAAATATAACCTTCATGCACCGGATCCGGCGGCATGCGGCCGGGCGTATCTTCGGAATAATACCGATTCAGCCACCAGCCCTCCTCGCAGGTCTTCAGATCGTATATATTGTGGTCCGGTTCGCCGTCGTGCCACATGAAAGTGACCGTATAGTCGTTGGTATACACATAGACAATCTCCACGTCGCCCCATACGTGATCGACGCCCGGCGGATAGCCCGGTACAATGGCGTCGCTGTCGCTTGTATGATAGCCGATGTATGTATGCTCTCCGATGTGCGTAGGCGGCGTATGCGGCATGAAAGGGTCACCGCCGAAGACGTCAGTCGGCGGGATAGCGTAAGGTACGCCGTCTTCATCCAGCATGGGGTTGCCGTCATGGTCGGTGTAAACTTCAGTGATCCGATATTTTGTATGGAAATATACGGTGAACAAATGCGCGCCGTCCACCATGCCCCCGTCAATGGTTTCCACGTGAGTATAAACCCGGACAGGCCCTTCGCCTAAATCGATAGGAATATCCGCGGTCAGGGCGACAGTGCTTGCTCCGTCTGTGCGATTCGCCGGCGCCGAAGCCATATGCGGGCCCAGATGGGTTTCCTCGCTATGCAGAATATGTGCGGGGTTACCGCTTTCCGCAAAGCGCACAAGGGTGGCTTCCAGGGCGGCAAAATACAGAGTGATGTGCTTGTCCCCCGTCATATCGCCCGCTTCAAAGGTCGGCTTCATGAGGCCTTTATATTCGCCGTCGCTGTAAAACTCCACCGGCGGATAAACCGGCGCCGCGCCGGGGGTAGGCGGCAGCGTGTCCGCCACTAAATCACAGTTGTAATAATTCCATGTCTTCCCGGCTTCGGAAAAGCTGTCAAAATGGCGCTGTGGCAGATAATAACCTTTGCCTGGCGCGACGGCTTCGACGAAAGAAGACTTGATCTCCGCGCCGGTATTGTCCGCGTAATGGATCGTAACCGTCGCCATCTCCGCCGCGACGCTCCTGGTATAGTACAGGATCAGCGTATGGTCGTGGTCGCTTTCTGTGGCGCCGTCGACGACTGCGGCTGGCGGCTGCGCCGCGATGATCGCGTCGCCGTCCTTGCTGTAGCCGTAATAGGCGTATCCGCTCAGAGAGACCGTATCGCCCTGTACGGAATAGGATTCGCCGGTGTTCTTATAGGCTATACGGTCGTCATCAAGCTTCTCCGTCGTCGGGCCGCCGCTGTAGAGGAAATAGCTCTCCGTCACGCTGTAGCCGCCAAGGATATGGTAAGTGGTATTGGTCCTGACGTCGCCTACGCGCGCAGTATTGTTGAACGTCTTTCCGGAAGCGCCGCTGTTCACCGTGACCGTAAAGCGCAACTCCGCCGGCAGCATATCCGCCGGCACTTCCCAGGTGATGGTCTGCCCGGCGAGAGTCCAGTTGATCGCGTCGTCCGCCACACCGTTCTGCGTCCCCGTCACGCTGCTTTCGTCGATGGTCAGGCCTTCCGGGACAGTGTCGGTTACAGTGACAGGTTTGCCCGCCGCCAGCAAAGGCTGCGGATGAATAATGCTTCCAAAAACCTCAAGCAGGCTTTCAACTATACCCGTGCTGCCTGTCCCCGCTTCTGTCTCAGGCAAATCAGACGCAAGCTCTGCGGAATCGGCTTCCTCCGCGTCGTCCGGCTCGTCTGGGCCATTGGGCGCGCCGGAAAACGACGAGAAAGAAAAGCTGTAAAGGGAAGCATGGGCGTCGTGGTCTTCCCTCTCAATATGAGCCGGCGGCGCATCCAGAGTAGACAGGAATGCCTCCGTGGCGTCATACTCGGCGCCGCTTCCCACGTATACGACGAGGCTGGGGCTTGTGCCGGCGAAGACGCCGGTTTTATAGGTGATGGAGGGATAAAAGTCCGCCTTCTCCCAATGCAGTATTTCCAGAGCGCCGCAGCGGTTGAATACATAATTCATATCCTTGATTTCTGACGTGTCGAAACTGCTTAGATCCAGCTCGGCCAGAAGGGCGCAATCCTGGAACATGCAAGTGATCGACGTCACATTCGACGTATCAAAAAAACTCAAGTCCAGATCGCTCAGGCTGACGCAACCGCTGAACATATATCCCATATCCTGGGCGTTCTCTGTATTGAACATACTTAAGTCCAAAGCGGCGAGGCTTTCGCAGTACTGAAACATACTATCCATCCATTTGACGTTCGATGTATCGAAGCGGCTCAGGTCGAGTGCGGTGAGGCTAGCGCAGCCGGAGAACATGGCGTACATATCCGTGACGTCCCCCGTGCAGAAAAGGCCGCTCAGATCGAGATCGGTCAATGCGGAGCAGTCCTCAAACATCGAGCTCATATCTGTGACCTTCGGTGTGCTGAAGCGGCTCAGATCGAGCGCGGTGAGGCTAGCGCAGCCGGAGAACATGGCATACATCGACGTCGCGTTTCCCGTGTCAAAACCGCTCAGGCTCAGCTCGCTGAGAATCGTACAATCCGCGAACATACGCCCCATATCTTCAACGCAGGAAGTGTCAAAGCCGCTTAAATCCAGCGCAGCCAGGGCCTCGCAGCCTCTAAACATTGCGTACATGTCTGTGACGGCGCCCGTGTCAAAACTGCGCAGATCAAGCGCCTCTAGTCCGTAACAACGATAAAACATATAGCTCATACTCTGGACGTTTGCCGTATCGAAGCCACTCAAATCCGGCGCGACGAGGGCCTCGCAACCCTGGAACATGGCGTGCATATCGACGACATTCCCTGTATCAAAATAGCTGAGATCAAGTCCGATAAGAGACCCGCAGTCATAGAACATGCCGCTCATGTTTAGCGCTTTGTCCGTATAGAAATGATCCATTCCATAAATATACGTCAGAGCAGTAAAATCGCTGAACAGGTTATCGCTGGTGTTGTCAACCAGCGCATACGCATCCGACGAACTCATCCATACGCCGCCGTGACCGCCGATATAGAGATCGTATCCCCCTCCCGCGCCAGCTGTACACCAGACCAAAACGCGGGCGGTGGCGTCGGTGTTGTAGGGCGCGGCTTCCGTGGCGTCCCAGACGCCCAGGACCGTCTTTCCGTTGGCGGCTTCCCATTCCGCTTTATACCCGCTGCTAAATTGCGACTCAAGAAGGTTTTCCGGCAAATCCACAAAGGTAACCGTCTTCACTTGGCTTTTTGCTATGGCTGGAGAGCCGCCATAGAGCCAGTTGAACCTGACCATAGCCGCTCCGGCGGGCGCGGCGTAAGCCGTGATGCTATACTCGATCTCGCTGCCGGCGGTCACGACGACAGGTTGCGCTTTTGCGCCGTCGTCCCAGTCGCGGCCCACAATCCTGGCCCGCTTCTCCGGCGGCGGCGGGTTCGAAGCCAAAGAGGATTCGCCGATGTAGAACAGATCCGTCACATTATTGGCGTTATTGGCATAATACGGGCGCCGGATATCCGCGGGAGAGTAGCCGTAGCTGTTTCGCACCAGCCAGTAAGCCTCGTCGCTGACCTGGATCATTTTGGGCTGCTCAATCCGATAGAGCTGCCCCGCTTCCCCTTCTTTCGTCACCGGTTCGCGGAATTCCAGACCGGTGATTTCATCGATGAACCGCACCTTTGCTACCCGGGGCGTATCCGACATGGGCGCAAGGCTTAGCGTAATGTTTTCATAGCGGATGACGGTGAGTATATCACAATTATGCGCGTAGTACCCTGTGTAGAAGCCGAAGCCTTCGCCGGATGATTCCGGCTCCTGCACATAGGCGGCAAGATCGCCGTCGATAAATATTTTAAAGGCTTTAGCCGGCGTCGACGGATCGATTTCCACGCTGACCCGGTAAGGCGTGCTGCTGAAGTTGTTGATCCCGGTACGGAAAGTAGCGACCAGCTTCCGGCTGTTGACCACGCTGCCCGGCCGGAAGTTTTCCGTGTTCCACAACTCGTTTCGGATGTAGTATAGCCGCAGGGCGGCGGTGTTGGGCGCCGTCTCGTCATGCTCCTGCATGCCGGCAGTATTGCCGCAGGAGAGAACCAGGGCGTACCCTGTATACCAGGTCTTGCCGTCCGCGTCCGTCGTCATAGCGCCGTTGAACAGAAAGCCGGTCTCCGAAAAGGTATGAAAGTTCATATGGACCGGCCGCATGATAAAGGACGCGCCCCGGACGTCCTCATAAAAGCCGTCCGTAAACACATAGTCCATGTAAGGCATGATCCCGTATCCGTAGAAAGATATGCGGTCGTCTCCGGGGACGACGTGATTAGGCGTCGCCGTACCGTTCTGGGCGCCGGATTTCACTTCCGTATAAGCCTGCTCATAGCCGCCGTATATGCCTTCGTTGTGATCAACTACGGGATCCCACAGCACTTTGTCCACCGTCGTAGGCGGACCGAGGCTGTTGTAGGGATAGTTGAAAATGACCTCGCCGAGAGGCGTGTCGGCGGCGCTCACCGGCCTTGGTAGCGGAAGGGTCGTCAGGGTTAGCAGCAGGGTCAAGCAAAGGGCAAGCGCCCGCTTTCCGTTTACTATGCTTTTATGCTTTGTCCTTTTCACGAGTCATCGCCTCCATACTGTCTGTAATAGCGGAGAGAAGGTACGGATAAATATCACTTGTTTCTATATTATAATATACACGTTATTAAAAATCAATATCAATAATATTTCGCGAATCCAAAAAGTCAAGCCATTTGATGTTTCAAATTCTGTCTACGGGCTATTCAGCTTTCTCATGATATAGTGTATAATGTTGACTGGTCTCGCTAGAGAATCTAGCAGACGAAAAACGAATACGAAAAGGGAGGTTTTGTCAATATGGCAATTACTGAACGCGAGAACTTGCTTCGGGTGGCGAATGGGCTCGAGCCCGCGTGGGTTCCAAGGAAAGGGCTATTTCCTTTTGCCAACGACCCCGAGAAGCACCCGACGCCCTGTATAGGGGCTAGGGCAATGATCCACCCCCCCAGGACAGGCCCATCCGGCGGCCGCATCGATATTTTCGGCGTAGAGTATGAGGGCGTTGAAAGCATAGGCGGCGCGGAGTTACCAACGCCGAACAAGTTCATTCTGGACGATATTACCAGATGGCGCGATGTGATCAAAACCCCGAGCCTTGATGACATTCCATGGCGGGAAATCGGCGAGAAAGCCACTGACCATATTAACAAAACAGAATCTTGCGTAGGTTTTCAGACTCATGTGGGGTACTTTCAGCACTTGATGAACTTCATGGGTTTTTCGGAAGGCCTCGTTGCGCTGTCAGAAGAACCCGAAGAATGCATAGCGCTCTTCGAATACCTGGCTGAGTATTATGAGACGATATACAAAAACCTTCTGCCCTATATCCGTCCTGACTTCATCACCATCACTGACGATACCGCTACTGCGCGGAGCCCGTTTATTTCCCGGGATATGTACCAAAAGCTGATCAAGCCTTTTCATGCGCGCTTGGGGAAAATCGGCATGGATCATGACTGCATTATTGAAATGCACAACTGCGGCCGCTGCGAGGACTTCATCGATGATTGGCTGGAATTCGGCGTGAAGTTCTGGAATCCGGCTCAGGTCTCCAACGACCTTGTGGGCATCAAGAAAAAGTACGGCAATACCCTCGTGCTCAATGGCTGCTGGGATTCGCAGGGACCTCCCGGGTGGATCGGCGCGTCGGAGGAGCTGGTTCGCCAGGCTGTCCGCGACTGCATCGATACCTTTGCGCCCGGCGGTGGATTCTGCTTCTGGGCTTCCTTCTATGGCGCGGCGGATGACCCTGAATTCATCCAACATTCCTTCTGGATTACTGACGAGTACAACAAGCATGGCAGGCCCTGGTACAAAAACCAGGGATAGGTCAAGCGGTATGGTGTGCATTCTCAGCGCCCCTTGCGATGACGACGTCGTCGCGGGGGCGTTTATTCTAGTTGCTTTTTATCAAGGCAATGCCTATACTTACTGTATCAATGAAGGCGGACGAGACGAATGGATGTAGAGCAAAGGCCGAATGAAGACGCTTATCCTGCGGAAGGTGCCAGGTTTGCATCAGAGGAGGATGAGCAGAGGCAAAAAAAGTATGTGATGATGACTGAGGAGCCGGTTAGACGGCTCGTGGCTAAGATGGCGGTTCCAACGATCATTAGTATGCTCATCACGTCGTTCTATAGCATGGCGGATACATTCTTTGTAGGGCAGATTGGTACCAGCGCGACGGCGGCAGTGGGCGTGGTTTTTCCGCTGATGGCAATCGTCCAGGCTACCGGCGCTTTTTTTGGTCAGGGTTCCGGCGTATACATATCCCGTCTGCTTGGAGACCGTGACGTCAAGGGCGCCTCCCGCATGGCGGCGACAGCATTTTTCTCCGCACTCTTGTTTAACCTGACGATAATGGCGATTGGCTTAACCATGATCCCGTTTCTGGCGACTATGCTGGGTTCGACGCCTACCATTTTGCCCCATGCGGAAGCGTATCTGCGTATCATCCTACTTGGCGCCCCTTTTTTATCCTCTTCGATCGTACTCAACCAGCAACTGCGACTGCAAGGCAACGCCTTCTATGCCATGGTGGGCATAACCATCGGGGCAGTGGTCAATATCGCGTTAGACCCGCTGCTCATCTTTGTACTGGACATGGGTGTAGCCGGCGCCGCTATCGCGACCAGTGTCAGCCAGGCGATAAGCTTCTTCGTGCTTCTGCTTGGGTGTACGAAGGGCGGATCCATCCCGATCAAACTCAAAGATTTTTCTCCTGGAGCGAGGCGCTACAGCGAGATTATCAAGGCAGGCATCCCTTCCTTGAGCAGGCAGGCGCTGGGTTCTCTGGCTACGATCGCGCTGAACGTATCCTCTGCGCCGTATGGGGACGCAGCCGTCGCGGCGATGTCCATTGTCGGCCGCATCATGATGTTTTCTTTATCCGTAGCCTTGGGTTTCGGACAAGGCTTTCAGCCAGTATGCGGCTTCAATTACGGAGCGAAGCGGTATGACCGCGTATTGGACGCCTTCTGGTTTTGCATCAAGGTCGCTACCATGGGGCTTACGGTATTTGCAGTCCTTGGGTTAATCTATGCTCCGCAGATCATTACCGCGTTCCGCAGGGATGACCTGGAAGTTATCCAGATCGGCAGGCTTGCACTGAGGATGCAGTGCGGCGTATTCCCCCTCATGGGCTGGTCTCTCATATGCAGTATGCTTGCGCAAAACATCGGGGCATATGTCAGTTCTGCTGTACTCGCCTTTATCCGGCAAGGGGTACTCTTTTTGCCGCTTATCCTGATTCTGCCGCGACTCATAGGATTCCCCGGCGTGCTGTATGCGCAACCTGCCGCGGATATCCTTACCTTCCTTGTGTCCATCCCTATCGGGCTTGGCGTGCTGAATAAAATCAAAAGGGAGATGGGCGGCATATATAGCCCCGGCTTGAGCGAAAACGATAAGGCGCGGGAAAATGCGTAGGCTAGACAAGGGATACAGCATACGGAAAGGCCAGGCGATTATGGAAACCAAAGCAAAATTCTCCGGCTACCGGATGGCAATCGTCGCCGCGGTCATCATGAGCATGAGCCAAGGCTGTTTGGGGACCTTTTCGCTTTTCATCAGGCCGATATCCGAGGCAAACGGCTTCCCCATCAGCGATACGATCCTCTGCATAACCTTTACTTCGTTGACAGGTACCTTGCTGAGCTTCTTTGCTCCGCCCATGGTCAAGCGCCTCAAGCCCAAAGGATGCCTGATCGTCGCTGCGATTGCCTGTGGCATGCACTACTGGGGCTTTGCCCTAGCCCATACGATTTGGGTATACTGGTTTTGGGCCGCTTTTGTTTCGCTGACACTGGTTTTTGGGACAAATGCGATAACCAGCGCGATCATTGGGGAATGGTTCATCGAGAAGAGGGCCCTTGTCCTGGGATTTGTACTTGGCGCACCCGTCCTGGGGCAGTCCGGGTGGCAGCTGCTCACCGGATACTTAATCACGCATTATGGATTCCGCGTGGCGTATATGGTGATGGGTACGGGACTCATCCTTATCTCCGTATCTGTCAACCTGCTTTTCCTCCGCATGCCCGACCAGCTGGGGCAAAAGCCATTGGGATGGGAAGAAGCGGAGAGGCAAAGAGAAGCGCTGTCAGGCGATAGCCTGACTCCCTCAAAGGACAGGCAGGCTGCCTCTAGTGATAAACCGATACCATCCAGTGGCGGCGTGACTGTATCCGGCGATGGTTTGTCCGTATCTGAGGCGAGAAAGACCCTCTCCTACTGGCTGATTTTTGCTGGCTTGACGCTAAACCCAATAGCGGTAGGCGGCGCGAAAAACAATGTGCCGACCTATCTCACAGGAGAAGGAATGAGTGTTTTCCAAGCTTCCGGCTACACGAGCCTGATGGCATTACTGAGCTCCCCCTCATCCGCTTTCAGTGGCCTTGTCTCACAAAAAATGGGCAACACAATCTACATATGGTATATGCATCTTGCTTTTCTGGCCGGAACAGCAGTTCTCATGCTCAATACCACACAGAATAATGCCCTGTTGATCTGCTTTGTCCTGCTTTATGCCCTTGCTGCGCCGATCGCCTCTGCTATGGGCCCCACACTGAACTCGCAAGCCTTCGGCAACAAAGACTACACAAGCATTCTCACCTCAATGGCGCCGGCGGGGTACATCGGCGGGGCGATCCATCCCGTTGTCACTTCCCTAATCCTTCGCACAGGCGGGTCTTTGGTGTACGCCTATGTGGCTTTTGCCTGCTTAAACTGTGCAGGCTTATTCCTATTGACGATTGGCTTGCACGCTTCCCCTTATGTGAAAATGATGAAAGCTGATGAAAAGCGTCTTGCCATGGAAAATAACGCCTGATATACTGGCCATAGTAGTAAGGCGCAAGCGGGCCTTACGAATATTTCGCAAGCAGAGGGGGATTCCTTTGAAAAAGAGTATGGCATTCCTTCCAATACTGGCATTGGCGATTGTATTTGCTCTGACCATGTCTTGCACAGACGCCGCATACGGTGCAGACTATACCAAAACGATAGACGCGGCGCCATTTCTTGAGAATGACCGCGCTTTTGACACGGTTCGCCCTATCGCGGAGACCTTTGGTATCTATGTATCCTGGGATCAAGAAAGCCAACAGGTGACGCTGACCCGCGGAATGCGCCAGGTAGTCATGCAGTTAGGCTCTTTTGAGGAAATCGTGGTTACAGAAGACGGGGTAAAAACCATTGCCATGGATGTTGCCCCGATACTGAAGGATGGCAGGGTCTTCCTACCGGTCCGGCTCTGGGCGGAGCACTTTGGCCTATCTGTGACTTGGCTTGAGGAAAACAGGAGCGTCATCGTATCCGAAGGCAAAAAAGCGCTTACCGTCATCCCGGGTGAAAATGAGATCAAGCTATCCGGAGGGTATTTTCTCAAAGTATATGACAAGGACGATAGCCTAAGATTTTTCTACCCTGAGATTGGCGTGCTAGGCTTGACCTGGGAAGGTTATGCGGAAGTGATCCTGGATATAGACGGTGGAGAATATGTCATTGCTGCCGTCCATTCCGGCGTCGGTAGATCCGATCCGGTTCAGCATACATATGAAGGGGTGTCCGCGCAGGTTTATCAAAACGCGGAGATCAATAATACAAACGTAACCGTGTTGCCTGACCATTGCTATGGCGCTCCCGCCTTCAAGGTGGAAGGTATAGTCTCAAGTATCCCCCAAGCTGGTGTGGTGTTTCTACATGATACCCATATTTGCGGATTGGCGGTTGAGGTGAAAAGGGCGCATAGTTCTGGCAGTGAAAACGGCTCCTTTGATTTGGAAGAGGTCCTGGAAATCGACATTGCCGAACCGGGGGAAGCAGAGCACAAGCCGCTTGCAGATGAGCCGGTAGTGATCGACCCCGCACAGCTAAGCGCGGAATTGGTCATCGTGAATGCGCTACTGGACGAGATTATGGCTTCGTTCTCAATTATATGACAGCTCTGCTTACGCATGGATTGCTAAATGGTAACACTTGAAAACAAAAACGAGATGTGATAGTATCTGGAAGTGTTGTTTTTGGCTGCTATAGCTCAGTCGGTAGAGCGCGTCCTTGGTAAGCAGTTATTGGCAGTTTAAGCAGTATCATCTAAGTGCAGGCAGTACAAAAAAGCTAGTATTCATG
>Ga0082212_10005070_pt1 | contig 18087 bp, 12 predicted proteins | sample TergutNt197P3_FD_71548 | JGI IMG/M metagenome (GOLD analysis project Ga0082212, IMG submission 71548) | Neocapritermes taracua P3 segment gut microbial communities from Petit-Saut dam, French Guiana - Nt197 P3 | ecosystem: Host-associated > Arthropoda: Insects > Digestive system > Gut ...
TACTTTGATTGCCCATTTACTGCTGAATGTCATACGACGGTTATCAAAAACAAAAAAAGCATTTTCCACCGTAGCGGCATTGATACGGATACATTTGATAAGTCATTTAGACCTCATGTGGGTGGTAACCGAAGCCAGACGAGCATACGCCAAACGCACCAAAAGCAAAAATAAAAGCCCTGCTGTGATACAAATGAGCCTGTTTTGAAGGGAGGTAGGTTTTGAAATTGAAAATATTAACAACTAATTATCAACGTGTTAATCAACAAAAAATGACTGATTCCTTAATTAGTCGTTTAATAATGATTTTGTTAATATCATTAATTTAAACTATTTTTGCAGTTCTGGTATATAAAGTTGTATATGGGAAATTTATTAATCAACATGTTTTCATTTAAACGACCATGAAGATTCATCATTTAAAATATCTCGGATTCCTTCCGGCGCTCGTATCATGCGGGCAGGGAGGCGAAAAAACGACCGATTGGCCGTCGTTGGATTTGCCAAAGTTACCACATGCGGGCAAACCGCGCAACGTAGTTTTTATCCTCAGCGACGACCATCGCTATGATTTTATGGGTTTCACAGGGCGCGTGCCTTTTTTAGAAACGCCTAACATGGACAGGATGGCGCGTGAAGGCGTCTATCTGCGCAATGCTTTCGTCACCACATCACTATCGTCGCCCAGCAGGGCGTCTATCCTGACAGGGATGTTTTCGCACCAGCATACCGTTGTGGACAATTCTGCGCCGGTGCCCGAAGGATTGACCTTTTTCCCGCAATACCTGCAAAAAGCCGGCTATCAAACCTCCTTTTTCGGGAAATGGCACATGGGACACGATTCCGATGAACCACGTCCCGGATTTAATCATTGGGAAAGTTTTCGCGGACAGGGCGTATATTACAACCCGGCGCTTAACATCAACGGCAAACAGGTGCAATACAGGGACAGCACATATATCACCGACCTACTCACCGAACATGCCATCGAATGGATGAAACAGCAGAAAGACGGACAGCCATTCTTTGTGTACCTGTCGCACAAAGCAGTACACGATAATTTCGCGCCTGCCCGTCGTCATGCAGGATGTTACGCCAATGAGAAAGTCCCTTTGCCGGAAAGTTTCCATACGCCCCAGTACGGGACGAAGGGTTTGCCGACTATTGACCCGAAGACGGGTAAAGCGGCTTCGGGCGCTGATTATTACGGAGACGGGATGCACCCCGACTGGGTAAAAGCCCAGCGCGAAAGTTGGCACGGAGTAGATTACGCTTATCATGGGCGCGAACCATGGGAGAACAATGTAATCCGTTACTGCGAAACGTTGCGCAGTTTGGACGAAAGCATTGGCGCAGTATTGGATTACCTTGAAGAAAGCGGACTTGCCGAATCTACTCTGGTCATCTACATGGGCGACAACGGCTTTGCATGGGGCGAACACGGATTAATCGATAAACGTCAGTTTTACGAAGAATCGGTACGGGTGCCCATGTTGGCGCGATGCCCCGAATTGTGCAAAGGCGGAACGGTAGTTGAACAGATGGTACAGAACATCGACATCGCTCCTACCGTCTTCGAGATGGCCGGTTTGCAGAAACCCGGTCACATGAGCGGCGCATCGTTTATCCCATTGATGGAAGGAAAAGAAATCACATGGCGCAACCGTATTTACTACGAATACTATTGGGAATATGAATTTCCGCAAACGCCCACCATGCACGGCGTTCGCACCGACCAGTACAAGTTGGTACGTTACCACGGCATTTGGGATACCAACGAGTTTTTCGATTTAAAAAACGATCCCAACGAGACCCATAACCTGATTGCTGCGCCCGAACATCAGGAAACCATCCGGCAATTGACTGCCGAATTGTACGATTGGCTAGAAACGACCGGTGGTATGTCCATTCCGCTGAAACGAACCGTGCGACCGCATGGCGACCATCGCAATCGGGGAACATATTAAAAACTATTTGAGGTTGCCCTCTATCGAATTGCGGGATATTTTTCATAGCGCCCAAAAAAAAGAATTAGCCCAACAAAAAACATTTGCACATCTCATTATTTTTTTCTACAATTGCGGCAAAATAAACCCAATAAATGAATTAATTTAAAACCAATCAATATGAATTTTACAAGACGCAATTTTTTGAAAACCACGGCTACTGCAGCCGTAGTTCTTCCAACCATGGGCGCAGAAGCCTTTGGAAAAGTATCGGCCAGCGATAAACTGAATGTTGCGCTGATCGGTTGCAGAAATATGGGCTGGGGTAACCTGTCCGATATGCTGCTCACCAATGAAGCCGAATGTGTGGCGTTGTGCGACATCGACCAAACGGTGTTAAACAACAGATCAGCAGATCTCGAAAAACGGGGAAAGAAAAAACCGGATGTATACGGCGATTACCGCAAACTGCTTGAAAGGAAAGATGTGGATGCGGTAATTGTCGGAACGCCCGACCACTGGCACTGTCTGCAAATGGTGGACGCCTGTGCGGCAGGCAAGGACGTATACGTCGAAAAACCGATTGCCAACAGTATAGCCGAATGCGACGCTATGGTAGCGGCGGCTAAAAAGCACAAACGGGTCGTTCAGGTGGGGCAGCAACAACGCAGCAGCGCTCACTGGCAGCAGATGGTTGAATATCTGCGGTCGGGCACGCTCGGAACCATCGGCAGGGTGCATATCTGGGGCAATTTCAACTATGCGGCTGTTACGCCAAAACCTGATTCGCCTGTGCCTGCGGGCGTCGATTTTGAAACATGGCTTGGCCCGACGCCTTTGCGAACATTCAATGAGCAGCGTTTCCACGGCGTTTGGCGAATGTTCTGGAATTACGGAGGCGGACTGATGACCGACTGGGGCGTTCACCTGCTCGATATGGGACTTTGGGGATTGAACGTTACCGGAATGCCCGACAAAATAATAGCAACCGGCGGTAAATTCTACTATCCGCAGGGAGCGCATGAGACTTTCGACTCGCAAACCGTCAGTTATCTGTTCGGCAACTGCATCATGAGTTGGGAACACAACGCCGGCGTAGAGACCGGGCCTTACAACCGCTCGTACGGAGTGCTTTTCAAAGGGACGAACGGCACGCTCGTAGCCGACCGCGACAACTGGATGGTCTATCCCGAACGCGACAAAACGCCCGAAATGAAAGTGGATGCCGACCATCAGGATCACAAACTGCATGTCCGGAATTTTATCGAATGTGTGAAAACAAGAAATTTCCAGACGGCCTGCACTATCGAAAACGGAAGTCTGTGCGCTAAGTATGCCCATTTAGGAAATATCGCCGCCCGGATGAATGCGGCATTGGTATACGACGACGCAGCGAAAACCTTCAAAGGCGCTCCCGAAGCCAATCAATATATCAAACCGGCGTACCGCGCGCCGTGGAAATTTCCGGAATGATAGATTTTTTACGTAATTTTTCAAAATGTTTCACTTCAAATATCTTAATACTTATGAATGAATTTAATCGTCGCAGTTTTCTTCGCAAATCGGTTTTGTATTCTACCGCAGCAATGGCGGCAATGAACAAAAATACATTATATGCGGGTAATGCGGAAACGTTGTTGGGACAGGTTCCCGTATCTGCCGGAGCAGATATAAAAGTAGGGGCTGTCAGTTGGGTTTTTCACGGTTTAAGCGCCGGCGAATCACCGGTAAATTCAATTGAATTACTGGGAGAAATGGGATTCGACGGGATCGAACTGATCATCAGTTCTCCCCGCGATTTGACCTCCCTGTGGACTGATCAATTTATCAGCGACGTTCGCCGTCTTTTAGATAAATATAAAATGAAGGTATCTCAGATGGCTATGTTTCAGCCGGTTGTTCAGGATTTATCTAATTTGGATTATGACAGACGCATGAGGGCTTTGGATAATTTTGAAGCAGGTACTGTCATCGCCAAAAAACTGGGAACCGGAATTGTGAATATTGTTGCACCCTGGCCGCGCGAATTACGTGATCCGAACAACGGATATTTACCGCGTTATTATGAGGTCATCCATCCGAAAGAGGATGAAAAATACGCCATCATCATGGATTCATCCTTCGACTGGGATAAAATCTGGGAACAGTATGTGACAACCATGAAGGACTGTTTAGGAAGAGTGAAGAAACACAATATGCTGTTCACCATCGAACATCATACGAACTGTATCATTCCCGATGCAAGTTCATTTCTTTTGCTGTGTCAGGCTATTCCCGATAAAGCATTGGGGTACAATATGGATGTGGGCTGGACGCAAATACAGCGCGAATATCCCCCCGTAGCCATCAACAAGGTAAAAGACAGGCTTTACAATCTTCATATACGGGACATCGACGGTGCAATGCGTCAGTTTATCCATATCGGGGAGGGTGTGATGGATTTTGCCGGAATTATCAGGGAACTCAAAAAAATTGGGTACAAGGGATTTGTTTCGCTTGAACAGGATGGACATCCGGGCGATATGAAAGCAACCTGCAAAAGATACCTCGACCTGATGCGAAAACTGATAGCCGAAGTCTAATCATTTTACCGCAGCGGCGAACGCGCATACCGTTTACATTGGAATAAATGCAGCGGATGCGGAGCATTGATTTCGGCACGATTTTTGCAGTATATATTTCAGGTATAGTAATATTTTGAAATATGTTTATCAACATTTCACAAAGTCATTTTGTCAGGCGGGTATTCAGTCGCTTGCAAGGTTGGTTGTGCTTTTGCTTTGCAGGTATGTTTCATCATGCGAAAAATCCCCGAACATGCGTATTCTGTATGATTGAACAGACCATGTCGATGAGTGATGTATGTTTACCTGTAAAATCGCTCACGTGCGAAAGAAGATTAGCATTGCTGGGCAAAAACAACCATGAGATATAATGCCTTTCTGCCGGTGTTCTATTCCCTGGCAGAAAGGCTGTAAGAAAAATGACAAACATTCATTTGTATAGGGAAATCATCAGTATCATGCTGATATGGAACAAAAGAAAAATCTTATAAAAATAAATCATTCAAAAAAAAATCAAATAAAATGAAAGCAAATTTGATAAAAACCACAGTAATTGTCCTGTTTTTTGCAGCAAGCACTTATTCTTGCGAATGGCTTCTTAAAGAGGATATGTATTCTCCAGATTGTAAATCAGGCAATTGCGTAAGTGTGAACATAAAAGGAGCAGTATATGTAAAACCTTCAAAAGAAGGGCTAAATAATATACCTGTAAGAGTGTACTTCTATGAAAACGCCAGATATGGCTGGTTTACCGAGCCTCGAGGAGTAGTTTCGGGAAAAACCAACAGAAACGGTGAATTTAACTTTAAAGTAACAATTAACCCCGCAGATTTTGATAAATATCGTTTGTATGTGAAAATTCCGGTACAAAAGGACTATCTCGCATTTGCAGAAGATTCAAAATGTTTTTATGATTTTGACGCAGATGCACTACAAAATATTAATTTTGAATATTATAACAAAGCGCCATTAACCATAAATTTGAAAAGAACGCAAACAGACGTTTTTGACCGGTTTGATGTTAGGGCTGTATTTATAGATGGTAATAATCAATATCTTATTCATTACTATCTTTATAGTACCGTCAATCAAAATGCAAATGATACAATAAGGCAAATAGAAACAGTCGCAGATTTCTACACCAAAATTGTGTGGTGGAAACAACATGATGGGAAAATGATTAAAGAAATCGACTCTCTGATTTGCTTACCAAATAAAGATAATATATTCAATATAAATTATTAAAAATCATTACCATGAACAGAAAAATTTTATTATTAGCGGCGGGCATAACGATGACAGTGCATCTGACAGCCCAAAACCCCGGTCAGGACTTTACCAACCGGATGAACCACATATTTCAGTATGTGGACAAAAACAGGGTTACCACAGGACTGTTGAGCGATTACGGTTTGCAGATGGTAGATCCTGCGTACTTCGACGGCGTACCTGCCGACAGTAACTATGTGGATATGGACACGTGGGTGATGCTGTTTGCGGGGATGTACTCCTCAAAAATCAACAACAATGTCAGTTTTCCCAACCCTGATACGATTTTCACACAAATTTACAATGCAACCCATCCCACCGCCGTGCCGGTAACCATGATGCACTACGAGTACAATGCGTTGAGGGACGACGCCTTCACTTTGGGGTTAATGCAGGTGGTGAACGGCGACCAGTTGCAGGATGTACCGGGTGCGGCTTCGCCTTATTCGCCCCGACAGTTGTTTGCCGTTGCGCCCAAAGAACTGTATTTCGGTACTACCGTCAGTTTTGTGTTCAACTCCAACCTTTGGTACAGCAACGTGAACAAGACCGTCCAAAAGATCGAAGTCAAATATGATGCCGAAACCGCATTTCTCTTGGCAAACTGGAATACGCCGGTCAGTTTCACTTTCGCCACCGGAGGAGTCAGAACCATTTATTTTCGCCTCACCTATACCGATGGCAGTTCCTACACCAGTCAAACCAATATTTATGTATCGGGACCTTCTATACATCCGCTGACGGTCAAATATAAAATGGATGATAGCATTCCTATTGGTCCTAGTTTACTACATTCCGGTGGAAAAATTCAAATCAAATATTCAAGCCAAAATAATAGTAGTAATCCGAAGGAAATCATAAAGCCTTTGATTGTAGCCGAAGGATTTGATCCGAGTAAGGTATTAGGCAAGCCGGATGAAAACAATACCATCGAGACTTTTATTAACGGCAGAAAAAACGATAAAAAATTAGGCATTCCTTCACCCATCAACAGCAACGGCGGCAGAACGCTTTATGACGATCTTGACCAGGCAGGATACGATATTATTTATTTGGATTACGAGGATGGAGTAGATGATATTATGAAAAACGCGCAATTGTTCAGACAGGTAATAGAGTGGGTAAATAATAATAAGCAAGGCACTGAGCAAAACGTAGTGATGGGAATGAGCATGGGCGGGCTGGTGGCGCGTATTGCTTTGCGGCAAATGGAAATTGATGTAAATAATGGAGTCCCGGGTGCACAGCCACATCAAACCAAGAAGTACATTTCTGTGGACAGTCCACACAAGGGAGCCAACATGCCGGTAGGTTTTCAGGCAGCGGTGCGGCACATTGAAAATACAAATGTTTTGTTATTTGCTTCTATATTTGATATGTCCGTATTCCCCGGTCCTCTTCAAAACATATCTCCGTTAAAAAGTCTGTTCACATTATATGGCGTCATTGACTTGTTAAACAGTCCTGCCGCCCAGCAAATGCTTGTCTATTATATAGAAAGTCCGGGCTTGGCGCAATATCTCCCATGGACCTCCATCAATTTTAACAACACGGTACATAATACTTTTCAAAGTTTTTACGATAGTTTAGGTTTTCCGCAACAAACTGTCGAAAATATAACCATTTCAAATGGAAGTAACAAAGGTAACACTCCACCCCCGTCCGGTGGTCAGCTCTTTGCTCCCGGCAGCCCCATCATTGACTTTAATAAATCTATAAGATACAGTGACTATATGAATATCATGTATGGTATTCTCTTTGCTTTGCCGACATACAATCCTATTGTTGCCCCAATTTTTCCTCAAGTTACTTTTAATGCTCTTACTACGAGCAGCGACCTGAAAGTGGAATTTAAAATAAACGCTTTACAAGATCAAAGCGCCTCAATGGTGTATAAAGGGCGAATATATATTAAAAAAGAAATAAAAACGCCGTGGCCCTTTAATAATATTGTTACCAATGTAGATATTGAAAATGTGACCAAAAACAGCGAGAGCTATATGCTTCCTTTGGACGGCGCTCCGGGCGGGATGTTTGATTTGTATGATTTTGCCGATAATCTTCCTTTCTCTGACAATGCTATCAAGGAGTCTGAATTTTGTTTCATCCCCACCGGCAGTGCGCTTGCGCTAAGCAATTGGGACAATTTAACTCAGACAATAACATCCTCAACCCCTAAACCTCCATATCTTCATTCGACGTTTACGCAAAACAATAATGAACCGCATGTTGATTTCAATTCATCTGCAATGTATTTTCTCGGTCAATTGGGTATTGTTGTTAGTATCGACGGTCCAAATAATGTTTGCTATAATGGCAGTACATTTTCTTTGATTCCATCAATGAGTAATACAACTTGGTCGGTTTCCCATCCCTTTTCTTTCAGTTCTAATTCAACAGTTACGACATCCACTGCAAGCGAGCCAACTGTTTTTAGAATACCGGGGGCAGTTGCCGCTTACGGAACACTTACGGCAAAAGTCAGCGGCGAGACGGTTGACGCCAAAGCCTTAACGCCCTGTCATTCATCCATCAGCGGCAACAACGTAATTTGCGATGGCGGTAGCAGTACCTTTACGTTAACCAATCCGCCGCTAAATCTGGTATGGACGACATCAAGTCCTTTCTCTATCACTTCCGGCAATACGTCAACCACGGTAACCGTTAAAAAAGCCGCAATTCCCGGCGTGGGAGTTTCGTTGGCAGCGCATAGTGGTAGTGCCTCCGGTCCAATAGTTGCCTCCATTGTGCTTTATCCGTGTCTTCCTCCGGGAGTTAATGCATTAATCGGTCCTGACGATATTTGCACGCAAGCAATATACAAATTAGACCCTGTACAAACTGCCAATTGGAGTATAACTCCGGGTACTGCTTTTAATTTGTCCAATACCACCGGTACTTCAACAACCGTTTATAACAAAACTAACGGTTTTGCAACAGGTATGCTAACGGCTGAAGTGAACGGGAAAACCATCAGTAAAATGATTTCTGCATACCCGGCCGGCAACTGCTTCTGGGAAGAAATAGAATACGTTAATATGACGAATTTAAGCTGTGGGGCTTATGTGCATCTCATTCCTCTTTATGATAAGCCATATAGTAATCCTTCTGATGTTTACAGATGGGATGTTTTATATCAAGATGGCGTCATGATCAATTTTCAGTCAGGCTCAATTTACAGCAAGTCTGCCGAACTTTGGTTTTCCCCCGACGGCGGTAGCGCCCGCATAGACGTTTATCGTATGTATGCTTGGGGTGAGCAGCCTTACCCTACCGTTGAATATCGTGTTGGCACGGTCTCATGCAGTCGTGATTATTCCCCGATTATGGCCTATCCCAATCCTGTTTCCGATATTCTTACAGTAGATGTAGAAGCATTGGTATCTCCCACAAGCGGGGAAAGGTTCAATTCTCCCGTCTTCGACGTTCGCCTCTACGACGGGCAGGGTAATCTCTTGCGGCAGCAGAAAACCAAAGGCGGAACGGTAGAGTTCAATGTATCGGGCTTAACCGACGGCGTATATTACCTGCACGTTTACGACGGCGCGGGCAATACGCCGGAAATGCGACAGATTGTAGTGGAACATTAAACATAACTCTGTGAATACTTTGTGTAACTCTGTATCTCTGTGTTGGGAAAATCAGCACAGAGATACATTTAAAAAATCAAAACAATGAATATCCTGAAATTTACGTATATTTTGTGCGCCTTGCCATTAACGGCATTTGCAGACAACGGCGACAAGCCGGAATTGCGTCAGAAAGAAACGGCGGCGATTGCCCGGATGCTGGAGAAAATACCCGACGGCGGCGCTACCGGCGAACAGGTGGGCTGGAATCTGAATTATTATCTGGGGCCGGTACTTCGCCGTTGCGACAGCGGTTCGGACGACTGGATGGAACCCGTCGAGCGCATCCTCAACATGATTGCCGATAAAATGGCCGTCGGTCCCGACGGTTACAAAGGCTTCATCGGGCCGTATATCTACAACGAACATGAACATTGGTGCGACGTTCATGTGGGCGACGCTATTTTGACAGAACATTTGCTGCATTTTGCGGTGATTGTGCATCAAAACCCCGCGTTGAAAGCAAAATATGGCGCCAGCGCCCAACGCTTTGTTGATATTGCTCGGCGCGATTTAATTGAGAAGTGGGAAAAACGGGGAACATTTGTTGTGGACGGCCCGTTTGCCGGCTATCGCGAATGGAACAGATTCTGCAAACCCGACCAGATCAACGGCGAATGGTACACTGAAAACAATGCCCGCGGGCAGGGAAATCCTTTCCCCTGTTTACCTTTCAACAAAGCAATGGATATGGCTTATTGCATGTTGCAACTGTATGCCATCACCGGCGAGGCCGAATATAAAGAAAAAGCCGGAAAGGTTTTCAACAGGGTCAAGGCGGGGATGAATCCGTTCCAAAACGGTTACACATGGAACTATTGGGAGCCGGTTGCACGGGAGGATGTGAATGTCCATTCCACCCGCAACGAGCGTATCCTGTCGCATTGGGTGGGAACGCATCCTTACCGCGATTATCAGGCAGGCGAAGTCGTTAAAATCGTGTATGCTTACAACATGGGCGTTACGTTCACCGACGCCGACATCAGACGCCTCGTCAATACCAATCTGAATTTCATGTGGAACGGCGACCGTACCAATCCCGAATGGGCAAATTCAAACTCCAAACTGCCCGGGTATCAGAAAGCGCCTCCGTCGGAAGCCTATCCCACCACAGCCGGAACCTGTTGGGATGCGCTGTCGCAGTTCGACGCCACTATTCTTTATTTAGTAACCGCATCGAAAAGAACGCCAACCGACAACGCGACGCCGCTGGGTTTTGTTCGCAAATACGCTCCCGACGCCGTTGTAGAGGAACCGGCATGGATGAAAGGCGTTGGCGAAAGCGACGGGCAAATGGAAGCAATCGTCATTCCGTCGGTAGTTGCCGCAGATGAAAACGCTGTCATTTTATCGAAATCCGACGCCGAAATGTCGCCTGTGGAAATTGTGGTTCGTCCGCTGCGGGGAGGACAGGAAATGCCAATCGTTACACAACAGATGGGCAAAGGTATCCAGCTGTTTCATGTATGGGACGGAAAAATAAACGGTAAACGCCTCACCGGCGAGTATGTTGTAATATGGAAATACCGCAGCGGCGAACGCGCTTATCCGGTTACGCTGGAATAAATGCAGCGGATGTGGAGCATTGATTTCGGCAAGATTATTGCAATGAATATCACTTAACTTCACCATATTGTGGTAAAGCGCAAAAAATGAAATAATAATTGCAAATCTATGAATGGTGTTGCATCTTTACATCAAAATTAGATGCGTTTGCCTTGTGAAAATGTCGAATATTTTTGCTAAGACGATTTATTATTTGTACATTTGGCCCTTTATAAAAAAATAATAGATCAAAAAATAAAGTTAAACAATTAATGATACAACATGAGAAATAAAAAATTATCACGTCGCAGTTTTGTACAGCAGTCGGTGTTGGCGTCAGCCGCTATTCCGGTTGCGGGCGCTTTGTTGCAGGGCTGTAAGGAGGCTAACAGACCGGCAAGATTCTTCAACAACAAGTATGAGGACGAGTATCTCAACCGGATTGCATTTCCCATCGGCGGCATGGGAGCCGGTATGTTCTGTATAGAGGGTTCGGGCGCCATATCCCACATGTCGGTTCGCCACAGACCGGAAATTTTTCACGAACCCTGCATGTTTGCCGCTATTCATGTAAAAGGTATGAACAACGGTTCAAAAGTAATTGAAGGACAATCGCCTGCATGGAAGAGATTCGGGTTGGGCGGTTCGTCCAACGGAATGGGACATACTAATTGGGGACTTCCACGTTTCAGACAGGCGTCGTTTCTTGCGCGTTTTCCTTTTGCCGGAATCGAACTGCAAGACAAAAATCTGCCGGTGGAAGTAAGTATGAAAGGATGGAGCCCTTTTATCCCCACTGAAGAGGATAAGTCGAGCATACCTGTCGGGGCTATCGAATACGCCTTCCGCAACACCGGTTCAAAAGAGATAGAAGCCATCTTCTCGTATAATTCCCGTAATTTTTTGCAAATCAACAATAAAGGGAAGTCGTCGATAAACGCCATGAACAATGGTTTTGTACTTTCGCAAACGGGAACAGACGAGGAACCCCATTTACAGTCCGATTTTGCCATATTCACCGACGAGTCGCAAACCAAGGTGAACCATTGCTGGTTTCGCGGAGGGTGGTTTGATCCGTTAACCATCTGTTGGAACGATATTTGCACCGGTAATATCAAACAAAACGAACCGGTTGAATCGGGCGCTCCGGGCGCATCGCTGTTTGTACCGTTCAACCTGAAGGCAAACGAAACCAAAACCATCCGCTTATATATGGCATGGTACGTACCGTATTCGAATATGAAAATCGGCGCTGATGCTGTTCATGAATCCGATAAACCCGACGAGGCAGCTTGTTGTTGCGGATCGGAGGGCAGTTGTTGTCCGGCGCCAAACGAAAACTACAAGCCGTGGTATAGCAGCAAATTTCGCAATATCGGCGAAATCGCAACCTATTGGCTGAAAAATTACAACGACCTCAAAAACAAATCTCAACAATTCACCGATGCGTTCTATGCCAGCACATTGCCCGACGAGGTATTGGAAGCGGTTTCGGCCAACCTTGCTATTATCAAGTCGCCAAGTGTATTACGACAATACGATGGTCGTCTGTGGGGATGGGAAGGTTGCGGCGACAACTGGGGTTGCTGTCATGGTACCTGTACCCATGTATGGAACTATGCCCAAAGCATTCCGCATCTTTTCCCTGCTATGGAAAGAACGCTACGCGAAACTGAATTTTGTATCAGCCAGAACAGGGAGGGACATCAGGCTTTCCGCTCGGCGTTGCCGGTACGTCCCATCATACACGACTTCCATTCGGCAGCCGACGGACAGTTGGGCGGTATCATGAAGGCATATCGCGAATGGCGTATTTCAGGCGATACCGGTTGGCTGAAAGGCATCTTTCCCAATATTCGTAAAAGCATGGATTACTGTATCAAGGTTTGGGATCCGAGAGAAACGGGCGCATTGGAAGAACCGCATCATAATACGTATGACATTGAATTTTGGGGACCTGATGGCATGTGTACCAGTTTTTATGCCGGAGCGCTTCAAGCAATCGTGCTGATGGGTAAAGCGTTGAACGAGGATGTATCCCTGTACGAATCGCTGATGGAAAAAAGCAAAACCTATATGGAAACAAAACTGTACGACGGCGAATACTTTATTCAGGACATCCGGTGGAAAGACCTTGATTCACCCGATCCTACAAAGGCGCAATCGTTCCACAGTTCTTATTCCAAAGAGGCTGTAGAGATACTCGAAAAGGAAGGCCCCAAATACCAGTATGGCAAAGGTTGCCTGTCCGATGGCGTGCTTGGAAGCTGGATGTCGCTGGTTTGCGGTATGCCCGAAATTTTTGACAGGGAAAAAATTAAAAGCCATTTAGTTGCCATCCACAAATACAATCTGAAATCCGATCTGACAGAACACGCCAATCCGCAACGCCCGACATTTGCCATGGGCGACGATGGCGGTCTGTTATTATGTTCGTGGCCTAAAGGAGGAAAATTGCAGTTACCCTTCGTATACAGCGACGAGGTATGGACAGGTATCGAATATCAGGTAGCATCGCATCTGATGTTTGAAGGCGAAGTGGAGAAAGGTATGGAGATAGTGCGCGCTTGCCGTAAACGTTACGACGGACGTATCCGCGACCCGTTCAACGAATATGAATGCGGCTCGTATTACGCACGGGCAATGGCAAGTTACGGATTGCTCGAAGGTTTGACCGGTATCCGTTTCGATGCGGTGGATGGAACTTTGTATATCAATTCGAGAATCGGCGCCAATTTTACCTCCTTCCTGTCTACCAACAGCGGTTTCGGCAATGCAGGCCTGAAAAACGGAAAACCGTTTGTCGATGTCAAACATGGCGTCATCAATGTGAAGAAATGTATCGTTTCGGGAAATGAAACGGGATTGGAATAAGTGTGTCAGAATGTCATCACTGTGGAAATAAAACACCAACTGTGGGCGGTCATTGTGGCGGGTGGTTCGGGTTCGCGGATGCAGGCCGGTATGCCGAAACAATTCATGGATTTGTGCGGCAAACCGGTTCTGATGCATTCCATCATGGCTTTTGCCAGCGCTTTCAACAATATCGGGATCATCGTGGTGTTGCCTCCGTTACAGATCGGATACTGGAAAGAATTATGCCGTCATCACAGTTTTAAGTTGCCTCATGTTGTTACCGAAGGCGGGGCAACACGGTTTCATTCGGTGAAGAACGGACTTTCACTGCTTCCCGAAGAAGGTCTGGTGGCCATACACGATGGCGTTCGTCCATTAGTAAGCAGGGAAACCATTACCACCTGTTTCCGCGAGGCAGCCAATCATGGAAATGCCATACCGGTGTTGCCGATGACCGACTCGGTGCGCGAACTTTCGGGCGAAACCAGCCGCATGTTGGATCGTTCGGCGTTACGGCTTGTTCAGACGCCACAGGTTTTCGATATAGCGCTGCTTAAAAAAGCATACGAACAGGAATATTCGCCGGCATTTACCGACGATGCTTCTGTGTTTGAAAAAGCGGGACATTCCATCCGCCTGACGGATGGAAATGTAGAAAATATGAAAATTACCACTCATAATGATCTGGTTATCCTGAGGAAGACAAAAAAGAGACTATAAAAATATTTGATGAACAACCATTCAATCACCAACTATCATACCCACACTGTTTTTTGCGACGGTCGATTTGAAGCCGTTTGCTATGCCGATGAGGCTGTTCGACTGGGAATGGCTTCTCTTGGCTTTTCGGCGCATGCTCCGGTCAATTTCCCAACCGGCTGGACTCTGAATCCCTCGCGGGTTGGCGCTTATTACGACGAGATACGCCGTTTGCAACGCGAATATGCCGGTCGCCTCGATATTTACTGCGGCCTCGAAGCCGACTTTTTCCCTGACATATTCAGCGAAGTGCAATCCCTGTATTCGGAATATCAATGGGACTACATCATTGGTTCGATACATTTCATCGGCGTTCGTCCTGATGGCCGACGTTGGTGTATCGACGGTACGCACGAGGAATTTCTTGCAGGCTGGCGCGAATTGACCGGTTGCGATCCCCTGGCGCCCATCCGGCAGTATTTTGAAACAACCCGTGAAATGGTGCGCGTGATGAAACCCGACGTCATCGGGCATGTAGACAAAATCAAAATACGACACCGTCCGGATTGCCTGGCGCCCGATACGCATCCGTTCTTTCGCCGGCAACTGATGGATACGCTCGAAGAAATTGCTGCAACCGACTGTATCGTAGAAGTAAACACCCGCGGTATCCAGAAAGAGCAAACTCCCGATTATTTTCCCGGAAAGTGGGCGATTGCCGAAATGCAAAAGATGGGTATCCCTGTGACCATCAGTTCGGATGCACATACGCCCGATGCACTCGCTTTTGGTTTCGACCGGACAGAAACGATGCTTCGCGAAAGCGGATACCGAACGGTAATGATGCTGAAAGAAGGAAGATGGGAAGAGCGGGCGTTGTGAGTGTGACGGGGTGTTTGTTAAATTCTGTTCCAACGAAGTTATTCTTTCTGAATGGAAGCGGCGATGTTTTCGCTCACCTTTTCAACAAAGTCAAGATGATAAGGTTCAAATGCACGGAAGGAGGCTATTTCGATAACGCCGGATACTTTGCCGTTCACTTTTAGCGGACAAAGCAGTAAAACTTTCGGATGAGCGTTGCCCAAACCCGATGTAATGTTGATGTACTCGTCGGGAAGGTTGGATATATACATCGTTTCACCATCTAAAAAGCAGGTTCCTACCAATCCTTCGCCTGGATATATCTGTTTGTCGGCGAGTTTTTTCCGGTCGAAGGCATAACATGCTTTCAACTCCAAAACCATATCTTTTTCGTTGTCGGTTTCATTCAATATAAATATGCCTCCCTGTTGGGCTTTCAGATATTTGACCAAATTGCTGATGATACTGTACGACAAGGTCTCCATGTTTTTGTTGTCTCTCCTTAATATTTCGGCAAATTTAGCCAAACCCGCTGAAATACGGTTATGTTTTTCTTTCTCCTGACGGTATCTCATACATTCCTCGTTGGCATTGCGCAGGTGGTTGCGTATCTCAAGCAGCGCGTTGCCAAGTACATCGTCGTTGTCCATCGGCCAAAAGGCGGTTCCGAAATCGCCTTCTCCGATACTTTCGGCAAACGCTGACATGCGTTGAAGTCCCTCAATCAGCACGCCTAATTCCTTTTTCATCTGCCCCGCTTCGTCGTTTCCATGGTTGTTATCGAGTTGTATATCAATACGTCCGGCCGACATTTGGCGTATGATACCGGCGACGTCGCTCATCTGTTTTGCTATTCCCGAACTGATCAGCCTCACAATCGCCATAATGAATAAAACACTGAACATGTTGAACAAAATTATCATTTTTGTCATGGCGTTGACGCTGACGTATACGGCGCCTGCAGCGACGTTGTCGGGCAACGAGCGCAGGTCAACTATCAGGATGGCGTTCGTTATGGCTAAAACGATGAAACTTGCCGTTCCGGTCATGACCGGGAGTTTTATTTGAAGAGACATGTCCTTTATCTTTCTTAACTTTTTCATGATGCGTATTTTAAATTAAAAATGATGGTAACAAAGGTAAGAAGTGAATAGCGCAGGTTATAATCGTTTTTTGAGTTACAATTTTTGAAGTATTAAAAAATTCTGTCTTTTCACATTGAAAATCTGTCTTTCTGAATATTTTTTGTATTTTTTGACAAATATTTGGCATAATCATTGTATGTTAATTATTTTTTGCAAAAAAAAGTTTTAGTTTTATGAAGAATCAGTTCACAAAAGGCGGGTATCAAATGATGTTTTTTGACCTCATTCGGAAAATCGTACCGGAAAATCATACGTTAGTCGACGTTGTTTCCGATTTGTTGAATGTCAGCACCGATGCGGCCTACCGGAGGATACGGGGCGTCAAGTTGCTTGATTTTGAAGAAGTTCTGTTACTGTGTAACCATTTCAGAATTTCATTGGATTCGTTTACCAATATCACCGATGCAAAAAATATTCAATGCCGGTATACGCCCATAGATTTGAGCGACATGAAAAACCACCTGAACTATTTGCACGATTTGTCGGCCAGCATTGAGAGCGTCAGGTTGGCGCATGACGGAGAGATTATTTTCTCCGCTGTGGACGTCCCCATATATCATTATGCTGCGTATAAAGAATTAACCCTTTTTAAACTCTTTTCATGGAACAGCAGTGTTTACGGTTTTACAGGAAACTACGACGAGTTTATTAAGAGATTGGAATTTAATGAGATATTACACAGTTACAAAAAGATAATCAAAAACTATCAACTGTGCCCTTCAACCGAAATTTGGGCTGATTATACCATCGACAAGATATTGGGTTTGCTGCAGTATCATCATGAAATGGGACATTTTAACGATGAAAAATTTCCGCTGTTTCTTTGCGAGCAATTGTTGGATTTGACCGGCACGCTTCACTGTTGGACAGAAAAAAATTCCAAAGGATCGAAAAATACGCCCTTCAGGTTTTATGTCACAGACATTGATATGAGCAATACTTTCGCTCTGTTCAAAAAAAACGGAACCATAAATTGCAGCCTGAAATTATTTACCATCAATCATTTTGATATTTTCGACCAGCGATTTTGCAGGGAAACTGAGAAGTGGCTCAACACAGCCATCCAACGCTCAACATTAATCAGCGGATCGGCAGAAAAACAGCGACACAGGTTTTTTACCGGACAGAAGCAAAAAATCTGTTCGCTGATGGATAAATTATTATCAGAAAAAGATAATAAAAAGATGTAATTTTGCATCTGTAAATTTAATGATTTTCATCATGAACGATGATCGCTTTCAGATTGTGACGGACGCGGAGGAGAAAAAATACCATACGGAAGTGGGGCATTTTCAAATCAACCACGAAGGGGAAAAAATATGCGGCGACGTATTTCTGTCGAAAAGAATCCCCGAAGAGAACCGTGTGTTATGCGTTCTGTCCGATGGTATGGGGCATGGGGTACGGGCGAATGTTCTGGCAACGCTCACGGCAACCATGTCGCTCAATTTTTCCATGGAACACAAAGACGCCAATGCGCTTGCGGGTATTATCATGAAAGCGTTGCCCGTGTGCAGCGAAAGAAAGATCAGTTATTCCACCTACACCGTTATTGATATTTCTATGGAATCGG
>Ga0082212_10005071_pt1 | contig 18085 bp, 16 predicted proteins | sample TergutNt197P3_FD_71548 | JGI IMG/M metagenome (GOLD analysis project Ga0082212, IMG submission 71548) | Neocapritermes taracua P3 segment gut microbial communities from Petit-Saut dam, French Guiana - Nt197 P3 | ecosystem: Host-associated > Arthropoda: Insects > Digestive system > Gut ...
GAGTGAACATTCATGGAGCGGTGAATATAGAGTCGCATGACATTGTTACTGATTTTCCGAAGTCGGTCAACAAGGAATCGACTGATAGATTGTGTCGAAAAATAGAGGCGAAACATCCGCAGGCAAAGAAGATACATCTGTTTATTGACAACGCATCGTACTATACGGCAAAGTGGTTGAAAGAGCAGTTAAAGTTGAGGAAATCGAAAATCGTGTTGCATTTTTTACCGAGTTATTCACCGAACTTGAATGTGATAGAGCGATTATGGAAGTTTTTGAAGAAAAAGATATTGTACAACACGTATTACGAAAAGTATGAAGACTTTCTATTAGCGTGTAAAAACTTCTTTCGATGTCGAACGAAGTACAAGGGAGAACTGCGCTCCCTCCTCTCCGAAAAATTCCAACTCTTTCAAATGTGAACGGAATTCTCTAACGGGAAAAGTATAAATCGCAGTTTTACGATTGCGGCTTTTATATTTTTCGGTAGAATTGAGTGACCGATTCTAACACCTAGCATCGTTCATGCCGAATACGATCATCAAGGCTTCCGCCGGTTCAGGGAAGACGTTTCAGTTGAGCAATCAATTTCTCGATATCGTTCTGCGTTCCGACGGAAATACGAGTGAAAAAATCAATTCGATGTTGGCATCAACCTTCACTCGGAAAGCCGCCGGGGAAATTTTAGACCGCATCCTAACCCGGATCGCCGAAGCCGCTCTCGATGAAGATAAACAAAAAGAATTAGCCAAACACATTCCGCTTCCCGCAACGAACAGAACCGAACTGCTCCAAAAAACGACGGCAGAAATCGCACAAAATCTCTATCGCTTGCGGATCTGTACGCTCGATTCCTTTTTCAATAAAATCGCCTCTTCTTTTGCACTGGAACTCGGTTTGCCGCCCGGTTGGACAATCATGGATGAATCCGAATATCAACGCAGCATCCACGAAGCAGTCAGGGGTGTTTTTGAAGAATCGCAAAAAAATGAAGCCAGAAAATTGCTCCATCTCCTCCAAAAAGGGGAACAAGACCGAAGTGTGACGCAGGAAGTCATTGGGTTGGCAAAGGACTTGTTGCCGCTCGTTCGGAGTACCGAGGCGGCACAGTGGAATCATACCGATCCCGATAAACTCGGCACGCTCACGCACGGTAAAATGACGGAAGAAGCGATAGCGTCCCAACTTGAACCGTTTGTGAACAATCATGACGCATTACTTGGGCTGTTGCCGAAAAATAAAAGCGGTAAGCCGGATGGCAACTGTGTGAATAACTTCAATTCGTTCATGAAATTCGTAGAACAGCGAAATTGGGAATCGATTCTTTCGACGAAAATCGGCAATAATTTTGCGCTCCATAATTTTGTGATTCGAGACAAGCCAGTCGAACCGGAACTGGTCGATATTATTCTACCCATTGTCCAGCATGCAAGAGCCATCTTGATAGAAACAATTGTTTATCAAACGACTGCGACTCGATCCTTGCTCGATCTCGTTGGGGAAAAGTTGAATGCCATTTTGCAAAAGAAACGCGGATTCAGGTTCGAAGATATTACGTTTTGCCTCGGCGATATGTTTCTCCGAAAACCAGACGCTCTGCCGCAAAAATTGCTCTCCCATCGGATGGATGCTCCCACAAAACACTTGCTCCTTGATGAATTTCAGGATACCTCTCTTTCGCAATGGAGCATTCTCAAACCATTCGTGCAGTCGGTTTATAAGGGCAAAACAAATTCGTTTTTTTGTGTCGGCGATCTGAAGCAGGCAATCTACGGTTGGCGCGGCGGTATTGCCGAAATTTTTGAAAAGGTCAGCGACTTTCTTGAAAAAGACGGGGCGGACAGCCCCGATACTCCTGTCATGAATGAAACCCGGCGGAATTCGCAGCCGGTGATTGATACCGTCAGTCAGGTTTTTCGGCACATGGGGGCGAACGTTGCCGTTTGCGAAAAATCGCTCGTCGCCGCCGCAACATGGCAAGAATGGTTTGGCAATGAAAAACATGAAACACTCAGTACCACCAAAGAACAGGGTTATTGCTCTTTTGAAGTTGCCCCTACCGAGGAGGATACGGATGATGGCGAAGACGATTCTGATTCCATCGACGCGGAAAAACCTTTCTGGAAGCACACGTTGAATCGGATCGAGGAGTTGCACCGAAAGCATCCGAACCGGAGTATTGGTGTGCTGTTTCGAGCGGGCAAAAATATCCCTATTCTGCTCAAAGGTCTCAAGGTTCGCGGCATTGAAGCAAGCGATGAAGGGGGTATTCCACTGACCGACTCGGCGGCGGTACAGCAGGTACTTTCAGTGATGACATTGATCGACCATCCCGGCGATACGATCATCCGCTTCCATCTTGCCCATGGTCCGCTTGCTGGTCTGCTTTCTCTCTCAGATTATACGGACAATGTTGCGGCGGAAAAAGCCGCCCATCGTTGGCGAGAAAAATTGCTGTCGCAAGGCTATGGCAAAACAGTGAAAGATTTAATCTCGGCATTGACACCGTGCCAACCCAAGGAGATGCAACGGCTTGCAAAACTGTTGGAATTGGCGTTCCGATTCGATGAACAGACGACGGGGACACGAACCCAGCAGTTTATTGAGGCGGTTCAGGCAGCGCGGATGGCAAATCCCAGTGCCGCCGGCGTGAGAGTGATGACTATTCATGGTGCCAAGGGACTCGAATTTGACATCGTGGTTCTGCCTGACCTTACCGGAGAACTGGTCGGCAGACCGCCGAAGGTGGTTGTTTCCCAAGAATCGCCGACCGAACCGGTCAATTTTGTGCTCCGCTGGGTGGATCAAAATATGCGGACTCTGTTACCTCCACACTATCAAGAAGCGTTTACTCGGTGGCAGGACAATCAAGTCAAGGAGTCGCTTGCCGTCTTGTACGTGGCGATGACGAGAGCGCGGCATGAACTTATCATGATCGTTCCTGATAAGAACCGAAAGGGAACATATTCCAGTGTATTGCAGGCGGGTTTGAACATTGCCGAAAAAAAAATGGGAATCCTTTATCAAACCGGCAATGAAGACTGGGACGGCAAAATTGCCGTCGAGAAATCGGCGTTGCCATCTATTGCTTGGAATGTACTGGCAAGCCGAGCGGTGTTGCGCAATTTACCTCGGGACACGCCTTCTGGTCGGGAGGAAAAAGACGGCAGACGGCAGACGGCGGACGGCAGAAGAGAACTAGCGGCAGTGCCGCCGGAGAGAGACCGATCCGATGCGTCATTACGCGGCACGGCAATTCATGCATGCTTTGCGAGCATCAGGTGGATTGACGAACAATCTCCCCTCTCTCAGAGGGAGAGGGGACAATATGCAAAAGCCTTGCAGAAAATTGTCGAGCAATCCATCGCGGGCAAGCGAGGTAATCTCGATTCCTCGGAAATTGTGAAGGAATTCCTTTCAATGTGTGAGCAATCAGAAGTCCGAAAGGTTTTATCACGTTCGAGTTATCCGGTACAAGAAGAGATCGACGTGGAACCGGAGCGTCGATTTTCGATACGTTTACAAGACAAAATTCTGCATGGTTCGATGGATCGGCTCGTGATTCGCCGCTTGGAAAATGAAGTGGTCGGTTTGGACATTATCGACTTCAAGACTGACCGACCCAGCGGCGAGACGGAAGCAGAATTTTTGGAAGAACGGGCGAGAATTTACGCTCCGCAGATGGAAGCGTATCGACTCGCCGCCGCAAAGTTGTATCCGAATGTCTCCAACATTACGGCAAAACTCGTCTTTACGTCGCTTAATAGGGTTGTGTTACTCGAATAACTGCGATGGCGACAAATAATATCACGAAACCACTTGACTAAGTTCGATGACTGCCCCTTCGTGGTCGATATAAGCGATCATCAGACCGGGCAGGGGGGACATTGGGGTCAGCAAGACCTTTTTACCTGCGAGGGCAGCATTAAGGTCATCGACCTGAAATGCCGCATGGGTTTGGGTACGAATTGCCTTATCAATCGGACTATCCGCGTCGAATTTGAGCCATTCGATCCCGTAGGGATCATCTTTGGGGTCGGTGTAGTGAACGCCGAGAGCGGCAACGTATCCTGCCCAATTTTTTTCTTGTGACGTGGGCACGCCCGTGTGTGTGTACTGCATTGTTGGTGGTTTGAAAAAGGAAGTAATCTTCCCGAATCCTATCAGATTGATGTTGCTTCGTCAAGATGATATTGTCTATGTCCGCACCAACAAGACTTCCCAGTCCAGTAGGGGTTCGTCACGAAGACGTTGAAATGCCATTTTTGCATGGGCTTCATCCTCGCATAATCCGAAAAACGTAGTACCGCTTCCGCTCATTTGTGCGGCAAGACAACCTGCTGCCAAGAGATGATTTTTGACTTCGTCAAACCGATGCCACAGTTTTTTAGCGGGAACTTCCAGACGATTAAATAACCTTTTCCCGATTGCTGGTACATCGCCTCTGGACAAAGCGGTTATCAAATCTTCAGGCAGACGGAATTGTTCGTCGTGGAGCGGCATGCACTCGGCATACACGTCAGCGGTGGACAAACCCTCCGGCGGTTTGAGCAGAACAAACCAAAGAGTCGAAATGGGCGGCAACGGTTGAATCTGTTCCCCGCGTCCTTTGCTGATCGTCGGTACATCGTAAAAAAAGATCGGACAGTCGCATCCCATTTCGGCGGCTATCGGGAGCAGTTCGGAGTCGGACATATTGAGATTCCAAGCCCGACACGCTAACCGAAGTGTGGCGGCGGCATCGCTGGAACTGCCTCCCAGACCGGCTTGGCTCGGAATCCGCTTGGTCAAATTGATTGCCGCCCCATGTGAAACGTTAAAACGTTGCTGCATGAGTTTTGCCGCCCGAACGACAAGATTTGTTTCGCCCAACGGAACATCTTTACCGCCGCCGATACAGTCGAATTGAATACACGGGTCGTCGGTCACGTTAAACGTCAGGGTGTCAAAGAGCCGAATCGGGACAGCAATTGACACGATTTCATGATAATTATCGCTTCGCTTGCCCAACACCTCAAAAAAAAGATTAATCTTGGCTGGCGTTTGGGCAATCCCGCCTGATTTCGAATGTTGTAAAAGCATCTAACAACTTATGATCTTGTTTCGGTCTATTCTATCCGAGACAGCATGTCCTGCCGGTTTCACATACCCATGTTCGCAGACCCATGTGGGAGATTCACACATATTTCAGTAGTGAACGCAAAACATGCTGAGCAATGTGGAGAGCGAACTACTGTTCCCTTCCTGGAAAAGTTTGGTCACTTGGCAATCAACCACAGGACCCTTGTCTTGGCTGACTAGAATTTTAGTGAGTTGACTTCGCAATTTCATAAACGGCTCCAAACTGGGGCGTTTCAGGTCGGCAGGACTCTCGGCAACTAAAACAAGTTTGCGCTGCCGACAATTGGTAATCAACTGCGTTGTCGGAATTAACTGATCATTTTTTTCGGATAAGAACGAATCAACCTGAAACTTTGCCTTCTGTGCGTCCACCATTCCCCCTCCCATTCCGAATAGCATGGCGGTCTCGGCAAAGGGACCCTTGTTCAGTTCGTCGAAAGTGGTCATGAAACTGGAAAACCCCTTTTTGACAACACCAATGTCCACATCAAAGAGGTTGGTTCCTTCCGCGACTCTCATTTCCGCATTGAGTCCCTTTTTGTGCCCCACGAATTTAATGGTGTTCCGAATATCGCGGAATCGGTCAGTTCGAACCCCATTCAGACCGGAAATATCGAAGAAGTCTTCTGTAAAGACAAACGTAAATTTCTTATTTCCGCGGGTAAGCCGCTTGACAAAGTCTTCAACACTTGCTGCCATGGTAACATCCGTAATTCATAACGTTATTAACGGCGGTCAACATTCCCGTCCGAGTAATTGTAGTATATCGGGCACTCTAAAAAAAACAAGTCCAACACTCAAGAAATCGTCTGCCGGAGAGGAATCCGGCACATGGAAGAGATGGCTTATGGCTGCTTGGTTTCCCACCTGACCCGGTTCACTATGTTCCATTGCCGGACCCCACTCTGACAGACGAAAAACTGCGCTGCCTTCAGGAGAACGGACACCATTATAGTCTTCCCCACTCTTTTGACAACGGGGCGGGGGTACGTTTCAATCCAACGTCCAATTTTTGGCAATCCAATCGGCAGGTTTCGTTGCACGGAGACCACAGTGTCCCACCCAGCCAGAAAGAGCCACATCGGGATTCGGATTTCCATGAAAAACGATAATTTTTGCCCCCAGCGGTCTCTTTGGCGGCAAAAAGTGACAAAGCGGGAAGGGCTGCATACAGTGCCGCTTAAAACTGCAGCACCACGTCTCGTCCCAGTAGGTCAACATGCCCTTTTTGTGGATTGCGTGAGACAGATACGCCTGTTCGTTGCGATGCTGCTGCCGAACTTCCTCGCCGTGCTGGATGAAATGATCCAACACGTCCTGATGTTCGCCGATTTCAAAACGGAACACCGAAGAATTGCCAATGACAGAATCGCTAAATCCCCATTCGTGGACAATGACAAACCGACCATCTTGATCGAAAAAGGGTTGCAAATCGTCTAGAATGATAACATCCAAATCGAGAAATAGTGCCGGTCCCGAAAGATCGTTGCCAAGAGAGTTGCCAAGAATCGTTAATTTTCGCCAACCTCGTTCCGGTTGCGAACGTTCGAGTTGCATTTCCGGCAATGGACGAACTTCAATGGATGAATCGAGTCCCTTCCCGTCGTCGGTGAAACAAACGAACCGATACGGCGGAGCAAGATGCCGGCGCACCATCGCTGCCAAAACGTTGACGTACAGCGGCGGAAACTTTGTTCCCCATTTCATGCAAAATATGTTTTTCATCATGGTCATTTCTGCGAGGAGTACAGATATTTTTCCAATTCTTCCAGCGAACGTCCCTTTGTTTCCGGGAGATACCGCCAAACGAAGATCAAGGCGGGAATCATCAGTGCCGCATAAATCGTGAAACTCAGTTCGGGGGCTTGTTCACGCAACAAGGGGAATGTCTGAACGACGAGGAAACAGGAAATCCAAATCGTCATGGTTCCCAGTGAAGCGGCACGACCGCGAATTCGGGCGGGGAATATCTCCGAGACCACCACCCAGGGAATCGGTCCCCATGACATGGCAAATGACGCAATAAACAGCACAATTAGGATCGGCAGTCCGTGCAAAAGAAGGTCGCCGCCGATGCCATGCGATTTTAACGCAAACAGGACTCCAATCAATGCCAACGAGACAAAAATGGACATGGTTCCCAATTTGAGCAAGGGTTTGCGTCCCCATTGATCGATTTTCCAAAGGGCGAACAGTGTAAAAACGATATTTGCCAGTCCGACAAAAGTCTGGAGTACATAGGAAAAACTATCTGTGTATCCCGCTTCCTTGAATACTTGGTTGCCGAAATACATGATGACATTGATTCCTGTCACTTGGGAGAAAAACATCAGTAGCACACCGATCATCAAACCGAATCGGTACTTCGGGCTGAAAATTTCGGAAAATCGTCCGGTTCCTTCGGCAAGAACGGTGTGGATTTCCTTCATTTCTCGTTCGGCTTCCTCGCGTCCGAACAGTTTTTTCATGGTGTGTAGTGCTTTATCGTCTCGATTTTTACTAGCCCACCATCGGGGACTTTCCGGCACGAAAAATAGGGCAAAGAAATAAATTGCCGTCGGAATACATCCCATGAGAAACATGCCTCGCCAGTATTCGTTGACAAAAATTTCGTGGACAAAAATCCAGAAAATTACAACAGAAGAATCCGGGAGTACGTTTTCCATCGACCGGATCAGCGCATTGGAGGCGTATGCCGCAAAAATGCCGATCACGATAGCCATTTGAAACAGGGTTACCAATCGTCCGCGAATCGACGGCGGAGCGATTTCCGAAATGTAGAGCGGAGCGACCATCGAGGCGATTCCCACTCCCACACCGCCGATCCAGCGATAAATGATTAACCATGCAAAACTCGCAGGAAAGCCGCATCCCAAAATGGAAATGAAAAACAGAACACCGGACGCAAGCAACACCGACTTTCGTCCGAAAGCGTCCGAGGCGAATCCCGCCAGTGCTGCCCCGAGGATACAGCCGATAGTCACGGAACTGACAAAAAAACCTTCCTTGACGGCATCGAGACCGAAATAGGTCTTTACCGATTCATTGAGTCCTGAAACAACCCCGGTTTCAAAACCGAAGAGAAACCCGCCCAGTGCCGCCACCGCGGTAATGAGGAGAAGATAGGAAAACCGGGCTGTGTTGTGATCTTGTGTCATGATTGTTTATTGTTGTTCGCACTTATTGTGAGATTTTGGATTGACTCTCAAAGAACATCTCCATCAACGCCAGTGCCATCGTAATGACTGTGTGTGATGCAAAATATGTGGGAAGTATCAGGAATTCAAATCATGGCATTGAGAAAACAATCCTAATGCCGTGATTGTATCGGAAAACACAAACAAAGCAACACACTCCGTCGACAAGTTTGGTTTTCCGCAGTCCGTCGAAAGCCTTGGGCTAGAAAAGCAAGGTCAACGTTTCCCGTCTGGATTCCGGCACGGGAAGCGGCGAGCCGTGTTCACGAAGAGATGTGTTGGGCGCAAGCGGTCGTAACAAAATAACTTTTCCAATGTGCTATCAGTTTTCTGTGAAATTTCATAGGGTGAGCACAGAAACTGAAAAGGTTATTGATTCACGGTTCCTTAATCCGGCATCATCAGCAAATTTCAAAACGGGCGGCTTCCGCGCTCGACCGTAAAATCGTAAATCATGGACTTCTTGACCACGATGGTCTTCGGTTCTTTGGTGTAGTAGAGTTCCTTGCCGCCGGCATCCATTTGAATAGGATTACCAGCCATATCAGTACCTGGAGACATCGAAAAACTCACAGAATCCGCAGCAACAGTGTATGTTCCCGGAAGGATACCTTCCCCATCTTTGGAGAGTCCGACAGAATACTTTCCATCATTGATGGTACCCTGTCCAAATTCCTTCTCGCCAGTGAAAATGACCGTGCCGAACTTGACCGGATCGCCATTATCAGAGTACGTAACCTTGCCCGTAACTTTGACGTTTTGGCTACATCCTAACACGAATAGGCACATCAAAAGCAACATGCCCGCTCTGTACCGAAAAACAAAATTGTCCAATTTCATAAGGATATCTTCCTGTAAAAAGGGTTGAAATGAATCAGAGCCGCAATCGGAAGATCGCGGCGTTCAACACGCAACCTTCCGGTCGCGGTACCGAGGCGGCTCTGATGGAGATTACCGCCCCCAATCTCCTACGGCAATGTCGTGGGATTCCCATCGCTGACGTGGCACATATCGGCGATGATTTTCGGAAGGGTCGATACGCTGGTTCCGCGAATGGAACCATCTCCCAACGCAAAATTCACTGTCCCCGGATGGCAACTCCCCAATCCATACCGTCCCCAATCCGTATATGCCAGCGATTGGTCTCTCGGGATACTAGCCCGGATATTTCATTCGCCGATTCGTATCGGTCGGCGGGCATTTTGGGGACGATTTATGGGGCGATATTCCCTTTTCACGCCCAACTTTACACACCACCCCCTTTCCCCCATCAAAAATTGATCGAAGCAAACACGACCAAACTGTCCCACACTCAACTCGAAGGTAAAGGCAAATTGCCTACCAAACGATTAAACGCTTTCAACCAAATCTCCTGAAACGGACAACTCCGCGGCAACGAAAAAACAATCCGACGAACCGAGACCGATATGACATTCCAGTCCTCATATTTCAACGGATTTTTTCCAGTTTCGACACGGGAATGCGCATGAAATTTGCGGCGGAGTAGTTCGGCAGGTCTTTTTCGATGACCATGGAATAGAACACGTACAAATACAGTGTGCCGCCGGATTCCTCCACGTAGGTCTGCGGCAGATGGGTGCCAAACCGCTCGTCCTCTGGCAACATGTGACCAAGCACGCGCCAATTTAGTCCATCGTCCGAAACCGCCATCACGATACGCCGGTCATTCTGCGGACCACCGAGTAGGGAGCCGAAATAGGGTGCGTCCGAGAAGGCATAGTATTTACCATGTATTTTCACTACATCAGGGTTCGGCCAATCGTGCAACAACGGCTCCTCTCCAGCGCGTAACACCTTCCAGTTGTCCGGTTCCATAAAATCGGCACTGTTGACGGCATATCCCATGGACAGGAAAGTGCCGGGCAAGTAATAGTCGAACCATATTTTCCAGACACGTTCTTCTTCGTCCCAATTCAGGGATGGTCGGTGATACCCTCCCACGCTCGGCGGCTTGGGTTCGTCGGCTCTCCAACCTTCCTCCAATTCCTTTTCCCAGATCAAGAGGGGCTTTTTCGATTTATTCCACTCGATTCCGTCCTCGGAGGTCGCCCCCATCACGCAGTTGACGATATAGTTTGTTTCATTGCGGTTGTCGATGCCGACAGACGAAAACGCCATGTGAAAGACACCATTCTTATACACGACAGACGGATCGCCGTTATGAATCAAGTCATATTTGTTGCGTGCCCGCACCATCACTGGTACCCACAGGGTAGGAGACATCGTGGTGTCCCACGCATTACCATGTCCACAGTACACTTCCCACGAATCGAGGGTTTTGCCCCTTGCATGAAATATCGAGTCATATCCAAAGTTGGAGTCGTTCGCATCGCTGGTACTGACACCAAAAATCCACATTCGGTAAGGATATTCTTCGTCGTCAATGCGGACGATTTCGCAATTATAGAGATTGAAAAAACTATGCAGAATGGGAGAGGGGTTCACTTCCCAGTGATGGGTCAGATTGACGAGACGTAGTTCCTTGCTGTCAATGGGATAGGATAGTCGTTCGGCAGTACTCGTAGTTTTCTCCTCTATCTTGCCACTTCCGGGCTTGGTGCAACCGCTGGTCAGAAGTTGCAGAGTAAGAAAGAGGGCAAGACCCTTGACCGTCGCGTTTCGCAATGCTTGAATGAAAGCCAGATTGTCCATTGTATGGTGTACGTGTAAGAGTTCAGTATCGGAATGTATCGATTCCAAAAATGAAGTCAAGATGGGCGGCAATGTACCCTAGACATTTTTGATATTTTCAGTAGCATGCCGGGATAGGAGGCAACGTGTTTCATGAAACGGCTTTTTCTCGGCAACGACAGACCGCTCTTGCTTTTGGCGGCAGATTATCTAATCGACCAGTTTTCCAAACAAGGTCGGCTCGATATGCGGAACGTCATCGTAACGTTGCAGGAGAAACGTGCGCTCAATCGGCTTGAAGAAATACTCGCAGAAAAAGCCGAAGAAATAGATCCGGCGTGGTATCCTCCAGAATTTCTCACCATCGGAGCATTGCCGGAACGGTTCTACGAACTCAAAAACCCCCTTGCCGACGAACTGACGCAATGTTTCGCTTGGCTCGTTGCCCTAGATCAACTCGAAGACGAAAATCCTGACTTGCTCCATCGGCTCATCCCTTCTCCTCCTCAAAAGGACGATCTCGAATCCCGGCTTGCTCTCGGTCGCATGTTTGCCAAACTGCACAGAGAACTCGCCGCCGGAACGTTAAACTTCATGCACGTCGCCGAACTGTGTCGAAAACTGAATGTCGAATCGGAAACGATCCGGTGGGAAGCACTCGATGCACTGCAAAAAAAATATCTGGCGAGACTCGATTCTCTCAATATCTGGGACATCCAATCGGCACGACTCTATGCCCTGGAACGTCCCGACGAGTTCATGCCGAAACAAACGCAATTCCAAAAAGACGGCACGCAAATCCTGCTGGTCGGTGTCGTTGATATGAATTTAGCACAAAAAGAACTGTTGCGGCACTTCGGTACTTTTGTAACCTCACTTGTTTTTGCTCCTGATAATTGGAAGAACCGATTCGACGATCTGGGCTGTTTGATTCCCCATGTTTGGCAAGATGCGTTCATCGAACTTGACGACAAACAAATCCACATGGTCGAATCGGCAAGCGATCAAGCCGAAGAAGTTTTGCGGTGTCTGACCGATCTACAAGGCAAGTACGCTCCTCCAGAGATCATCATTGGCGTACCGGACAAACAGGTTGTCCCTTTTATCGAGCGGCAATTCGAGCAGGCGGACATCAAAACGCGAATCGTTGCCGGCAAGCCGATTCGCCAAACGTCCTGCTACCGGTTTCTTGAAGTGTTGCTCCCCTTTTTGGAAACGCCGACATTTGCCCACTTTGCGGCACTGGTACGGCACCCTGACGTTGAAACTTTTTTGCAGAGCAAATTGTCGCAGCCGACGAACATTGTATCGGCACTCGACAAGCACCATACCGATTTCCTGCCCATTGGTTTGGAGACGCTAGAAAAGTCGGAATTGTTAAGTGCGATAGGGCAATATCTCTCGTCCATGTTCCCCGTTGGAAATTCTAATCTTGGAGAACACGGAAATTCAACGGAGGACGCGAAGGCTATCTTTCAACAGATATTTCCCGAACACCATCGGGACGAAGCGTACCGTCAAATCCTCGATACATTCTCACTCATTCAAGAAATCCCGCCGGAATTGCTGCCAACGCCGCTTTCCTTTGTCGATACCGTTCGCCTCGTTCTAGCACAGGCCGGTAGGGAGACCATTCCCATGCCGCATGAACCGAAAGCGGTGGAACTCGTCGGCTGGCTCGACCTTGCCATGGATGATGCGGAAGTGGTCATCGTTACCGGCATGAACGACGGTGCTGTTCCCGCATTTCAAACGTCGGACATGTTCCTTCCCGACACGATGCGGCAACAGTTGTCGAAGGAACACAAGTGGTCGATAGAGGACAATAACCGACGTTATGCACGCGATGCCTACGCTTTGTCATGCCTTTTAGCAACGCGGCATGATGATTCTCGGCGGATTCAACTCGTCGGAAGCCGCCGTTCTGTCGAAGGAGACCCAATGTTGCCGAGTCGATTGTTCTTTGCCGCCGATCATGAGACCGTAACAAAAAGAGTGAAACGCTTTTTTGCCGAAGATCGTAAAGAACTTCCAACGGTCACATTACCCCAGAAAAAGAAGGCGGCAGAGATTACCTTTACCGCCCCAAAAATACCGGAACGTGCGGGAGAAGTAATCCAAGCGATGAGCGTGACGGAGTTCAAGGAATACAAAACGTGTCCCTATCGGTACTATCTCAAATACCGGTTTGGACTCAAGACATTGAACGATGCCGACCATGAACTCACGGCGTTGACCTTCGGAAATCTGATCCACAAAGTTTTAGAGTTTTTTGGGAACACAAAAGAATTAAAAGATTCAACTTCCGCAGAGGAGATCAAAAATTTTCTCGTGTCGAACTTTCAGAAATTGATTCGTAAACAATACGGGGAGCAACCGCGTTCGGTAGTTTCCATCCAAGCGGAACGAGCCATCAAGCGGTTGGAGGCATTTGCTCACTGGCAAGCCAACTGGGCGCAGACCCACAAGATATTAGCGACAGAATTACAATTTGAGGAGAATCGTTTTTCGCTGGATGTGGGGGATAAAACGATGGGATTACGCGGTCGGATCGACCGGATTGATTGGGATGTGCAAAAGGGAGAGTTAATCATTTTGGACTACAAGACGGGTTCTGCCGACCCGAAACAACACATCAGTAAGGGGGAGTGGGTCGATTTTCAGTTGCCGCTCTATTATCATCTTTTGGGGCAGCATACGGAATATGGCGAACGTGTGCAGCATGGGGTGCAACTGGGATATATCGTTTTGCCATCCGAAGCGGCAAAGACGGGGGATAAACTTGCCCAATGGGACCGTCCGATAGAGTCGGCGATTGAGGAAGCGAGAAAAATTGTCGAACGTATTTGGAATAATGACTTTCCGAAGACCGACCCGCCGCCGCGGCACAGCGAGGCTTTTGCGGCGATTTGTAACGAATTGTGAGGGTTGTAGCGAATATACCCTCACTTGTGGTCAAAAGGGTACTCGTCACCCCTTTGGAAACCCAGTCCGATTGCAAGTTTTTCAGTATCCTAATTTTGGGATTTATCCCTTTAATTCCACTGCCATATCTCTCAATAATTCATTTCGCCCATTTTAACAAAACGGACGCATCGCCCAGTTGCTCAACGCCCTCACATACCATCATTTTACCAGACTCGGAGACCGAGTCAATGATTACTCTTGACTCATCGGAAAGTCCATCCTTAAGCAATGGGACAAAACGTCCCGGAAAGGATGTGTACCATGCCAAGACAACTCGCTACGAGGGTACTTTCGACCTACGAATTGATGGAAAAGTTCCCGAATGAGCAATCCGCAATCGACTACCTCGCTGGAATTCTGTGGAAAGATGGTGTGGTGTGCGGGTACTGTAACAGCAAAAACGTCAAAGAACGTATCAGCAAGCCAAATTTCTACCACTGCAACGATTGCAAGAAGGACTTCAGTATCAGGGTTGGTACGATATTCGAGCGGTCGCATATTCCGCTTCACAAGTGGTTGTACGCAATGTACCTGATTGTTACGTCCCGGAAGGGAATTTCGTCCCTGCAATTATCGAAGGAAATCGGGGTGACATACAAATCCGCTTGGTTTCTATCGCAACGTATCCGAGCCGCCTGTGGCAATATGACAGAAAAAATCCTGTCTGGTATTGTTGAGGTTGACGAGGTGTACCTTGGCGGTCTCGAAAAGAACAAGCATAGTAACAAGAAACTGCGGCAGGGACGGGGTACTGTAGGTAAAACGCCAGTGCTTGGTATGCGTGATAGGGACGGGCAGATTGTAGCACAGGTTGTAGAGTTAACCGATGCTCCGACGTTACAAGCAGAAATCGAGAAGACGGTACTGGATGGTTCGATGGTTTGCACCGATGAACATGGGTCTTATCGGGGAATTGATACACTGACTAAAAAAAAGTTCTGTCATAAAACCGTGAAACATTCTGCAAAGCAATTCGTTGACGGAATGGCGCATACGAATTCGATAGAGAGCGTCTGGGCGGTGTTACAACGAGGCTTTTACGGTATCTTTCACTGGTTCAGCCGGAAACATACGCAGTTATACGTAGATGAATTTGTATTCCGTCTCAACGAGGGAAACTGCAAATTCGACACAGTGAACCGGCTGGATGCACTGGTGCGGGGAATGAAAGGCAAACGATTGACGTACAAAATGCTGGTACACGGGATATAGGATTGACTCATCGGGACGATACTCCTTAATGGTGTGATGAACCAGTTTGAAAGGAGGTAGAAATGTCAAGTGAAAAAACGAAAATAAAAGAATGGCAAGCAAAACTCCTTGCCGTTGTCAGGAAAAAATACAATAACCAGCCGGAGGACATGAAAAAAGATGTAGAGGGCAAAGTTCAACTACTCGTAGAGCGGAGTAAGAGGAATGGGAAATTGTGGAAATTGATGGAAGGATGGGCGGATATGTTGGAAGTACACAGTACACACTTTGAATGTTTCAAGTTTGAAGATTTTATACTGTTTGTGAACCTTGCCGTTGATATTTCAGATCATTCAGAATAGTTCTGGTTCGCTATCAAAGTACGGGAAACAGGACTGGATTTCCACCTCGTGCTTTTCATATAAGTCTTTTTTCTTGGTTTCGTATGCCAGTTTGAAACCAGATTGTAGCCTTTGCAGGCGTTCCGTTCTATCTTCTACATTTTCGCAATAGGAGGTAATATAACCGACGGCTTCTTCGTAAATGTCTTCAAGTTTACGAACTTCCATCACTTTTTTCTTGACCTTGGCGACGGGAATATTTTCAAACTTCTCTGGGGGATATTCCTTCTCCTTTATCCAGCACGTAACCATTGTTTTTTACGAAGCAGAACAGAACTGGCGGAACAATACGGATTTCAGGAGTACTGGTCAAGAGCGATTTTGGAAATTTCCAGCCCGGCGGGGTGTTGACTTCCCAAATTCACCCGCTAGAATGGATGACACAGGGCAAAGAGCCCGCCCCGAATATCATTCCAACAGGAGAAAAATCATGCCGAAAAACGTTAACCTGAAACTGTTCAATGCCGTAACCATTGCCCTTTTCGTATTCGCCGTGCTATTCGACAGTACAGCGCAGGGGGCAAATCCACATGAAGGTTTAGGATACCCTATCAATGCGAGAGTATCCGGTGTGACCAGAACATTCATCGTTCCATCTGACCATTATTTTGCTAATGATGTACCCAATAATTTGAAAACAGCCAAAAGAGGAAACTCTATTTACTACATAGTCTTGCCGGGATTCGATATTCCGCTTGATCCCATATATTTCATATCCGCATTAACAGCGGCGCATGTTGATGCCTACTGGGACACAGTGTATAAGACAAGTGAGGGTTGGAGCAGAGGCAGTAGAACTGCCACCACATCGTATAATTGCCATGGTCATTCTTCCGGTAGAAATAAATGGATGGCTATTCAACCATTGTTAAATGATGATTATGACGAACGAACCACCGCCGAGTATATGTGCGTAGGTGCGATTTATGGTGGTGAATCTGCAGACCATACCGGAAAAGTCGAAGTGACCGTTGACGTAAATGATAATAACGGAGTGCTTTTGGGACGTGGGATTGTCAAGATAAGCGAAAAATATGCAGCATCTGCCGTTTATGAAAGAGTGTTCTACACTATCACTGCCCCTCCACCTACTGAAGTGATTCCCATCGTTGGGAGTCCGATTTTTCCCAACGGTACCAGTCCATTTTATGTAAAGAAACCGTGATTTATGTATCAGTGCCACATTCATTAAATAGCCTACCTACCTATTGGCGCAATCTTTCGATTGCGGCTCCGTTATTTCAACTTTATCGCCCATTTTCCCATGAAGCGCAGAACTATTATTATCCTTGTGTCCATCGTTATAGTTAATGTCCTGGTATTGTTTAGTCTCTCACACTGGCGGACGCAAAGGCAAAAGCAATTCACTGAAGAACTTCGGGACGCACAACGCTATGCCGGTGCAACGGGACCTACCATTACGGCGTTTGACAATCGAACCAACCGATGGATCGCTGAAATGAAGGAGGAGACGATAGAGATCACGTTACTAAAATTGACCGATGCCGGGGAGTATTTCTGGGTCGGTAGCGGTAAGCATACGATGCCAGTTGGTCTTGTCCCCGAAGAAATGAGGCAGAAGACCGTTTATGCCACTGACATAAAGGACATTTTAGCAAACCGCCGGTTTCGCAAAGCACTTGATGACATAAAGAAGACTGACAAAAAGAAAGTCGCCGAATTGCTCACAAAGAATATAAGGGAAAATTTGGCGGAGTTACATATCTTGCTTCAAGAATACAGAAATACGTATTTCCACGGCGGCTCTAAATATCCCGAGATCGTGCATGGTGTCCCTGATGATAATTTCTACCGTCTGTCATATTATCATCCTGATCGTCCGCCTACCCATTACGCCCGACGATATGCGGTGCTTTCCTATCTTTTACTTGCCTCTTATTTTGAACTTCAGGAGGTTCGACCCGCAGTAGAAGAAGTGATTCAATTTGCAAATGAGGAATTTGAATTCTTCAGCAGTATAGACATAGATAAGGCATTTACTTTCAAAGCAACGGTGCTCTACCTATCACTTTATCGTCCCTCGTTGCTGATGACGGCAACGCTTTGTGATCCAAAGTGGAATACAGAAAAGAGGAAAGCCCTTGCAACAAAACTGACCACCAAAGAAATAGTGGATTGGGAGTCGAGAGCACTCGAACAAGACCATGATGCAGTGCTTGGCTTGGTTCCTGTTGTTCCGCACGAAAAAATGCTCAAAATACGCTACTACGAAGGTATCACGGAGGCAGAACTTGATGACTTTTTCGGGAAATAAAGTATGGTGTCTCAATCTGCATGCTGATTTTCTCTTGACTCATCGGATGGCACGTCCTTAAGCACTTGGACAATTCCGCCTCAACAACCGGGCGATGTGTCCATTTTGTTAAAATGGGCAAAATGGACGATTGGGAGATATGACAGTGGAATTAAAGGGATAAATCCCCTAATTTTTCGAGGTACTTGCTTGGTTCGTGCGCTACCTTCATCGCTTTTTTCGTAATCGGCTTGCCCTTCTCTCCACACGACCATAACAGCGATATTGCCAAGTCCGTCATC
>Ga0082212_10001801_pt1 | contig 18084 bp, 11 predicted proteins | sample TergutNt197P3_FD_71548 | JGI IMG/M metagenome (GOLD analysis project Ga0082212, IMG submission 71548) | Neocapritermes taracua P3 segment gut microbial communities from Petit-Saut dam, French Guiana - Nt197 P3 | ecosystem: Host-associated > Arthropoda: Insects > Digestive system > Gut ...
CTGCTGTTTATGATTGCAATAATAACTCTCTGGTTACAGATTGGAGAGCACCGGTATCAAGCCTGTATTACGATGGAAGTGCAGGGAGGGTGAAGTATAGTAGTCCAAAAGGAACAATACGAGGAGATTTAACTCTTAAGAGGAGTATCCGGATAATAGATGGAAAAATAAAGGAGATAGAAGATGTCGTCACCATTGGCAAAGATGGCACAAGAAGAGTTTTGGAAAAAGGGAAAGTGAGTGATCCAACCAAGGAGGCAAAGACAGCAACTACACTTTTGAACAAGGGAAACATTGACGTATCCACTATTGATAACATGCTGATCTCGTCCTTATCTGAACTCGCAGATACAAGGCTAAAAAGTATTGTTGCTACCATACAAGCTGAGCAAAATAAGGTTATACGAGCAGATATGAACATGCATCATATTGTGCAAGGATCTGCGGGCAGCGGGAAGACTAGTGTTGCATTACACAGAGTCGCGTTTTTGGCATATGAACTTGGGAAGAATTTTCGACCGGAGAACTTTCTTATTCTAACGAACAATAAGTTGCTCCTTAACTATATTTCAAATATGCTTCCGGATCTTGGTGTTGAAAGGGTACCGCAACATTCCCTTGAGGAACTGGTAAAAAGAATAACGGGCTTGTCATTTAAACTCAATGAAGCTGAAAGCCACAGCAGATACAAATCGACTTTTGATATACTTTCTGATATTGATGACTTCCTAATCGAAGAACCTAAACACAGCGAGGGGAAGCAAACGACACTTTCAATATTCAGTTCCTTTCTCAAATATATTGGTCACGAAGTGGGAAAGAAGTATACGCCCAAATCGGAGGACCTTATACCTATACTATATTTACATGCACGTGTTAAGGGAATCCCTGATTTGCCTGTGAAGCATATAATCATCGACGAAGCTCAGGACTTCTCGATTATGCAACTTACGGTATTACAGAACATATTCCGGAAATCCAAATTTACGATATTTGGAGATTTAGCACAGTCAATCAACCCGCGTGGTGCAAATTCGAGTTGGGAAGAAGTTAATCAGGCAGTATGGAACGGAGACGCCACCATCTTGCACCTTGAAAAAAGTTACCGCTCGACGATCGAGATTATGGAAGCTGCAGGGAACCTGCTTGACAAGTTGGACAACGTACCAAGAGGAGTTGCTGTCATCCGTCACGGGGAGCCAGTAACATACTCCAATGTGTTCACCGAGGTAGAACGTGCTACTACATGCATTAAACTCATTGAAAGAAGGATAAGTCAGGGATTGAAAAGTATTGCGGTGATCGTCAGCTATGCGTCGTACTGTGGTGACTTTTTAGAACTGATCGATAAATACTCAATAGCAGCTTCATTACCAAAAATCGCATCGATAACAGTAATGGATGAACAGTACAATGGAGGCATTTGTTTATTAGAAGCGGCGCTCTCAAAAGGGCTGGAGTTCGATGCAGTTATTGTAGCCGATGCAGAACGTTACCAGCAAAATGTGGCTGGGACGAAGTTGCAATATGTTTCAATGACACGAGCAATACATACACTTGATGTTGTGAAAAGAGTACCACGTCGACCTGGTGGTCGCTTCTGACTGATAAAGAGTAAAAGATACGGATAGTATTCGCAACTCTATTGAAAATGATAAAGGTTGGGATTGAGGATGTTTAGAAAAGAACGGCACACTAAGGATAGCATTGAGGCTGCTTCATCATGTGGTAAGCGCAGCAGGAAAATCACACACGATAATATATACTATACAGCCGGAGATACAAAGGCAGAGTTAGGTAAGAACGATGTTGATATCATCACAGATAATGATGTCTCTGTTATTGGCGACTCGACTGCTCACTTCACTGCAGTACCAACTGAATCGCTTACAAGAATCGCTCCAATTAGGCGACCTTCCGTGTTCGAAAAAAACGTTATAGACAAATCAGTAAACCAGATCAATAAGAAGAAAGCCATTGTTGATAAGCGCCACAGCGGAAGGAATGAAAAGCACAAGGTAATAGAGCAACTACCGCCTGTACAACTAACGATGCATCACGCTCCCATAGATTCTGCGTGTTACATCGCCCCTCAACGGCATAAAACGGCAGGTGTTGTCACAGGGGTTTTTAATGTGGCTACAGTTCACTCATATATTGCTGAGCAAGCGGAAAAAAGACGCAGTACGTGTGGTTTCTTTGGGTGTGAAGATGACAATATCTATATGAATAGCGGTTATTGCCGATACCATTTTGTACACGAAAAGTGTAAAGGTGACTGACAGTTGCGAGTATAGGTACAGTGACACATGTGATTTCGGCTTAAGCTAATAATGATGAGAGAAGTATCAGATTGAATACAGATACGGACATCAAATAGTATGAAGCATCATTACTTCACAACAGTACTTGCTCGCAAAAGCTACCAGGGTTCTCATGCAACTTAAGCTTTTCTTGTGGAATAGGCTGCAAAACTGCTTTCTTTTTGCATTGAGAAGCGGCGGGAGAACGAACTCTTCGAAACTCCACAGACAGCCAACACGCAAGCAACATCAAAATGAGAGGAGATCTGGAGACAATGGAGAACCTCAGGGACGACATCGTCGTGATCTTTGCGGGCTATACAGACAAAATGGACGAGTTTCTCAAAAGAAACCCGGGCCTGCGTTCCCGTATAGCTTTCCATGTGTCGTTTGCGGACTACTCGCCGGAAGAGCTGCTGCAAATACTTGAGTATATCGCAGGAGAGCAGAACATGACGCTCGACGACGGAGTAAGAGCGAAGGTGCTGCCGATCCTGTCTGAGGCAAGCCGTAACCCTGATTTCGGCAATGGGCGATACGTTCGGAACCTGTTTGAGAAGGCGCGCATGAAACAGGCGGGGCGCCTGTTGTCGATGGATATAGACAGCCTCACATCCGCGCAGGTCGCGCAGCTCACGGCAGACGATTTTGAGGCGCCGCCGCCCGTTCGCGAGGTGCGCCAGCGGATAGGCTTCTACGTCGCGTGACGAAGGCGGGAGGGGGAGAGTTCCGGCGGTGCTGCCGCTGGAACTCTCCTCGGTGGAGTGCACGAAAACAGCAGTTTGGCGGAAAACCAACATTAACACTTGCTTGTAAGTGTGAAAAATCAACACATATGTTTAAAAAACCGGTTGTATGATTCTTGATATACTGTATAATAATATCGATTTTATCATTTTTTTCGATTTGTACTGAGGTGCGCTATGCTGTATCAATCCGTAATTGGAAAAATGCATGAATACTTACTTGCTACTTCAGGTGGGCTTGCGAGATGGCTTGACTCTCACCTTCCAAAAAGTAACGACTGGTGGAATGTGCTTGTTCTTAGCAAGCTAAGCGATAATCAACGCATCAATTGCGAGCGTGATGGCGCCAGCCTACTAACCGACTTGGATTTATCCGCACTTCTACGAGTTGCTGACAAGAACTGGTACCTTATCTCACAGAAGTTCTTTCTCAACTATTCAGAACGAGACAGGCTGAAGAGCATGTTTTCCATTCGAAACAGGTGGTCGCATTACACAGCAGACGCAAAGGAAAACGAACAGATCATAGCGGATATAGAGCTGCTGTCTGATTTCTGCAGTCAAATCGATATCGATAAATCGACCATGAAGGAAATGCTGGCTTTCCGTAATGTCATTCAAACAGAAGGCGTCACTTACTCAGCTGAAGTCCTCCCGCAGAAGCCAACCGCTCCGTTGGAGGCGGTCACGCTTCCGACTGAGATTTCAGTTGGTAGCACAGTTCACCTAAAAAGTAACATTAAGAAGATTGGAATTGTTACAGCAATATCAAAAATAGGAGATACAGATAAATATGGTGTATTCATAGGCGAAGCGATTGAGGTTCTGTATGCTGATCAAATTGAACTCCATGAACAACCAGTTAAACCAGAACTCACGAGTATTGAGGATTTACGCCGTATATTAACGTCCCGGCAGATTGCAAAGCCATCAAATGAGTATCTCTATTCGTTGAACTCTGCTCGAATTGACTTTGTGCCATATCAGTTTCGACCTGCGTTAAAGCTGATAAAGTCGGAAACCCCTCGTCTCCTGATTGCTGACAGCGTTGGTGTAGGCAAAACAATTGAAGCAGGATTGATACTTAAAGAAATGCAAGCCCGGTCCTCAATAGATACAGTGGTTGTGATTTGCCCGAAACCGCTTGTTGCTGAGCGTAAATGGGAACTTGAAATGCGGGAAAAGTTTGGCGAAGATTTCGTTCCCGCTGACAACAAACTGTTGCGGCAGATTATTCTGAATTATGAACTGGATGGAGTTTGGGATGAAAGATATAGGCATCTTATCATCCCTTACTCAATTTTATCCAGCGATTTGCTCGAAGGAGTGCAGGGAAAAAGATCTCATCCTGGGCTAAACTCACTAAACCCGCCTCCGGTTTTTGACATGCTCATTGTTGACGAAGCGCATCATATCAGAAATAGCGAAACCCAGACACATAGGGCGACTAAGTTCTTTTGCGACCACTCTGGCGCGGTACTGTTTCTTACAGCGACACCAATTCAATTAGGGAGTCAAGACTTATACACACTCCTGCACGTACTATTCCCGGAAGTTGTAATCAGCAGAGCATCTTTTGAAGCAATGGCAGAACCTAATATTTATGTCAATAAAGCAATCAAATACTTGCGTGCAGGCGCAAATCGTTCTGATGAAGCGCTGGCAGCGCTAAAGGACGTTGCAATGACGGAATGGGGACGGAATGTTGTTGTTCCTAACCCCATATATACAAATGCATTATCAGTACTTAGCAGAGGGGAACTAGACCGGGAACAACGAGTGAGTCTGATAAATGATGTGGAATCTCTCCACAGTTTTTCTCATATGATAAACCGAACCCGTCGTCAGGATATCGGAGACTTTTGCGTTCGCCGCCCGTATACGATGGAGTCCCACTTTACAGAACAGCAACAGGAACTGCATGATGAGTTACTTGATTTCGAACATGAAGTTCTGTCTATTTTACACGGAAATGTATCTGCGAAATTCCTAATGAGTACTATCAGCAGACAAGCAGCGAGCTGTTTATTCGGATTAGCGCCATTTGTAAATGACCTGACTGCAAAGCGTATGTCTGAACTGTTTGAAGAATATGATGAAGATTGGGACGAACCAGATGTTGATATCGGTCTGATTAGAGAAAAAGCAAAAAGACTCGTAGCGCTTGCCGAGAACTTGCCAATAGACGACCCAAAGTTTGACACTTTAGCCGGTATACTGCAAAATCGTCATGACTTCGCGGAAGGAAAAGCTATTGTGTTCAGCTCATTCCGCCATACTCTTAACTATCTGTACAAGCGGATCAGTAATGAGCTTAGACTAAGAACAGCTCAGGTTAATGGCAGCATCCCTGACGACGAGAGGTTCAGGCTGAGGCAATGTTTTGCTCTACCGAAAGAAAATCCAGAAGCAATAGATGTTCTATTATTTACGGAGATCGGCTCAGAAGGGCTTGATTATCAATTCTGTAATACTATGATAAACTATGACCTACCTTGGAATCCAATGCGTATAGAGCAACGTATAGGCCGTATTGACAGACGGGGACAGATGAACCCTTCTGTTCTTATCTATAACTGCATCGTCGCAGGTACAATTGACGCAGAAATATACCAGAGATGTTTTTTGCGAATAGGAATTTTTGAGCAAAGCTTAGGAGAGTGTTCTGATATTCTCGGTAATATTGAGACTTCGATAAAAAACATCGTATTTGATTCAGCTCTAACAAAAGAGGAGCGCATAAAAAAGTTCGAGCAAATGTCGGATAACGAAATTCGGCAAATCAATGAAAACAGGAAGTTGGAAGAGGAAGGGAAGGAGATGTTCGGGGTTGATGTTGCCGGGTTTAATGATGATATTGACCGCGCTGATAATGTGTGGGTATTTCCCAACGATATTCAGCGCTTGGTTATAGGGTATCTGGAAAAGCGGCTTGGTTATGAAAAAAAGCATATTGCAGATGGCAAACTAAATCTGTCATTTAATGAAAAGCAAATACTACTTGACGACTATAACGAGATTAAAGACCGCTCATCAGATAAAGTATGGGAAGCATACCTTGCAAGCGGCAAAAACGCTTTTCAAATATCTTTTTCACAAGTCGAAGCAAAGAATAATCGCAAATGCCTGTTTATAACCACGGCGCACCCCATAACACGACAGGCAGCTGAGCATTATGCAAACTCTCGTGACATCCGCATATCGCTAAATATATCCAGTGGTGAGCTGCCTATCGGAGAGTACCCATTTTTGCTGTACTCGTGGGAGTATACCGGTGCTAAACCGCGTGTTGAACTTGTCGTGATATGTGATAATGATAGTGTAAGAAACGAACTACCTATCCTAATTCAGAGCATGACATCGTCGCAGAGCAGTACGTCCGGTTTTCCAACTGATTGGAGTAAACTGGAAGAAATGCACTTCTCGAAATGGCGTCAGGAAAAGGAAAGCTTTGTTGCTGAGGTTCAAGCAAACTGCAGGTTCAAAGTAGAAAGCCTTAAGAAAAGCTTGGAGGCGAGAAAACTTGTAGCTGAGCAGCAACTATTAAAAACTGATGATGCGAGAATAGAAATAATGCGCCGATCAGAAATTGAGCGGCTGGAAGCAGACTACGCAGTTAAAAAGAGCAGGATCGAGAAGTCCGCTGAGATCGCGGACATTCTGACAGTTTGTATTGCAAGAGGGGTGATAAGGGTTGATGAGTCTTAAAGATCAAATCAGAGAACTTAAAAAGATGTATGAAGATAAACCAACACTTGAGACACTAGCAGACTTGCGGGAAGTTATGGTTGAAGGTATGGATGCAAATGATGCATATGAAGGATTCATGAAAGTGTTTACTGAACTGTATCCAGATAACGCACACTATATACTGGAGCTATTACAAAATGCAAGAGATGCTAATAAAGACGAAGCATATACACAGACCCATCACAGACCTTCAGTGGCTAGGTTTATTCTTGGAAGCGAGGGCTTAGAGTTTGAGCATACCGGGTGGAGATTATTCAGTTTGGACGATATCAACGCAATTACAAAAGTTGGAGGTAGCCCTAAGACAAGCGACCCAACAAATATTGGTAAATTTGGTATTGGGTTTAAGTCGGTATTCACAATAACAGATAGACCAGAAATATGCTCTGGCGGATATCATTTTGCCATTGAAAGAATGTTTGTTCCTCGCCTTCTTGATCCAGCAGGAGTCGACGATACGCGGTTTACGTTTCCATTTAAAAGTGAAGATCTTCAGACGAGCAAAGCGATATCTGATATATCCAAAGAGCTGCGCAGCCTTGGAAGTGAGACACTTCTTTTTCTCAATGAGATTGGAAAAATAGAGTATCTACTCCCTGATGGAAATACTCTTGGGTATATGGAACGTAAGGAGAAAGAAGGCGTAACGATAATTGATGTTGACATTCCACACACTGGGAAAAGACAGTTTAGGTGGCTACGATACATAAAGAATGTAGAAATTGTAGACGAAAGCAATCTGCAACAGGAATGTCAAATCGCCATTGCGTTTATGCTCAAGGAGGATCAGCGAAGGGATCACAAAGGCAACTGGCAGATATCAGAGCCAGAAAATGGTGCAAAAGTATGTATTTACTTTCCGGCAAGTAAAGAGAAATCAAATCTCAGGTTTCATATACATGCTCCATTTGCCTCTACTGTTGCCCGAGATAGTATTCGTACAATTGAGTCAAACCGACTTCTGATTGAAGAATTAGCACATCTTTCGGCTGACGCAATTATTGACATTAGTAATAAACACCGCGCATTACTAACTGTTGAGTTTCTGGGATTACTGCCAAATTCTGATGATGATTTGACAGGTAGTTCACGAGCAAACGACAAAGAGGATTCGATTTCATACGAACCTATCAGAGAAGAAATTTTAGGCGCATTCCGTGTTCACCCTTTAGTACCAACAAAATCAGGTGATCTCGAATGCGCAGATAGATTATTTCGTGACATGTCTCAGGATGTTCGAGTAAGTTCAATCATTGATGATAATGACTTAGTTATCTTGACTAAACAGCCTAATGCTAAATGGGTGACCACAAATAGGAATATCGCTCGAGCTAACAGATTCCTTGACGATCTTGGTATCAATGAGTGGGGTGTTAAAGAACTAACTGCAATCTTTAGTATGGAAAACGATACTGAGAGAAGACTAATTGAAGACTGGGTCAGTACCAAGCCTGATATATGGCTTTTGCAGTTATTCGCCCTTCTTTCAGATCTGGAAATACACGTAAATACTGACTATAAGATTGTAAGAACAACAAAGGGAATACATGTTAGAGGGTTTGAGGCTTACTTCACACCTGAACCTGATGAGACTATGCCGTATGAACTCAACTTTGTCATGACTGCAATATATGAGTCTGCGAATTTGAAAAAACGTAGCAAATCAGCTCGCGAATTCCTGGATATCTTCGGAGTTCAGCTATATAACGAGAAAGCAAAAGTTGTTGAGCGCCTCAAACGATATAGAGGTGATGCTGATTTTGACACTGACGAAAGATACTTTGAAGATATATGTTTCTTTGTTAACTACTTAGCAAAACACCCAAAAGGAAGTTCTGTGTTTGCTAATGAATCATTTCTTATTGGCGAGTGTAATGGTAGTTCTACTAGGGTAACCCCTGCGCAACTGCGAGTGATTCCAAGCAAGCTTAGAGATGAGGTTAGCGAACTACAACTTAGTATTTATGAGGTTTGGGACGGATATAATGAAATAAGGCTCGGAAAGAGTGCATTCGCTGAATGGGATATATTTCTTGAACGTATTGGAGTGAAAGCTATAACACTTGAGACGTTAATTAAAGCTCGAGCAAAGAAGTACTATTTTGAACCTGGGAAACATATCAGGGTGAGTGAGAGTGAGTTGCTTTCCGATACTGATAGATTTCTCGAGCTTTTGCACGATAACTATGCATGTGTTAAAGAAGCTTTATCCAATGCTCGTTTTTTTAAAGGAAGCGATAATTATCTCCATAAGGCAAGTGAAATATGTGTCGGAGTTCTTAGCCGGTATTCGAGTACACATCGAATGCCAGGCTTGTCAGGAATATATAACCAATTCAGTGAACAATTAACAGACTTTCTCATTGAACTGGGAGCAACTAGTAAACTCAGTATCATAGTAACACCAAGCTATTATAGCTGGAACGACCATACAATTGAGAATTTAGATGGGTACCTGAGTATTATTACACGGAGCAATGACATGGATGTTTCATTCCTGATCTGGGAAGCAATATGTAACTGTAGTACCTCAACAGCAACTCATGTATATACTGCTGGGTGGCGTGATACCCGTGGACCATCAACACTGGTTTCGAGACTTGTACATGCAAAGTGGATTCCACAAGTTGAGTATAATGCTAATAATAAACTAATCGTTCGCTTTGTAGAACCAGCAGTAGTGCGAGAGTCCTTACTGCCTGAGAGGTTTGTATCAGCAAGAACAAGCAACTCGACGTATATTTCGGTGAGACTGTTTGACGCGCTTGAAATTGGAAAGAGCATTATTAGTCAGAAGTATAATGAAGTTAAAGAAACTGAGCAACATGAAGATGCACTGAGAACTCTTGGCTTAACAGAAGAGGAAGTTGCGTTGCTAAGTGAGTTAAGAAATCAAGATTTATCGTTGGAAGAAGCAAGGGAAGCGATAAAAAAGGCCTCAACAGAAAAAAAGCGCCGTGCATCAAGTTTCCCCACCGCAGATGCACCAAGACCCGAAAACCGCAGGGAAAAAGTTGCCGAAAGGTATAAGCACTCTACCCCAGTTGCTTCGGAGTTTCGCCCATCACTTATTAGGAGTACACGTAGTACAATAGATCCAAGGGCATATCTGGAATTCTTATACACAAACGATGATAACGAAGTAATCTGTCAGCTTTGCAAACTACCCATGCCATTTAAAAAACGCGATGGCAAATACTACTTCGAAGCCGTTGAAGCATTTAAACCAATCCTACTATCAAATGAACATGAGAGCAAGTTTCTAATGCTTTGCCCAACGTGTTCTGCAAAGTACAATGAGTTTATTAGGTATATGCAGAATACTGCAACTCCGGAAATGGAGGAGCTTTTCCAAACTATTGGAGATTATTACATGGATTACGATGTAATTGAAATCCCTATTGTCCTTGGTGATGAGACGACAACAATACGCTTTGTTCAGAAGCATTTTATTGATTTGAACGCGATAATAGAAGGTGAATCTTCTTAACATGCCGGAATGCGAGGATGAGCAACCAATGGAAACCACACATAACAATACTGACTATGCGCCCGGTATGCGAATCATCGTTCGTGATGAGGAGTGGATGGTAAAAAAGGTCGAGATAAACGCACTTGGCAACAAGACGTTGCATTGTACTGGCATATCCGCACTCATTAAAGATCGTGATACTGTGTTCCTGACTGACATCGAGAGCATCGCCCAGGTCGACCCGTCGAAAATAAAGCTGGCCCCTGATGATTCACCATTCTTTATAAAATCACGCTTGTTCATCGAGAGTGGTTGGCGACAGAAAACGCCCACCGGTGCTGCGCTCCACATCGGCTACAAAGCTGCTATGGATACTATGCAGTTCCAACTGCTTCCTGCGCAGATCGCGCTGAATAAAACACGTCAGCGTATACTAATCGCAGATTCCGTAGGCCTTGGCAAAACGCTTGAAGCCGGAATACTGATTTCGGAACTCATTGCCCGCGGAAAAGGCAAGCGAATCCTCGTTGTCACGGTGAAGAGTATGATGACGCAGTTTCAAAAGGAAATGTGGAACCGCTTTACTATCCCGCTTGTACGTCTGGATTCAAGCAGAATACAGAGAATACGGGCAGAATTACCGGCTGGGTACAGCCCGTTTGTATACTACGACAAAACCATTGTGTCGATCGACACGATCAAGCGCGATGTTGAATATACCTCAAACAGCTGGCGTCGGAAGAAAACAAGCATTCATTAATTGATATTTTCCAGAGCGCTCTGGATGTACTCGAGAAATGCGATTGTAAGAATGATCCGCAAAAGGACGGTTGCTATCATTGCCTTTATGCATACCGGCAGAGCCAAAACATAGGACAGATTTCCAGAGCTACCGCAATACGCTTGTTGAAGCAAATACTCAGCGGAAAAGATAACCTGACAGAGATAGAGAACCTGAACAGTGTTCCAACAAGTTCACTTTTTGAGAGCGAACTGGAACGGCGATTGGTTGAAGCGCTTGCTCAGATGGGAAATGATAACAGGACTGTGTCAATCTCAAAGGAGCTGGTCAATGGAAAAGAAGGGTTTTTGCTAAAGATAAATGATGCGATATGGGAAATTGAGCCGCAGGTCGTGCTTGATCGAAGCTCCGGAGTTTCGGTATCTTCACGTGCAGACTTTGTTTTCTGGCCGGCGAGGACAGATCATGTGCACAGGCCTGTCGCCGTTTTCACAGACGGTTTCCGCTACCACAAGAACACAGTAGCAGATGACACGTTAAAAAGAGATGCTATACTCCTGAGCAAGAGGTTCAGGGTGTGGACGCTTAGCTGGAAAGACGTTCAAAACGTCTTTAGCAGGCAAGATGATTACGCAACCGATACCCTCATCCCCGAAAAGATGCCAAGCGGAGTTAAGATGTACAAGCCCACGGTCGAGAGTATTCTCGCAAACGAAAGTTCCGGAATGAACCCCGGCGAGGACACGCCTGAACTTCATCCGTACAAAGCGTCCGCAATGGAGCTTTTTATCAACTATCTTGAGTATCCGGATGCAGAAAGGTTGTTCAATGCTCACGCCCGAGCCTATGCCTTTTCATTACTTGATATGACGATTTTCAGGAACAGCGCATCTTTCGCCGACTGGAACATGAACCTATCAGGACTATACGAGGCGTGTGGGATTTTAGAAAAGTCGTTTGAGTTCGGAAATACATTCTTCGGTACATGGTCGCCCCGATCTGTCGGTTCGCAGATGACCGTTTACAGCGGTGTTCATGCGGATAGTATGCAGAAGCACAAGACAAGAGCAGATATATCTGTTTATGCATTGCTGAATGACAATGAGGAAGAACGGTCGGAGAAATACGAGGCGGAATGGAATGGGTTCTGGCAGTTCGTGAACATGATGCAGTTTTTTGGACAGCTTTACAGCGGTTTCAGCCAGAGGTGTAAAACAGATGGTTTACTGCACATTGCCTGCTGGATGCGAACCGGAAGATGCGGGAACGTACGAGTATTTAGAGAATGCATGGCAGGACACGTTAGAGCAGATCATTGATGACTCCGCATTGTCGTTTGCGTGGAAGTGTATCGAGCTAAATATACCTCAGCCGTCTATTATCGGGTATGAACTGGTTGATGATAGCGGAGAGGTTATCGGAGAAGCAGAGTTTGCGTGGGTTTTCAATAAAGTCGCTCTGCTCATGCCGGAGCAAGACGAAAGCGTTGCTGCTTTCGCAAAAAATGGATGGACGATATTACGGGTTGACGACGAGGTTCCTAATTCACTTTTCGAGGGGGTTGAATGACGATGGAGAAGGCAACAGTTGCCATATCATCTGATTTCCTGACGGCTTTTGCTGCATTACCAAGAGCTATTCAAGGTAAAGTCACTGATTTCATAAACAAGTTCAGAAACAATCCGAAGGCGCCGGGAATCAATTATGAGAAAATTCAATCTGCGATTGACAGTAAGATTTGTTCCGTGCGGATCGATGAAACATATCGCGGAATTATTGTGCGGCAGGAAGAAAACGGAGTTTACATATTGCTTTGGGTCGACCACCACGATGATGCGTATGATTGGGCGGCGCGGAAGCGTTGCGAGGTCAATAAAGAAACGGGTAATGTGCAGGTCTACGAAGTGCAGATCGAGACTGAGGGCGCTGCCGGGAGTGATGCCAGGAGTGACGCCAAAAGCGGAACAACGCTGTTTTCAATGGTCAGCAATAATGATTTGCTTAAGCTTGGCGTCCCGTCAGCGATGCTGCCGTTCGTGAAGAGCCTAGAGAATGCGGCTGCTTTGTATAACGTGAAGGCGGCAATCCCGGTGGATACATATGAAGGGCTTGAATGGCTGGCAAACGGTTTCCCGATTGACGAAGTTTTCGAGCTTTATGGTATCCACGACAACTCGGGCACGGATACCGGTGATCTCGCAGAGGCGCTAAAGAATGATAGAAGCCAAAGCTCATTCTTTGTGGTCGAGGGAGAAGAGGAGCTGCGGCGTGTAATGGCGGAGCCCTTGGAGAAATGGCGCATCTTCCTACATCCGACACAAAGAAAACTAGTCGAGCGAGATTGCTCAGGACCGTGCCGTGTTCTTGGCGGCGCCGGGACAGGCAAAACCGTTGTCGCAATGCACAGGGCAAAGTGGCTGGCGTCGCAGTTGAGCGGCAGGGAGAAAATCCTGTTTACAACATTCACAGCGAATCTCGCGGGCGACATTAAGGACAACCTCCGGAAGATATGTTCTGTTGAAGAGCTGCGCAAGATCGAGGTCATCCACCTGGACGCATGGGTTTCCGGATTTCTGCGGGAGAATGGGTTCAGTTACAGCATTGTTTACGATGTCGTAACGGATGACCTATGGGCTGAAGCAATAGCACGTTCCGGAGAAAACCTTGAACTTACGCCATACTTCTTTTATGATGAATGGTCTAAGATTGTAGCTGTACAGGAAGCGTTCACGAAGGAGAAATACCTGAAAGCAACAAGGATAGGCCGCGGGACACGGCTTGACCGAAAAGCGCGCCTGAAAGTTTGGAATGTCTTTGAGGAGTATCTGTCGCTTATGAAAGAAAAACAAGTAAGAGACGTCGATACCGCTATGTACGAGTGCAGGGTCATCCTTTCCGGAGACAACTCAAAGACCTATTCGTCCGTAATCGTAGATGAAGGACAGGATTTCAGTGCGAATGCATATAAACTAATCAGAACAATTGCGTCTGACGAACGTCGCAACGATATTTTCATCGTTGGCGACGCTCATCAGAGAATTTACAAAAAGCAAGCTGTATTGTCGAAATGCGGTATTAACATTCGCGGGCGCAGCAGCAACTTGAGGATTAATTACAGAACCACCGAGGAGACCAGAAAGTATGCATTTGCTGTTTTAAAGAACATCCCTTTTGACAATCTCGATGATGAGTATGAAACCGAGTCGCTCTGCCAGTCGCTGACACATGGAGATTATCCGAAGATATCCGGCTTCAAGACTGCTAGTGAGGAGCTAGAGTATATCATCAATGAAATAACGGCACTTACAAGCAGCGGTGCATCTCTGAAAGATATGTGTCTTGTCGCCAGAACACACAAACTTCTTGACGACTATAAGCGAGAGTTGCCTAAAGTTGGTATCAGGGTGTATGAAATCAGGAGGAGCAAGCTTGATGATCGTTCGTATGACGGTATTCGTATGGCGACAATGCACCGCGTTAAGGGTCTTGAGTTCCCATATGTGTTCATTGCGGCTGCTAATGACCGAGTGATACCGCTTGCCAGCGCCATTGCTGATTCTGACCCGGTTTTGAATAGTGAATCACTGGTATCAGAGAAATGCCTGCTTTACGTTGCCCTGACTAGGGCACAAAAAGCAGCGTACATTACAAGTTACGGAAAGATGTCGGAATTTGTCTCCTGAGTTCCTGAGCGGGGCATTCAGAACCCCGGATATGGTATAATGATTACTGCGCAATCATTATACACTGATAAAATCAAGCCGTCTTGCTCCCGATTTTGCCGGAACCGCAAGACATGGAAAAATCTATAAGTTAAGTGTTTTTCGCATTATCTGGCAGATTCGCAAATAACACAGACTCTAGCGTACAAGAACGACGAGGTGAGCAAACCATGACCGTTTCTGAACTTATTGTGCAACTTAAGACCATGCCGCACGACTCGATGGTAGTCGTGCGAGGTTATGAGGGTGGCGTCAACGAAGTTGATCGAGTAACCGAGTGTAATATTGAGCCATTTTCCATTGGGGCCGAGTGGTATTACGGCTTATTTGAGAGAACCTCGAGTGCAAATGGCCAAAAAGCGGTTTATCTAAACTCAACCAGAGATAGTATATCAAGCAGATAAGGACAGCTGCTCCGAATCTGCTAGAGTAAATACCTGTAGATACAATGGCCTTTTCGACGATTTTACGGAGAATTTGCATGGATGTGATAACCTCCGGGATCGAGATTTGACGTACGGTTCGGAGGTGCGCCCGATCGACTATATCTGAGAGGTAGTATAAACATGGACATTCTATTTGAAAATCAATATAGGCGCAGCAAGGAGTTCTATAGAGAAATACACTTTTACTCGTATTTTGGCAAACCGTTATTGATAGCTATTAACATATTACTTGTACTGGCTTTTACTTTTGGTATTCTATCTTCGCTTAAAATACTAAATCATCCGATAGGCAGTAACAAAGAGTTCTTTATTATCTTCCCGGTTTTCATCTGGGTTGTGACGATTGTTCGCTACATCAGAGGCGTAAGAGCTCAATATCGTCAAGATATTGAAACTAATAGTGGTGAGCCTTCGGTAATAAAGCTGGTTTTCACTAACGACGGGATAGACGCTATCCGCAATGAAACTGAGGCAAAAACCCATATCCCATATGACAAAATAAAGAAAGTCGTCAATACAAAGCATTACTCTATGCTGGTAACAGAGGCAAAGCAATATATCGCGCTTAAGAAAGATAGTTTCGTTGTTGGAACACTGAACGAGTATTATGCTTTCCTGGAAAGCAGAGGATTCAAGCACTAGAGATTCCAGCATTTGAGAGTTAGTCCCCTTGTGCTCTTGCGCTTTTTACGCTTGGTAATATGGTACGGTAAATGCGATCCGCCATACGAATAAGTAAATATAAATATAGTAAATCTATCTTGACTTATTTCTTGAAACCGTGTATTCTGGTGGAGAAGCCGAAATGGAATCACTTTGTAACGGCTGAAAGCTGATGATTTTCGCACTCACACATTGACGGTTCAGTCAATGACATGGTTACCGCAGTGTAAGGACGGATTGGAAACAGGTATGTTTGTCGGAAGAACCAGAGAGCTTGAAACACTGAATACCCATTATTTAAAGGATGAGTTTACCTTCATCCCTATTTACGGCCGCAGACGCATCGGAAAGACTCAACTGATCGAGGAGTTCATCCGCGGGAAAAAGGCCGTCTTTTTCACCGCGATCAATAAAGGTACTTATAAAAGCAATATTGAACTTCTGAGTAAAGCAATATTCGAAGGGAGCGAAGCCTTCCCGGTATTCAACAGCTTTTATGACGCGATGACCGGAATATATGAACTGGCGCAAAAGGAAAAACTCATCTTTGCTATTGACGAATTCCCCTATCTCGCCCAGTCTGAAGAAAGCATTATTTCTATCCTTCAGCAGTTTATTGATTTGAAATTCATAAAGACAAACATGATGCTCATACTTTCAGGCTCATCGCTGTCTTTTATGGAGAATCAGGTTCTCGGTTATCAGAGCCCGTTGTACGGCAGGCGTTCCGGACAGATAAAGCTTCTCCCGCTTGACTTTATGACAGCCCGCCAGTTTGCCCCGAAACTGCCAAAGATTGAGCAAGCTGTTATGTACGGCGTAACAGGCGCGATTCCTAAGTACCTTTCGTTGTTCGATGACGGGCTAACGCTTGATCAGAACATTATCGGGCAGTATTTCGACAGAAATGCTTATCTGTTTGAGGAAACCGGTAACTTGCTGAAGCAGGAGTTCAAGGAGCCCGCGCTTTATCAGTCTATCATCACGGCTATTGCGTCCGGCTGCTCGCAAATGAAGGATATAAAAAGCAAGACAGGCGAGGAAAGCAGCACAGTTGCGACTTACATCAAGTCGCTTCTCGACACCGGCATCGTCAAAAAGGAAGTTCCGATCATGGAAAGGCCGGACAGCCGCAGGACAGTCTACCGGTTGGATGACGGCATGTTCCGGTTCTGGTACAGGTTTGTCTATCCGAATGTATCACTTATCACTTTGGACAGGGGCGGGATCGTCTTTGATCGCATTAAGCCTCAAATCTCCGGGTTCATGGGTGAAGTTTTTGAAAAGCTCTGTGTAGAGTATATGTGGACCATATACGATGAGTTGCCTTTCAGGTTTCAAAACATCGGCCGCTGGTGGGGAAACAACCCCGAGTTGAAGACACAGGAGGAGATCGACTTCATCGCGTTTAGCGAGGGGGAAGGAAAAGCGATTTTCGGCGAGTGCAAATGGAGAAACGAAGCGCTTGACAAGGGCTCTATCGAAGGACTGATAAATAAAAGCCGTATATTCGTGCAATTCGGGATGAAGTACTACTACCTCTTCTCAAAAAGCGGGTTTACATCCGGCGCGCGTGAGTTCGCCGGGCAATCAAACAATATTAAATTGGTTGACTTTCAGGACATGTTTGAGTAGGTGTAATTAATTTTCGCATTATATTTAGCCATTCCGGCCGTAAACGGACGGCTATCGCATCGCATCCGGAAGAAACAGTGTAGAGAGAAGAAAAGTACTATGATAAAAGATCGGATTTGTGAAGAGCTTTCCGCAATAGAAACCAGTGAGAACCTCAAGATTTTGCTGGCAGTCGAGTCTGGTAGCCGCGCATGGGGATTTGCCTCGCCTGACAGTGACTATGACGTACGGTTTTTCTATATCCGGCCGCAGGAGTACTACCTGCAGCTTGAAAAGCGCAGGGATGTGTGCGAGTGGATGCTGGATGAGGTACTGGACATCAATGGCTGGGATTTCGACAAGACCCTGCGTTTGCTTCGCGCATCAAACCCGACGCTTTTCGAGTGGATAAACTCACCCATCATATATAAGAAGCATCCTGCTTTTGACTCCATGATGGCGAATGTTAACGATTTTTTCCTCTCAAGACCCGGGCTGCACCACTACCTTAGTATGGCGGAAGGCAATTATCGGGAGTTCCTAAAAAGCGACATTGTTAAAACAAAAAAATACTTCTATGTACTGCGGCCTATACTTGCTTGCAGACATGTTTTGCATAACGGTAC
>Ga0082212_10001761_pt1 | contig 18081 bp, 16 predicted proteins | sample TergutNt197P3_FD_71548 | JGI IMG/M metagenome (GOLD analysis project Ga0082212, IMG submission 71548) | Neocapritermes taracua P3 segment gut microbial communities from Petit-Saut dam, French Guiana - Nt197 P3 | ecosystem: Host-associated > Arthropoda: Insects > Digestive system > Gut ...
AATTTGACAAGTCAGGTTTTTGCAAATTTTTATTTGACAGATTTTGATCATTTTATTAAAAATATTTACGGTATTGCCAATTATGGGCGTTATGTAGATGACTGTATTTTTGTTCATCCATCATGCGAATTTCTAAAAAGACTTATTCCAAAAATAGAAAGATATTTACTGATGCATTCAGTTCAACAAAAACACCTCAGTTTGTGACCTGTTGTAATTTCCCTTAATTCAGGTTTTTCTTTAAAACAACGTTCGGTTGATGCAGGACAGCGATCTGCAAATGAACATCCGGTTGGTTCTTCCAAAGTGGTTCGTACTTCGCCTTTAAGTGCGGTTCCGGAATATTTCGCTGCTTCGGATTCACCATCTCCGCCTGCATTAAGCACCGAAGAAAAAAGAAGCTGCGTATAGGGGTGAGCCGCTGTACGGTACAAATTGGCAGCCGGCGCTTCTTCCATCATTTCACCGCGGTACATTACTCCGATGCGGTCGCAAAACCAGCAGGCTACTTTAAGGTCGTGGGCAATAAACAGAAAAGAAAGGTTCCTGCGGCGGCGTATATCCATAAGAAGGTTAAGAATTTGCGCCTGTATGGAAACATCCAGCGCCGAAACAACTTCGTCGCATATAAGGAGTTCCGGTTCGGCAAGAAGACCCCGCGCTATGGAAATACGCTGCCTCTGACCTCCGGAGAATTCCGCAGGACGGCGTTCAAGGTCGGCGGCTGTAAGTCCTACTTCTTCTATAATTGCGGCGGCTTTTTGTTTAAGTTGTTTTTCATCAACTTTATGAGCGCTGCCGGCCCATCGCCGTCCTGATGTAAGAACATTGTAGACGTTCATCCTTGGGTTAAGGGATCGAGCCGGGTCCTGAAACACATACTTTACTTTTTGCCGGTATTGAGCAAGATCACTCTTTTTAAATGAGGCGATTTCATTACCCTTAAATGTTATGGCTCCGCTGTCGTAATTGTACATACGCACAAGAAGCCGGGCTGCGGTGGTTTTACCGCAGCCTGATTCCCCGGCCAAACCGTAGCTTTCGTTTTCGGCTATGGAAAACGAAAGACCGTTGACGGCGTAAACATACCTGCCAAGCTGGGCAAAAAAACCTGCTTCCAGGTTAAAGCGTTTTTTTACATCGTGTACATCAACAAGCGGCGGCATTCTTTATGCCGATTTTAACACTTTGGGTAAAATCAATAACGCTCCAATCAATAACAAAAGTGAGACTGGCAGGGTAATTATGGTACTTGCCGCAAACCCAAGCCCGGATGTAAGCCCGGCAATCAAATACCCCACAAAGCAAACCGCCGCAACAGTAACGGCATACGGTATCTGAGTAGCAACATGTTTAAGGTGGTCACACTTGGCTCCGGTAGACGAAAGAATCGTGGTATCTGAAATGGGTGAACAATGGTCGCCGAATACCGATCCTGCCAGTACTGCCGAAAGGGCAACAATGGACAACTGAGGTGCAACAATATCGCAAATACTGATAGCGATTGGAATGAGTATCCCAAAAGTACCCCATGAAGTACCGGTAGCAAACGAAAGTGCTGCGGATACGATAAACAAAATGGCCGGAATCAGAATCACAGGCATGGAAGAAGTTTCTACGACGCCTGCCACATATTCACCGGTTTGCAGCAAGTCCCGGCAGATTCCGCTAATCGTCCATGCAAGGGTAAGAATGATTATTGCCGGAACCATTGATTTAATCCCCAGGCCGAAGGATCTGAAAAAGTCTTTAAAATTTACCAGGCCTCTGGGTACAAAGATAAGGAAGGCCGCTACAATAGCGCAGATACCCCCCAGGGCAAGGGCAAAGCCTGCTGCGGTATCACCAAAGGCGTCAAAGAGACTTTTTTCTTCTTCCCAATATCCGCCGTAATAAATCATAGCCAGAATGGAAAAGACAACCAGGAGTACTACGGGAATAACAAGATCCCTGACTTTTCCTTTATCGGAAACGGAAAGCTTTTCCAGTTCGTCATTACCGGCAATGGTGTTGCTTTCGATAACCGAACCTTCTTTTGCTTTGCGCTCTGCTGCTGCCATTGGGCCGTAATCGGCGTTTTTACGCAGGGAAATCCAGACAATCATAAAGAGGGTCAGTACAGCATAGAGGTTCATCGGAATGGAACTGATAAATGCCTGCATTCCGGAAACCCCCGCTTTATCGGGATAGTAGGAAATTACTGATGCCGCCCAGGAAGATATGGGGGCTATAATACAAATTGGAGCTGCCGTGGCATCAATCAGGTAGGCAAGCTTTTCCCGGGAAATCTTGAACCTGTCCGTAACCGGCCTCATTACTGTACCAACGGTAAGGCAGTTAAAATAATCGTCAATAAAGATAAGCATTCCCAAAAAGGCAGTAAGAATGCCGGCGCTTTCGCGGGACTTTATCTTGCGCTCCGCCCAGGAACCGTAAGCGTTAGACCCCCCGGCTTTAGTAATTACCGCCACAAGGCCGCCCAACAGGGCCAAAAATATCACCATAGCGGCATTATCTTCGTCGGCTAATTTGCCAATCATCGTGTCAATGGTAACGGTAAAGATGCCCAGCGGATTCCCAATACCGCTGTAAATAAGGGCACCGGACATAATGCCTACAAGAAGGGAAAAAATCACCTCTTTGGTAATAAGCGCCAAAGCGATGGCCACCAGGGGCGGAATTACCGACAGGATACCAAAGCTAACCAGTTCATTTTCCATACAATTCCTCCAATTATATATGGCTACATAAGGATACCATTTTAGACTAATTCTTGGCAATTATTCGAATTTTAACAAAAGTTATATCAGATTCTTGTATTTTTTAATGATTTATGTGCATTATTAATCATAAACAGCTGTGGGTTGTAAGCTTATACCAAGACCTAAATTGTAAAGAGGTGTCATGCATTTACAGAATAGCAAAACGTTCGATTTGGAAGAAATTTTTATTGATTCTGACAAGGTTAAACAGGCAATCACAAAGGAAATTCCCCTGGTAATGACCACCTATACTCTGCCGAGGAAAGTAGAACAGTACATAGAGCAGGTAATAGCGACTTTTCTGGATTACGCCAAACAGAGCCGCCTTAAGGATATTTTAATCTACTGTATCCAGGAATTGGCCGTTAATGCCAAAAAAGCAAATACCAAGCGGGTGTATTTTATCGAACAGGGATTGGATCTGAATGATGCGGATGACTACAAGCGTGGTATGAGCTCTTTTAAAGACGTTACCCTTAACAATATTGATTACTACCTGGAACTTCAGCGCCGGCATGGGTTGTATATCAGGCTGATTCTTCAACTGAAAGACAACAGCATTGCCATGGAAGTCAGAAACAACGCCACTTTTAATGAGGCGGAGTATGAACGGATTCGAAAACAGCTTTTAAATGCCAATAAATACGAGGACATGGAAGAAGCTGTAATGCAAATGCTGGATGGTTCGGAAGAAGACATGCTTCAAATGGTAGATGATTCGGAAGGAGCCGGATTGGGACTGGTGATGCTGGTTGTTATGCTTAAAAAGCTGGGGCTTGGGATTAATGCCTTTGACATACTCAAAGACGGCGAAGAAACCATTGCCCGGATAACCATCCCCAAGGACCTGAAAAAAGCAAGCTGAGATATAGCTGCGGCTTTTCTCAAGTTTTTACCGCCGAGACGCAGGGATCGCGGATGAATGATTACATATACTGCGTTGCCTTAAAGGACATGTACCAATATATTAAAATTCCTACGGCTCAAAAGCCCCTTCTACGGGTATACGGACAAGGTTTGCCATCCCCAGAGGGTGCCGGCGGAGAAATCCGGCAAAGTTTGTTTCTTCGGCGCTTTCAAATACCAGGATCTGGAAGTTACCGTATTCATTAAAATAAGGAACAAGGACTGCTACATGGTAATGCTGACGCTGAGGGGGAACAGTATTGCGTTCCTGATTTACCGATGCAAGGTATATATTGCCCGGCTCGTTAATGGCCAGGGTATACAGTAAAGGCCGCAGCCCTTCCATGCTGAAACCTGCATTTAGAAGAAATCCCGGATAGCTTTTTATTGCCGCGGTTCCCCTGCTCCGGTCTATCAAAGCGGCAAAGGTTTCCTGCCGGACTTCGACATTTTCCAGAATGGCATAAGCGGGGGAACGGAACACTTTAGCCGCTTCCAGCGCCAGATTACGGGTCCAGTCCAGGCCGAACAGGGAATCCCGATCTTCAAAATTCGCCGCCAGAGAAGATATCCTGGGGGTAACGGGCTCTTTGAGTGAACGAACGGAAAGGCGTCTTTTTGTAACGGGTCTGAGTATTCCGTCAACAACCCATTTGGCAAAGCCCGAACAGTTAATTCCAACAGGAGCGCTTTGCCTTTGGAGTGTTTGAATCAAAACATAGGAGCCTGTTTCGTCAATGGCTCCGTCGTCTTCATACGTAATAGCGGGCAGTGCGGCGCGCATTTTGGAAACAAAGGCAATAATATTCCGGTACAGGCGCGGATCCGGATCAAAGTAACGGCGGGGAAAACGGCTTCCCGCAGCGCCGAGGACTTCTTCTACCGGCATGGTAAGGAGCCTTTCAAAAGGGATTCCTATGGGCAGGCCCCGGACTATATAAGCATCGTAGAGAACCAGGTCTATTTGGCTTTTATCGTTTCCAAGCGGTCTCCACTGGACATACATCTGAGGATCGCTTCGCATAAACATGCGGATCCGCAGAGAAGCGCCGGTATTGATGTTCCGGGTGTAAATCCAGGAACCCTGCGCCCAACCGGGGTAACTTCCGTTTCTTTCCCGGGCCAGGATTACCGAAATCTCATTATTCCGCGCTTCCGCCCGTACCTGGACAGACACTCCGCCGGGCAGATTCCGGACAAACGGCCTGTTCCGCACCACCGCGGAAGGGGTTTCGGTAAGCCAGGTATCCTGTATTGATACCCGCAATGCCGAATCATCCTGAATGGAAGAGGTATGTACATCCGCGGCAAAAACCGGCCAAAATAAAAACAGGAGTATTCCCAAAAAGATCCATTTGGGGTTATACTTATATGCGGAAAATGACATAATCATTCATAATCAGTATCGGTTTTTAAAACCCAATAAACAAGGGGAGAAGGTATGAAAACAGTAATGGTAGTTGACGATTCACGAATTATGCGAAACATCGTGAAAAACACTTTTTCCGAGCTGAAGATTCCCTGCCAGTTTCTGGAGGCAGGAAACGGCAAGGAAGCGTTACAGATGCTCCAGACTCAGCCGGTTCATTTGATTCTATTGGACTGGAATATGCCGGAACTTTCGGGGATTGATTTCCTTCAGGTTGTACGAAGCATGGAACAGTACAAAACGCTGCCCATTATTATGGTTACCAGCGAATCTGCAAAGTACAATGTTATCGAAGCTCTGAAGTACGGCGCAACCGATTATATTATCAAACCTGTAAACGAAAAAATCTTTACAGAAAAACTGTCAAAAATCACCATCTAAACAAACGCCGGATTCGTCCGGTGGAAGGAATTTTTATGGAACAATATATCCAGCCTTTTATCGAAGTAACCAAGAGTACCTTTAAGGATTTTGTCGGCGCCGAATTGGTTGTCGACCGGCCCTATATTCAGCAAAAAGATGCCGCCAACGAATGGGACATTTCTGGAGTTATCGGGCTTAGCGGCGAGGCCCGCGGGGCAGTAGCAATAGGCATGAAGTCCGCCCTGGCAATCAAGCTGACTGATATGCTGACCAGCGCCAAACATTCTACTATAGATGACGAAGTAGTGGATGCCATCGGAGAAATTGTCAATATTATTGCAGGCAATGCAAAAAGAGGACTGGAAGAATCTTTCCGTCTGGTAATCAGCCTTCCAACCATTGTCAAGGGCACCGGACACCAAATTCAATGGCCCCACGGACAAGCCAGGATCATCAGTATTCCTTTTACAGCTTTTGAATCAGAAACATTTTCCCTTTCGGTTGCCATAGAATCCCTTAAGGGGGACTAGGATGGCAGAAGAAAAAACCGGCAGTTTTCTTGCCAACTTCCTGACTAACTTCCTCAGCAGCGGAAGAACCAGAAGTACGGACGAAAATCTTCGTTATAACATCCTGAACATAGCTATACTGGCAGGAGGGCTCTTCCTGGTTATATTCGGAACCTCCGTTACCCTGGAAGGAAACATAAGCCGGGGGGTTTCCGACTATGCAATGGCTGCCCTGTGTTTTATTATCATCTTCCTGTTAAGAACCAAATTGCCCCTTCAAATTCCCGGAGGAATTGTCGTAGGCGCCTTCGGCATTATGTGTACCCTGTTTGTATCCACCGGGGAACTCCGCGGATTTGCGTCTTTGTGGATTTTTACATTCCCTCTTTTGGCAATCTTTGTATTGGGCATGACAATAGGGCTGATCTTTTCCGTATTGCTGCTCTGTGCTGTGGTAACGTTTACCATAATCCCGGGACTTGCCGGTATAAGCTATAATACCGACTCGGCAACCAGGTTAATCGGCGTGTATTTTCTGGTTACCTTTCTTACGGTTATTTATGAACAGAGCAGGCTTATAAAGGACAGCCGGGTTAGCCGCCTGAATCATGAACTCCGGGTGGAACGGGATGTTATTACTGCCATGAAGGATAACCTTCCCATCGGAATGTTCCTGATGAACCGGGAATATGTAATTCAGGGCGCCTATTCAAAACCCCTGGAGAATATTCTGGGCACCGACAAAATCGAAGGAGAAAAAATTACCGACTTCCTTACAGCTTCGCTTAAAGCCAAAGAACGGGACATTTTTATTGATTATTTAAAAATGGTTCTGGAAAGGCAATTCGATGCCAGCATGCTTGAAGATATAAATCCCATCAAGGAATTTACCTACACAAACAATTACAATAACAAAACCAAAATAATCAGGACAGTTTTTTCCACTGTGGATCAGGGGCTGAACGACTTCTATGTCCTGGGAACCATGGAAGATATTTCGGCAACCAGGGAACTGGAACGGAAACTGGCGGAAGAAGCGACCAAACGCGACGAAGAAATGAAGGATCTGTTCCAGGTAATCCAGGTTGATCCGGCAGTATTCGGTGATTTTATCGAAGACACGGAATACGAATTTGATCACATCAACGAAATCCTGAAAAACAAAAGTCTTTCGGCAAAAGACGCTATGGTCAACATCTATCAGTCGGTTCATGCCATTAAATCCAATGCGCTTATTCTGGGATTGGACAATTTCAGTAACAAGCTTCACAATCTGGAAGATGTTATCAGACAATACCGGGACGGCGACGATATAACTTTCGATAACGTTCTTCATGTAACGATTGAACTTGAAAAGATAATGAAGGAAAAAGATAAGTTCCGGACTATCATTGACAAGATCGAATCGTTCCGGGCTACTACCGGGGGAAGAAACCGGCAGGATCAGTATGTTTTGGTAGAAACCCTTTTTAAAGCCTGCGAAAATGCCGCAAGAACAGAAGATAAAGAAGTAGGTTTTTTTGTGGATCAGCTGGACGAAACGATCCTGGAACACGGGCCCCGCCGGGTAATCAAGGAAGTATTAACCCAACTGGTACGGAATTCGGTAGCTCACGGAATAGAAACGCCCAGTGAACGCAAAGAAAGCGGCAAAGAGAGTCAGGGAAGAATCAGTCTTTCCATAGTACGCGAAGACAATCAGATCCATTTAAAACTTTCCGACGACGGCAAAGGAATAAACCTGAACAAAATCAGGGAAAAAGCCCTTGAGCTGAAACTTCTTTCTAAAGAAGATGCGGACGACAAAAAAAACCTGCTGCAGGTGATCTTCTCTCCCGGTTTCAGTACTGCCGATGCAACCAATCTTAATGCGGGGCGGGGCATAGGGCTTAACCTGGTACGTGAACGGCTTAAAGAGCTTCATGGCTCCATTAAAATATCCAGTGAACCGGGAAAAGGTACCTGCTTTGATCTGTTTATCCCCAGTGAAACAATATCAGAAAGCAAGGATTCGTAATTGCGAATAAAGAGGTAAACCATGGAATTAAATGCCCTGGAAGCACAGGAAAAAAATAAAAGCACCCTTAAATTCAGAATAACCTTTTTCTTTGTGTTCTTTTTATCAGCGGTTTTTGCAGTCTTTATGATTACTTCGGTATTGCAGGTTAATACTGTAATTCAGTTTGTCGGCGCTCATTATGCCCGTCCGCCGGTAGACAGAGCCCAGAACCTGATTAATCCCGAATCGTTCGAAAAGCTTGCAAAAAGCCTTAATCCTTCCGATCCGTATTATTCAATAACGCAGCAAAGACTTTACGGAGTAAAACAAGATACCGATTGCCTGTACCTCTATACCATGGCACAGGAAGAAGGGACTATTTTTAATTACATTATTGACGGCAGCGACAGGGTCGGCGGGGAAAAGTTTTCTCCGATAGGAATGAAGGAAGACCTGGACGAATGGGACAGCGCCGCAATGAAGGCATTTACCACCGGAACAGTTCAGTACGGAACGATAGACAAAACCGAAGAATACGGTTCCACCATCTCCGTCTATCAGCCTATAATAAAAAAATCCGGCGAAGTGGTTGGACTGATTGCCTGTGATATTGCCGCCGAAGAAATTGTTGAATGGATACATACTCAGGTCTTATGGCAGTTAATTATTGTATTTGTCTTGTTTTCGGTAGGGTTAATAGTTTATGTTACCTTGATCGACAAAGTCAATAAAAGTTTTGCCCTGGAATTTTAGCATTAAAGATGAAGACCGTACTTTGCTATGGAGACAGCAACACCTGGGGCTATAATCCCAGGGGCGGCCGTTTTGATCATTCAATACGCTGGCCGGCGGTAATGGCATCGCTGCTTAACCCGCCCGGTATAATTCCCGGTATGCCGGGCAGCGCCAGTCCTGCATTCTGGGTTGTGGAAGAAGGTTTAAACGGAAGAACCACCTGTCTGGAAGATCCGATAGAAGGCGATCGCAACGGTTTGCGTCAGCTTATTCCCATACTACGGAGTCACCGCCCCCTCGATCTGGTAATCGTTATGCTGGGAACCAACGATTTAAAACGCCGTTTTAATCCAAGCCCTTACGAAATATCCCACGGCGCACAGCTTGTAGCAAAGGCCGCGCTGTCTTCGGAATGCGGACCCGGCGACGGGCAGCCGAAAGTGCTTTTGGTATGTCCGGCGCCAATTACCAAAGCAGAAGCCTTTGCCCAGATAATTTCTCCCGATGCGTTTGAAATATCCAGGAAAATGGCAGCTCATTACAAGGCATGCGCCAAAGAATGCGGCGCAGCTTTTTTTGATGCCGGAGAAGTGATCAGCGCTTCCAGTCCTGCAGACGGAATTCACTGGGAAGCTGACGATCACCGCAATTTTGCCAAAGCAATGGCAGAACAGGTACGGAAACTGCTGGAAAGCTAAATTTGCCCCCGGTTAAGAGACAGCCTTTTTCTTTTCAAAAACAGCCTTTAAACTTTCCGAATAAGAGGGTTTGGCAATACCGAATTCGGTAACAATTGCGGTAATCAGACTGTGATCGGTTACGTCAAATGCAGGGTTAAAGACCTTTACCCCCATTGGAGCCATGCGCTCGCTGTACCACATCTCGGTAACTTCTTCCGCTTTACGCTCCTCAATTACAATATCTTTGCCTTCTTTAATCGACATGTCGACGGTTGATGTAGGGGCGCACACATAAAAGGGAATTCCGTAATGCTTTGCAAGGATGGCAACACCGGAAGTGCCGATTTTGTTGGCCGCATCCCCGTTGGCGGCTACCCGGTCACAGCCCACAAAACAAGCCTTTACCCAGCCGTTTTTCATTACCATGCTTGCCATATTGTCGCAGATAACCGTAGTATCCACTCCGGCAGAAACCATTTCAAAAGCCGAAAGCCTGGCACCCTGAAGAAGGGGCCGGGTTTCGTCACAGAAGACTTTAAAATTCATCCCCCGTTCCCGGCCCAGATGAACCGGCGCCAAAGCTGTGCCGTAACGCACCGTTGCAAGCTGGCCGGCGTTGCAGTGGGTAAGTATGCCGTCTCCGTCCTTGATAAGTTCCAATCCGTATTCGCCGATGGATTTACAGACCTGTACATCTTCATCCCGTATTTTTACCGCTTCGTTGCGGAGAAGTTCTTTGAGTTTTGCCGGGCTTTCTTCTTTGTGATCCAGCACCACCTTTTCCATCCGGTCGAGAGCCCAAAAAAGGTTTACCGCCGTGGGTCTGGAACTTGCAAGGTAATCTTTGGCCTTTTTAAACCTGCCGTAAAAACCATCGTAAGAGCTTTCATCTATTTCCAGCGCTGCCAGGTACACTCCAATGGCGGCAGCCACACCTATGGCCGGCGCTCCCCGTACTTTTAACAGGTATATGGCCTCCCAAATATCTTCCTGTTTTGTCAGATAAAGGATTTCCACAGTTCCGGGAAGTTTGGTTTGGTCAATAATTTTCAGGGCCTGTTTTTCTTCGTCCAGTGCAACAGTGTCTATGGATAAGATGTTTTCTGCCATACTTTTTTCCTTTTAAAAAAAATTCAAACCGGCGGTATTTACAGGGTTTTATCCGCAGCGGCAATGGCTTTGCTGAAAGAAGCGGTAAAATCTTTGCCTGTTTTGAATTGTGTCCTGTTCATAACAAGGTCTTTGGCGCAGAGTATATTGATCCGTTCCGCCCTGATCCGCTTGTTTTTATCCGCAATGGTTGTAACATCTTTTACCTGGGCCATTCCCACGGTACGGCGGACAAGCTCTGTGCCTGCTCCGGCGGCAGTGTCGGCGATAATTGTATCCAGATAATATTCGGCAAACCCTTCTGTCTTTGCCATTATATCGGTAACTTTTTTTCCGTACTCCGCAATGAATTTGGATTTAAAGAGATCGATCACCTCTTCTGCGGTACGGAGAGTCCACTCACAGAAAGAAGTGTTCCCCGCTGCGTCCCCGTTGTCCCAGGCAAAGAAAAGGTTTGCAATAACATTGCCTATGTCGTAACCCATAGGGCCGTAAAAGGCAAATTCGGGATCAAAGATTATGGTCGAATCAGGCTTAACAAAAATTGAACCCGTATGAAGATCACCATGAAGCAGCGCCTGGGCATTGTTCATAAATTCAAATTTGAGCTTGGCAATTTCCAGATGCAGGGCTTTATCGCCGTACAGTTCTTTTTTTACAAATTCCAGATTTTCCGGCGTTACAATATTCCGTCCCTTGGCATCGTTATAGGGTTCGGTATAGATAAGGTCTTCGGTAATTTCGCAGAGTTCGGGATTGATAAAGCTCTTTACCAGTTCCTTTTTTTCCTTGTGTTCCATAACAACGTCAGTGGTATTGAGCAGGGTATTTACCATGTAGGTGGTAACGTCTTCGGCAAATTTGGGGAATGTCTGATGTTCCATCAGGGCATAGCGCATCAGCCGGTGGTCTGAAAGATCTTCCATAAGACAGGCGCACATTACCGTGTCGTACTTAAAAATTTTGGGAACCAGGCCGGGAGCATACTTGTCCTGAATAAGAAGAATTTCCGATTCAATGCGGTTTCGATCGGTGGTAATCCTCATCTCTGCGGAAATACGAAGCTGTTCGCCTGCCTGCTTGACGATAATAGACTTGTCCGTACCTTCTTCCACTGCCCGGAATACATAGTTCAGGTTTCCATCGCCTATCTCCTTAACGGTGATATTTGAATTACCGGCAAAGTAATCAGGCAGCTGATCGCGGACATAGTCACAGATATCCCCTTCTTTCATTAAAAAGTATTTGGAAAAACGAGACATGGTTTCCTCCTTGTAAAAACCAATCACCCTCTGCCGGAAATTTAATCCCTGCAGGGGATTTATTTTTTCCGTATTGAATTAAGGGCCAGGGCAACTGCCAGGATAAGACCCTTAAAAATGTTTACCGTGTAGTAGGGAACCGAAGCCATAATAAGGCCGTTTTCCAGCACGCCGATAAGAAAAGCGCCTGCCAGGGTACCAAAAGCATTGGGCCGCCCTATACCGGCCACCGAGATTCCTATGTGGGCTGCCGCCACTGCTCCCATAAGATACGGAGTGCCGGAGTTAATCTGGGCATTCCCGACACGGGCGCCTACCAGAATGCCTCCAATGGAAGCAAGCAGGGCGCTGAACACATAAGCCATTACCCGGTATTTCTGAACATTAATACCGGAAAGCCGGGCCGCTTCGATGTTGGAACCTACGGCATACATATAACGGCCATGCTTGGTAAACGTAAGAAAAAGAAAAGCCATAAAAACCAATAACAGCATTATAATGATAATCCACGGTTCCCGGCCAAAAACACGCAGAAGCGCCGGTACTGTTCCCGTAGCGGCGGTACCGTCGGGCCTGACCATGCGTTCATTGATCGCTCCGCCGCCGGCATAGGTCATGGCCACCCCTTCAAACATAAACATCGTTGCCAGGGTAGCCAGCATATCAAATATTTTTAGTTTAACAATTAAAAAACCATTAATTGCAGCGATAAACAAAGAAATGATCAGCGTTAAAAGAATTGCCAAAAGAGTACCGTGTACGGTAGTTCCCATGGAAAACCATATAAAGAAAGTCATACATACGGTGTTGGACATGGTGGCCGCCGAGCCGACCGAAAGATCAATGCCATTAACCGTCAGTGCAAAAGTCATTCCTATTGCAACAATGGTAACGATACAGACTGCCCGGATAATGGTAATCATATTGGAGATAGTTCTGAAAAACGGCATGGATACTGAAAAAATAATAAGCAGGGCAGCAATGGTAAGCAGAACCCCCCACTTGGCAATAAAATCGACAATCAATGCCCTTTGATCACGTCCAACGGCTTTTGCGCTCATCCTTAATTACCTCCGGTTGAATAGTAGAGCAGTTCTTTTTCACTGGATTCCGATACTTTTACTTCTTTTACAATACCGCCGTCATACATAACATAGGCCCTGTCGGCTATGGTTATGATTTCGGAAAATTCGCATGAAGCATAAATAATACCCTTGCCCTGGGCTGCAAGATCCTCAATCAGCTTAAAAATATCATGTTTGGACCTTACGTCGACCCCTTTGGTAGGTTCATCAAAAATATAAATATCAGCATCGGACACCAGCCATTTGCCTACCACCACTTTTTGCTGGTTTCCGCCGGAAAGGTTTGCCAATATCTGATGCTTCGAAGGAGTTTTTATTCCCAGCTCTTGTATTACTTTGCCGGTAGCTTCAAGCTGGCGGCGTTTTACCACAAATCGAATTTTATTAAGAAACTTATGCAGCGCAGAAATAGTTATATTTGCATACACAGGATCAACTACAATAACCCCTTCTTTGCGCCGTTCTTCCGGTACCAGGGCAAGACCGCGTTTTACCGCCTGTGAAGGAGAACGGGAAGTAATGTTCCTGCCTTTTAGTTTTACCGTTCCTGAAGAACTGCGATAGGCGCCGAAAATAGTTTTGCACAGCTCGGTTTTCCCAGCCCCCACCAGGCCGGCGATACCTACGATTTCTCCGCTTCTTACACCAAGACTTATGTCCTTGACCCGCTCTTTTTCTTCTGTAAGTTTGTCCAGTTCCAGTACCATTTCGCCGATGGGAACAATTTTTTTCTCGTATACCTCGTCAAACTTGCGGCCAAGCATGTATTCCACAATCTGATTGATGGTCAGATCGGGAGTTATTTCCATATCCTTAACCACCTGGGCATCCCGCATGATCGTGATGTGTTCGCAGATTTCAAAAAGCTCGGCCAGCCGGTGGGAAATAAAAACTATTCCTACATTTTCTTCCTTGGCCAGATACCGCACCACCTTAAAAAGATTTTCCGTTTCCGTATTGGAAAGAGGAGCCGTAGGTTCATCGAGTATCAGAAATTTACACCGTTCTCTGGCGGCGCTGGCCAAAAGTACCATTTGTTTTTCTGCCAGACTTAAATCGGAAATTGGTTTCCGTACATCTATGTCAACGCCGAGCCGTCCAAGCGCTTCCCTGGCGGCGCTGCGAATACTATTCCAGTTTACAAACTGTTTTTTCCCCATCTTGTTGACCAGTACATTGGTCATAATATTTTCAGCCACCGAAAGCGTGGGAGTAAGAGCCACATCCACTTCCTGGTAAACAATCTCAATGCCCAGCTCTTTAGCGGCTTTGGGAGAACGAATTTCAACTTCTTTTCCATTAATTAACACCTGACCGGAATAGTGGCTGTTGACTCCGGACAGGACCTTCATCAGGGTTGACTTACCTGCGCCATTGGCCCCTATCAGGGCATAAATCCTGCCGCTTTCCATGTCAAAATCGACATGGGAAAGAGCATAGACACCAGGAAATGTTATTGAAATATCCCTCATGCTAAGGGTCGATTTTGCCTGTTGTTCCAAACTGCTGTACCTCAGATTTATTATGGCGGAAAGGAAACCGTACATAATTGATACGAACCTGCCCTCTGATAGAGGGCAGGTTCGGCAGAACATACCGGTTCTGATCTTTTCACTGAAGATTCAAACTTGTTCCAGAATATTCATTTTGGAACAAGTTCACTCAGACTCCGGTTTTACTTCTTTGCAGCGGCCTTAATTTCAGCCATCCAGCCAAAATGATCCCATACGCCCTGTTCCTGGCCCCAGCCGGGTACCACGGTGGCGATATTGGTCATATTAATAGAAGAATTAAGCTGAGTTGTTTTTACTCCCTGGGCATCCAGATTGTAGGTGTCCGGAGTTGATTCGCCGGCAAACTTGGCGGCCAGAAGCCTCATGTTGGAAATACCGATAAGTTTGGGATCCACAGCTGCGGTGGAAACCCAGATATCGGGATATTCAAGCATAAGGTTGATGTCGTCGTTGGAAATGTCGATGGACATAAGCAGAATATCCGTCCGTCCGGCATCGTTCAAAGCCTGGAGACAGCCCTTGCCCAGTTCGTCGTATGAACCCCAGATGGCATCTACTGTACCGGGGGTAAGCCGGGGAAGCAGCGCAGCAAAGGAATCCTGGGTACCGCCCCTGGGATTTGAATAATCTACCGGGCCGACCAAAGCGACTTCAACTATTTTGCCTTCGTTCACATAACGATCATAGATGGTTTGCCGTCTGTCCAGAGGAGGAACGCCGGGCCCCATCCATGCACGGACTACTTTAATAGGCTGTTTGTCTGCCGGGAAATTGCTTACAATGGAAGAAAGGGAAAGTTCGGCAAGTTTATAATCTTCCTGGGCAGTACTGGTTACACCGGTAAGAATGGTTCCGTTGGGATCGCCGTTAAGGTAGGGAACGGAGTCAAAGGTTACTACCTTCATCCCCTTGTCAACCGCCGGTTTCAGTGCATCGTATGTATAACCCGCTTCACCATGTGAAAGAATAATGCCGGCATAATCCTTCTGGATAACCTGAGCAATGGTTTCCTGGCATTTGGCATTGTCTCCGTTGGTAATAAAGGTATCAACAACAAAGCCCATAGCTGTTCCTTCGGAAACACAGCCATCAAGGAACTGCTGGGTATGATCCCCCGCATTAAGATTCCTTATTACAGCAATTTTAATTACCCCGTTTGCAAATTTTACCTGATCGGGGAAATATTGCTGGTACAACTTGTCAAGATCCGTATTGCCGGTACCGGAAGTTTTTGAACCGCCTCCGCAGCCGGCAAGAGCCAGGACTAATATCACCGTCATGGTGATACCAAGTAATTTCTTCATGCTTTTCTCCTTAACCTTTTAATCAAAACAGTTTTTCTGTCTCGTCAGTATATCATAGTCGTGGTAAAAAGGAATTGTCAATGTTTTTCGGCCACTTTGAAGAGTATAAAAATAAAATGAAATTTATTTCAAGACAGCGCGTTGCCTTGGGTAAAAATAATCTGTCTTTACCGGCCAAGTTTTTTCAATACCGATTGGACAATACTTTCTATGTCGGCAGTATTCACGGACTGAGCAGCGCCGCCGGGAATTCCAACATCAACAAGGTTACAGGCTTCGGCAGCACAGCATGAGGGAACACCGCCGGTCCGGATACCAAGCTTTTCCCGAATTTTAATGAGTTCCCGGATTTGTTCACAGCTGAGTACATTGGCCTTACCGATGATGTTTCCCGTATACATCAGGATCATCGCATAGTGTTCCAGCGACTCAAGGCGATACCATGCTTCCATAAGACTCTCTCCCCAGGCCAGAGCGCCGTGGTTGGCCAAAAGCAGGGCATTGTAATCATTGCAATAGGGAGCAACGGAATCGGGAATCCCCTGTGAACCGGGAGCTTCGTAATGCACCACCGGCACTGTACCAAGGTTTACCAAAGCCTCCGGATATATGGCTTTGTCCAGACTTATTCCGGCAATGGCAAAGGAAGTGGAAACCGGCGGGTGGGCGTGACAGACTCCCTGAACTTTATTGTTTTCCCGGTAGATCCGCAGATGCATTTTTATTTCCGAAGAAGGGTTTAAACTACCCTGCTGAAGAACCGTTCCGTCCAGGCTCATCTTGACCAGTTCTTCCGCCTTCATGTACCCCTTGGAAACTCCGGTAGGAGTCGCCCAGATCGTATCAGACCCTGTTTTACAGGTAATATTCCCGTCGTTGGCTGCCACATAGTTTTTGCTGTACATTCGCCGGCCTATATCAAGGATCAATTCTTTGGCTTGATAATCATTTAAATACTTCATTTTATTGTCCCATCAGTTTTTTGTAGGTCTTTTCGTCCAGTGTATAAAACTGCATCAGGATGAAGGCGCAAAGAAAGACAAATGCCGGAATGGGTCCGATGATAAGTCTGATTGCCAGCCGTGCTGATGGCGTTTGAATTACCTTTGGAACATAACCTCCGATATTAAGTATAATCCCAGAAATAAAAACCGACAAAGCAATTCCGCATTTGGAAATAAATGTCCACATGCCGTAATAGGCTCCTTCCTTCCGTTCACCGGTCTTTACTGCATCGAATTCCACCGTATCGGGTACCATAGCAAATGGCGCAACATAACTAAAGCCAACCCCGATTCCGGCAAATAACAAAAGGCAAAGGAACCATTCCGGCGGCAAAAGATGACCCACGGTAGAAACAGCAGCACAGGCAATAAAAAGATCAATAAAACAGATCTGATATGTCCATTTTTTCCCTATCTTCTTTGACACAAAAACAGAGACGGGGATACATAACATAGCCGTCAGCAACAATCCCATCATGGACAGGTTTGTCAGGGCTTCACGGAGCGCCATTTCGCCTGCCGCAGGGTCTCCTATAAGCGGAAACGTCCTGAGCCTCATAACAAATTCTGCGGGATAAATATATTCAGTATAGTATGCAAGGATACTCTGTAAAAAAGTAACCGCCGTTAAATGAAGGCCATAGGTTATAAAGAGTATCACATAGGGCTTGTTTGAAAACACCGCTTTATAGGTAGAAAAAAAGCCTTCGGCAGGAATGTCCTCTCTGGTATGCTTTTTTTCTTTGGTGCCGAAAAAAGTAAGGAGGGTAACCAGGGCCATAACCGCTCCCAGGATAAGCCCCATCATGGACCAGCCATGCTTTTCTCCGTTAAATGAGCTTACAATGGGCAATACCGCCGCAGCTCCCAAAATCGTACCAAATACCGCACAACCGAAGCGGTAACCGTTCAGACTGGTTCGTTCATGATAATCGTTTGTCAGTTCCGGAGTCAGGGAAGCGTAAGGAACGTTGATCACCGTCTGGACGGTATTAACCAGCATCAGTACCCCCATAGCCCAAAACATCAGCCATAACTGATTGGAAATGTCAGGAGCGGTAAAGAACAGCCACATTGTCAGCATCATGGGAACCGCTCCGATTAAGAGATACGGACGCCTTCTTCCCAGGCGGGTAATTGTTCTGTCGGAAATATAGCCCATCATCGGGTCTGTAACCGCATCCCAGATTTTGCCTATCATAACCGCAGCGCCTGCCATTGCCGCCACAAGCCCCACAACATCGGTAAGGTACTTCAGGCACCAAAACCCCATTATGGTAAAAAACATGTTTCCGCCCAGGTCAAAAATACCAAACCCAAGCTTTTGTCCGGCACTTAGTTTTTTCTGCACCTTTGTGGCCTCCGTTTAGGTACTATCTCATAGTATTACATGATTCTTTGCACGGCAAGCCGGTCGGC
>Ga0082212_10005073_pt1 | contig 18081 bp, 17 predicted proteins | sample TergutNt197P3_FD_71548 | JGI IMG/M metagenome (GOLD analysis project Ga0082212, IMG submission 71548) | Neocapritermes taracua P3 segment gut microbial communities from Petit-Saut dam, French Guiana - Nt197 P3 | ecosystem: Host-associated > Arthropoda: Insects > Digestive system > Gut ...
TCATCTAAAAAAGTGGTGCCTTCGAGATTATCATTTGAAATCACCGTGACCACCCCCGGTACCCAGCCATTCACACCGGCATCTTTGTCTCTAAAACCCTGCCACCGCGAATCACTAGGGTCTATCCGTGGTAAAGAAAATGCGTCCGCCCAAGCGTCCAACTCGGTTTGACTCATAACGTGGCAATTACCATGAGTAGTGTAGAAATTCTGCAATTTTTGCGCACTCACAGAGTGTGCTGCTGCGCCCTCGTAGACATGGACTTGGCCATGAATGCCCATCTGACTGCTGTCAATGCCGGTAATCAACATATTATTGTAATAACCGGCGGTAACCAAGAGCGCGCTGCCACTTTGCAAACCAACGGCACCATTTTCAAAGTCTCGATTGTTGACATAAATTAGCACCTGCCGCCAGCGCGGTCGGGTCTGTTCGTCCGGGTACTTGCTCTCAATTAACGTGATGAGCGAGGAAGCGTCGTTATTCCAATTCAATACCGAGCTAAGACTTACTCCAGGCGGCATACTCGTGTAATACCAAGTTTCACTAATTACCGTCGCCTCACCGACCACCAACATCCGGGCCCGGTAATCTTCAACGTAGCCGTCGATGGTGGCGCGGGGTGTTCCGTCTGTGTTGACAATGATGAGTAGTGACGGCATCACGTCTCGCGTCGGCAATTTGTCAAGCAAATACATCTTGACTTCACCGATACCGTAATCGTTTGCGGCTCCCGCCGAGGGGAGGAACGCGAGGACAAACGCTAACGCCAGCGTCAGGGATAAAATACGTGTCTTCATGTTCGGTTCCTCCTTCGCTTTAATGGTCACATTGTATCAAAAGGTGTACCATAGACAACAATGGTATAATGACGCAAATCAAGCAATATCAAGGGATTGAGCCGCCAACGAGAAAGCTGTCAAGCTACTTATGTAGCTATGATAGCTTTTTGATTATTTTAGAAAGGTTGTAACAGACGGCGCAGATATGGCGCGCAAAAACGAGCCGGATATCGTGACAGCTCAGGGTCGTGTGATTTGTGGAGTTCACAAATGCACGACCATTTTTGTGCCCATTTTGCCAATATCAAAATATAGGAGGAATTCACGTGAAAAACTGCAAAACTATCGCCTGTAGCGCGGCGTATCTGCCTACCGCAAAGGAGGTGATCGCGCATGGCTAAAAACATAGAGGAATATCTCAAGCTGAGAGCCGAGCAATCTCAAGGCCAAAGGATGCGCTGGACAATGCCTTCCTTGACCGCCAATACAACGAGCAGTTCTGCCTCGCTGTACATCACGAGGACATCGCGCTGGTTCCTATCAAGTGCCTGCGCGCTTACGCCAAGCACCCATTCAAAGCATACAGCGAAGATAAGATGAACGCCCTGATGGAGAGCATCGCGCGGGATGGGTTACAGCATCCAATCGTCGTCCGAAAGGTCAGCGGGGTTATCGGCTGGGAGATACTATCCGGCCACAACCGCGCGAAAGGTAAGCGTCAAGGACAAACTCACAGTCAAGCACGCGGAGGCCATCCGCGCTGCATATCAGTCAACTACTCTAATCACAGCGGAGAGTATCCCCTCCATTCTGCATAAGCCGAAGAAGAAGCGAGGGCCACAGACATTCATTATTTCCAGCAAGACCCTCAAGCAATACGCGATACCAAAGGATACGGATATCACGCCCCTGTTCCTAGAGTTCCTAGAAAAGCAATTTGGAAAGATCGGAACTGCGTAATATCTAAATGCAAAAGGCTTCGCCATAGCCGCAAGCCTTTTACGCTTTGGTAACCGCGATATCACCGGGTAGGTTGCGGTCATCATGTAAGCCAATACTTTACCGCTCTCGCGGCCCCGGTCTTTTTGATTTTTCCTTCAGTGAGAAGCCTGTTTATTATCTGAATAGCCGCGAACTTTGACTGCCCCAATATCATTTCGACATCCCGGCGTGTAATAAAATCTTTTCCTTTAATCGCTTTTAGCACAAGCTCCTCTTGCGAAACGCCGCTATTCTCCGAAGCATTGCGATCTATCTTCGGCAGCGTTACGATAAAGGAAGCGGGTGCCGGCCGGAAAACAGGCTTTTGCAGACAATCTTCATAACTCTCCATAATTCGCTGTATCCCGGTTCCATAAGCCTCAATCAACTCAAGCCGATAGAAAACGGCGGCAATCACCGCGTTCCTTGGCTGTGAAACGCCGCCCAATACGTCTTCCATCGTAATCCCTTTTACCAATCCGCCAATGGATACAAACTCAATCCGATTATCGAAAATATTGATGATCGTGCTGCCGGAATAATCGTAATCCCGATGAATGATCGCGTTCAAAAGTGCCTCGCGGAGCGCGTAATCAGGATAATCAGGGCGGTCGACCCGTTTCAATCCCGCAAAAGTCGAATTCAGGTTATTATTGAGCCTGATGTATTCATGAACCTCGTCCGCCTGTTTCAGAATAGAACCGAAAAATTCTTTCCTTGATTTGAAATTGGTTTTCCCTGTTCCGTCGTAACCCGCGCATTTAACGCTATGTGCGCATTGATCGGACAAAAGCAAGGCGGCGTTTGTATAGTAACTGTCCGCGTCCAGCAAGCCGAGCGTTCGCTTATTGCGTTCGGCAAAGCCAATGCCATTTTCGCCAAAATATTTTTCGGCGTATTCAAATGTCAATTCTTGATTGGCGGAACGGGATTTGTCAAACACAGAGCCGTCGCTTTCGCGTAACATCTGGCGAATGGCCTCGTCCGTCGCCGGGACGGCTGATACGCCATGCCGCAAAAAGACACCTCCGGGCTTAAGTCCCTTATCCGTCGAATGGTATGGACGTTTTGTTCCGCGGAGTACGGCAATGCGGACGATTTTCTTGTCGCCTTCCAGTATGGTTTCAATCGTTGTGTATGCGGTCAAGTCCGGCTTAATCCCATCGCGGATCATATTTCCGATCTGTGCCATCACATCCTCGCTTCCGCTGACACCTGTGATTTCGCCACTCTTTGTCACGCCGATAAAAATTTCGCCGCCGTCTGTATTGGCAAAGGCAATCACTTCCTTCTTAAACTCTGCATTGACTTCGCGTTTCAACTCTATCTGTGAACTCTCCTCATACTTTGGCATTGAATCACCTCAAAATCGTTATTATCGTTGGTATCGTTATTATATGACGATTTCATGTCGATTGCAAGCCTTTTATAAAACCGAACAGCTTTGTTCTGCTACCCCAAAACTAACAAGGAGGCCCTCAAACCATGCAAACACTTAAACACCGCGTGACCTCGAATCCCGCTACCCTTTATTCTTGCCCTGTTCTGAAAGCAAATTGCCGTGGAAGCCCCGCCTCCATAACCAACCACATCGAGATCACACCAGAAGGCTGCCTGCCACATCTGGGTGACACCGCAGGAGGCGGGTTATCTCTATCTCCAGAGGCGCTGCTAGATCACGCAGGGGTCGAATACCCTGCCGACCGATACAGGGAAACGAACCCGCAGACGCTGTACCGCAGGGAACATTCCGCGCAGGTGATGATGACGCTGCTGCTGGCAGGCGTCGATGTGTACACAGCAGATGTCCCGCAGTTACATGACTGTCCGCGGGGACCCTCCGCAGGATACAGCGGGCAAGCAGCAGAAACCTGACAGGCAACACCCGCTTCACGGGGTTGACCTCCGAATACATCTTTTACTACGTCGCTGAGCGTAAGCGTCAAGCCGGTTCTTTCCAACAATGATTGAAATTTTCATAAAGAAGTGATAAAATAGCCGCAAGGAGGTAGCGGCTATGGAAGAACTCATTCAACAGCTAGACGAGCATTTGCATTATGATGGACATGAAAATCAAGGAGAAGAACTATTCATATATGTAAACTCGCTCCGGGGAACAGTAAATTGTAGCTATTGCGGTCAACCGTCGGGACAAATACATTCCCGCAAGGTGAGAACGCTGAAAGACTTGCCAATTCAAGGGAAAAAGGTGAAGCTTCTTTTAGACCAGAGGAAATTCTTCTGTAAAAACAAGGACTGCGATAGAACCACATTTGCGGAACGGTTTGACTTTTTTGAACCCAAGGCAACGAAAACAAATCGTTTGCAAAACGAAATGCTGCGAGTGGCCCTAACGCAAAGCTCAGTGGCGGCATCCCGGTATTTACGAAACAGCGTAGCGGCAGTAGGAAAAAGTACGATTTGCAATCTGCTAAAAAAGGGCATTAAAACCGATGTGGAAAAGGCGCGGGTGATTTCAGTCTGCATAGATGATTTTGCATTGAAAAAACGTACGCGCTACGGCACAGTGATGGTAAATGTGGAAACCCATAAGATCGTGGACATGATCGAATCGCGCGAGGCTACTGATGTGAGCCGCTGGCTTGCGGAATATCCAAACTTATGCGTTGTCTCGCGGGACGGTTCCCAGCAATATGCGGCGGCAATTACTGCCGCCCATCCGGGCGCTATGCAGATAAGTGACCGTTTTCATTTGCTCAAAAATCTGAATGACCGCGCTACCGATGCGTTTCAGAAGTTGTTTCAAGGCAGAATAGCGATTCCCATAACGTCCGGGACACAGAATATACGATATGATATACTGATAGACACAAAGGCTGATCGGATTCGGCTTGTGAAAAAGTTGCGCAGCGAAGGGCGCAGTAAAAGGGGAAATCGGTCTGCTGACCGGGTTATCGGTTCGCATGGTCAAAAAGTATATTGACATACGGGAATGTGATATTCCAGATGAAAGAACACAGACCGTCCGGGGTCGTGGAGTAAGCGTCAAATAAACCCGCGTCTGTACAGAGACGGGTTTATTTGACGCTTACTCATACCCGGGACATACACCGGGACGATATACTTCAAAATCGGGATGGAGAATGATTGAGCCTCGGCGAGGCCATTCCGCCGCCCTTCCGTTGGAGCTCCGACGGACATCCTACGGAGGCCCCGCGGACATCCGTCCGCGCTCCGATGGAACTCTGACGGAGCCCCGCCGGAATCCCGCTCATGTTCCGATGGAGTTCCCACGGAACACCCGCGCCGGTCCTATGGTATTCCAACATTGAGAGAGGGAGCGACGCTCTCTCTTTTTATGCGGCAATGGGGGCATGATGCTTGATACTGCCTCTTGTCATTTTGGAAAGGATGGGGTACAATGAAAATGCGGTTATATCGCAGACGAAAATGTTTTTGTACCACAATTTTACCTACATTCGCTCGGTACGAACAGAAAAACATTGATATTACTGGATTTATAGACCGCCACCATAAATTGAGTGGGAATGACCCCAACAATCCCCCCCATCCCATTAACCGGAGGCACCCCCCAAATGTACACCAAACAAGACCTAACCACCCACCTGACCGCCCTAAACATCGACCCAAACGGAACCCTAATGCTCCACCTCTCCTGCAAAGCCGTCGGCAAAGTCGACGGGCGCGGGGACGCCGTGCTGGACGCGTTGATGGAATACATGACGCCCGGCCTGCTGGTGCTGCCCAGCCATACGTGGAGCAACGTCGGCGTGAACAATCCGGTCATGGACGTCCTGTATACGCCCTCCTGCGTCGGCGTTTTGACGGAGATGTTCCGCAAACGCCCGGATGTGTGCCGCTCGCTGCACCCGACCCACTCGCTGGCGGCTGCCGGCGCGGACGCGGCGGAGTTTCTGTCCGGCGAGGAGCAAATCAGTACGCCGTGCGGCCAGGGCGGCGCGTACTACAAACTGTGGGAGCGCAACGCGCAAATCCTGCTGATCGGCGTGAATTTTACGCGCAACACCTTCATTCACGGCATCGAGGAATGGGATGGCGCGGAAGGCTCGATCTCGTCGGACAAAACGGACTTGTATGTCGTCAATCATTATGGGTTTCGGTTACATACCCCCCAATACCGCCACTGCTCCCATTTAGGTTCGGAAACCTTCACCAAGCTGGAGGGGCCCGCGCTGCAACAGGGCGTCCTGACCATAGGCCGCTTCGGGGACGCCGACGCGCGCCTGATGCGCGCCGGGCCGCTGCGGGAGATGACCGCCGCGCTGCTGCGGGACGACGCGCGGTATTTGCTGCGGTATTAGAGCAGAAAGAAGAAAAAACAGGCTCCCAAATGGATGGGGGGCCTGCTTTTTTTAGTTACACCCCTACAGCCGCGCCAATTTCCCGTTCGCCAGTCCCCACACCTCGTCGGCGTAGCGGGAGACGCGCTTAGAGTGCGTCACGATAATCACGCATTTACCCTTTTCATGCGCCAAACCCGTGAAAATGCGCATGATCTCGTCTTCGGTCTCGTGGTCGAGGTTGCCGGTCGGCTCGTCGGCAATCAGGACGTCCGGTTCATGGCTCAGCGCGCGGGCGATGCCGACGCGCTGCTGTTCGCCGCCGGAGAGCTTCAGTATTTTGCGGTCCGCCGTGTCGCGGTCTACGCCCATGGATTCGAGCAGCGCGTAGATTGCCTCGCGCCCGCCCGCGGAGCCGGAGATGTTCATCGACAGCTCGATGTTTTCCACTGCCGTCGCGTTCAGCAGCAGGTTATAGCCCTGAAAAATCACGCCCACGTCACGCGCGCGGTACACATCGCGGTCAAGGCCCTTTAGGCTCTCCCCCTTATACCGCAGGTCGCCGCCTGTGCAGGTATCCAGCCCCGCGATCAGCGACAGCAGCGTGGACTTGCCCGCGCCGGACTTGCCGACCAGGGCGTAGACCTTCCCCGTCTCGAACGCGGCGTTCAGGCCGCTGAACACGGCCTTGCGCGCGCCCTCGTATTGATAGGTTACGTCGTTTAGCTCCAGTACGCTCATGGTGATCCGCCCTTTCCCGCTAATTGCGCTCCATCAGTATTTTGATCGGCTCGTACTTGGTGATCTTCCGGGCCGCTATGATGCCGGAAAGCGAAGACAGGATCAGCGCGATGCCCACGATCTCCAGAACGGTCAGGAAGCCCAGCGAAACATCCAGCTCCTGCAGCGGCTCGGCGGCAGGCCCTCCAAAGTTGCTAAGCATCTGGCCGCCGCCAATCCTCACGCCGCCGCCGATCATCACAGGCTGCGGGCCGCCGCTGTTGGGGCCGGCGTTTTCCGCCGCGGCGACCTGCTGATCCAGCATGAAGTCCGTCACCGGCTGCGCCGCCAGCATCCCCGCGCCCAGCCCGAGGATCAGGCACACGGCGGTGATGACCAGCGTTTCGGTCCATAGCCCGAAGACGACCTTATGCTTCTTCATGCCCATGGCCCGCAGCACGCCGATCTCATATTTCCGCTCCCGGATGGCGATCGAGGACAGCAGCGCGAGGATGACCGCGCCAAAGGCCAGAACGATGATCACGAAGGCGGCGCAAATGCCCTTCATATTCTCCACCGGGCCGACGATGGCGTTATAGGACGCCTGATCGGTCGTCACGCTGAACGCCTCGGACAGCCCCTTGGCGTAGCACTCGGCGGCAAAGGCGTCCAGCAGGCCGGGGTCTTTCAGATAATACGCCGCGTCGATGCTGATGCCCATCCAGCCCTCCCGCACTTCGGCGGCCAGGTCGTCAAAGACCATGAATATCTCATTGCGGCGGTTGGAGTACGCGTTTTCCCGCATATTCGCGCCATATTCGTCCGTCAGGTCGTCATAGGCCCCCACGACGGTCAGCACATAATCAATATCATGGTACGTCTCTTCACCGGACTGACTGCCCAGCTCGCTGATATCGGCCGATATGCGGATGGTATCCCCGACAGACAGCCCATTCAGCTCCAAAAGGTCGACGCTGATTAGGCACTCGCCGGGATTCTCGGGGAAGCGGCCCTCGGCCAGCTCGCGGTCGCCGCTGTCAAAATCGCCGTACTCATTGGCCAGCAGCCGGAACATATACTGCCGGAGCTGCGGCTGCTCCACGGCGTTGCCGCCGGGTCCCTGGCCGATGAGGGCCGGGCCGCCCCCGCCGCCCAAAGCCTCGTCGACGGCCTCGATCTGGTCGCTGACGCCGCGGCCTTGCGCGGTAAAGACGCTGTACAGCAAATGGTCGGAGCTGCCGAACGCCAGATATTGCTCCGGCGGGATGGACGGGCGGATAAAGGCCCCTCTGCTGGCCCCGGAGCTGCGCCCCCCCTGAACCTGATTGACCATGTTTTCCCGATTGATGGTGAGGCTGACCTCCGAGCCGAAGCGGGTCTTGTAGTCATTGATGACCCCGTCGGCGGTGTTGTTGATCATCAACGCCGTGACGACCGACACGATCAGCACAAAGATGATGCCCCCGACCATCAGGTTCCGCCCGCGGTTGCGGCTCAGGTTCCGCAACGAGTTTTTCAAAATGTACAATGGAAATACCCCCTTGAGTACGATGTGGCTGTATGGTAAGGATATCACGCGCGTATCAACAGTTTGTGGTGGATTGGTGTAGAATTTGTGAAGGGGGGTTCTCTCCCCCCCCTCCGCGTTTTTTTATTTATTACAGCCTCACCACCGTGATCGCCGCCTGCGCGGCCAGCGCGAGGGCCATGGCCGCCGCCGCCAGGACGATCGGGTTTTTACGCCCGGACAGGCGGCGTTTTTCATCCCTCAGCAGGACATACCCCAGCGTCAGCGTCAGCAGGGCCAGCAGCGCGATCAGGCCCTGCCCGGTCAGCGACAGCAGCGCCATGTCGGCCTCGCTGAGGTCCATCGCGTTCGCGTCGGCCACCGCGTCGCTGTTCTCCAGCATAAAATCCACGCCGACCGACAGCAGATTGTTGATGCAGTGCAGCACGATCGGCAATAGAACCGAGCGGGCGCGCAGCGCCGCGTAGGTCAGCGCCATGCCGAGGATCGCCGTGCTGAGGAACCGCGGCGGGTCCATATGGAACACGCCGAACAGCAACCCCATCACGACCACGATGAACGCGTCGTTGAACCGCCCCCGCAAGGAAGACAGCACCACGCCGCGGTGGAACAGCTCCTCGCAGATTGCCGGGGCCAGCACAAGGCACAGCAGACGGACAGCCATATCGCCGGAGCGCATGAACTCCGTCATCGGCTCCGTATCTTGGGCCATCCCGGGGAAGATCAGCAGCAGCAGGCTTGTCCCGATGCTGGCGCCCAGCATCGCGCCGATCCACAGAAACACGCCGCCGGCCGTATGCCGGGCCGAGGGCCGGCGCATCGGGAAGAGGCGGCCGGGCGGCAGGCGCGTCAGCAGCGGCATCACCAAAGCCGGGGCCAACAGCAGCAGCTCCGTCAGCAGCAGCCCCCACAGCCCGAACGCGGTTTGCAGGTACGGCGCGGTCAGCAGGAACACGATCATGCACGCGCAGAAATACGCCAGCCCGTCGGCGGGCCGGAAGCCCGGGCAGACGTCCGGGTTTTCCGCCATAGCGTCGCCGCGCCGCACGGCCCGGTACGGAATCCAGACGACAATGCCGACGCCGAACACAATCAGCGCGCCAAGGTAGAAGTACTGTTCTATGATTTCCAGCATAATCCTTTTATCCTTTTGTTATTGTCCGTTTCATTACGCCCTGCCGATCTTGCGGAATTTCTCATACCGCTCCTCCAGCAGCCGCTGGACCGGGAGGGCCGTCTTTTCGCGGAAGAAATCCAGCGCCCGCAGCCGCAGGACCGGCAGCGCGGCCTCCACGCCGTCGCGTTCGCCGATGATCCGCTCGATCACGCCCAGCTCCAGCAGGTCTTGGGCGGTCAGCTTCAAGCGCTGGCTGGCCTCTTCGGTGCGCGTCGGGTCTTTCCAGAGGATGCTGGCGCAGCCCTCGGGGCTGATGACCGAATAGACGGAGTTTTCCATCATCCAAACCTCGTCGGCGACCGCCAGCGCCAGCGCGCCGCCCGAGCCGCCCTCGCCGATGATCAGGCTCAGGACGGGGGTCTTCAGCGTCATCATTTCCATCAGGTTCTCCGCGATGGCCTGGCCCTGCCCGCGCTCCTCGGCGTCGATGCCGCAGAACGCGCCGGAGGTGTCGATCAGGCACAGCACGGGGCGGCGGAACTTCTCGGCCTGCTTCATATGCCGCAGGGCCTTGCGGTAGCCCTCGGGGTGCGCCGCGCCGAAATTGCGCCGCAGACGCTGGGCCGTGTCCGCGCCCTTCTCAATGGCGATGACCGTGACCGGCAGGCCGTCCATCTCCGCCACGCCCGCCAGCACGGCGGGGTCGTCGCCATAGCGGCGGTCGCCGTGGAATTCCAAAAACCCCTCGGTCAGCGCGTGGATATACGCAAGGGCCGTGGGCCTCCCCTTGGCGCGCGCGGTCTTTACGCGGTCATAGGCCGTCATGACCCGACGCCCCCTTCCCGGTGCAATCGCAGCAGCTTGGCAAAGTACGGCCGCTGTTCGCGGCGGTCTACGATGGCGTCCACAAAGCCTTTTTGGAGCAGGAATTCCGCGCGCTGGAACCCCGCGGGCAGTTTCACACGCGTGGTCTGTTCGATGACCCTTGGCCCGGCAAAGCCGATCAGCGCGCCCGGCTCGGCCAGGGTCAGGTCGCCCTCCATGGCAAAGCTGGCCGTCACGCCGCCGGTCGTCGGGTCGGTCAGCAGGGCCGCGTACAGCAGCCCCGCGTCGCTGTGCCGCTTGACCGCGCCGCTGACCTTCGCCATTTGCAGCAGCGAGAGCATCCCCTCCTGCATCCGCGCGCCGCCGGAGACGGTACAGCCAAGCACCGGCAGACGCAGGTCTGTGGCACACTCAAACAGCCGCGTGATCTTCTCGCCGACCATCGAACCCATGCTGCCCATCATAAACGACGGCTCCATCACAAACAGCGCGGCCGGCTCGCCGCCGATTTGGGCCGTGCCGCAAAGAACGGCCTCGTTCTCGCCGCTGGATTTGCGGGCGTGGGCCAGCTTGCGGTCATAGTCCGGGAACTCCAGCGCGTTGACGGAGGTGAAGCCCGCGTCGCGCTCGGTGAACGTACCTTCGTCGCACAGCAGGGTGACGCGCCGCCGCGCGCCGATGCGGAAATGATGCCCGCAGGGGCACACGCGGTCGGCCTTGTCCAAATCCTCGGAAAAATGCGCGGCCTTGCACGACGGGCACGCCGTCATCAGCCGTTCCGGCACATCCGGCTGGCCGTCGCCTGCGAGAGCTTGTATCTCCGGCGGCAGATTCGGTTTTCGGAACAGTCCCCGTTTGATCGCCATACGCTCATTGACCTCCGTTGTGAGTGGATTGTTTATAAACTATCCGCACCGCGCAACCCTTCGCGGCCAATCACGTCATCCCCGATAAAAACCGCGTCGTATACGACCCGTCCAAGAATGCCTGGCTGGCCAGCAGCTCGCGCTGGAGGTCGGCGGTGTGGGTGACGCCCTCGATCACCAGCTCGCACAGCGCGGCCTGCATCTTGCGGATACATTCCTCGCGCGTCTTGGCGTGGACGATCAGCTTGCCGATCATCGAGTCGTAGAACGGCGGGACTTCGTAATCCTGATACACCGCCGTGTCAAAGCGCACCCACGGGCCGCCCGGCACATGCAGCGTCGTGATCTTCCCGCACGACGGCCGGAAGCCGTGCTTGGGGTCTTCGGCGTTGATGCGGCACTCGATGGAATGCCCGGATAATTTGACGTCCCGCTGCCCGAAATCCAGCTCCATCCCCGCCGCGACGCGGATCTGCCACTTGACCAGGTCGATGCCGCTGACCATCTCCGTGACCGGATGCTCGACTTGCAGGCGCGTGTTCATCTCCATGAAGTAGAAGTTGCCGTCCTCGCAGAGCAGATACTCGATCGTCCCGGCCCCCTGATAGCCGACGGCCCGGGCCGCCACGCGCGAGGCCTCCATCATCTGATAGCGCGTCTCGTGCGGCAGTACGGCGCACGGGCTTTCCTCCAGCAGCTTCTGGTTGCCGCGCTGCATCGAGCAGTCGCGCTCACCCAGGGCGACGACATTGCCGTGCGCGTCGGCGAGGATTTGCACCTCGACGTGCTTGACGCGGTCTAAACAGCGTTCCATGTACACGCCGCCGTCGCCGAACGCGGCCTGCGCCTCCGCCGAAGCGGTCAAAAAGGCTTTTTCGAGTTCTTCCGGCGCGTCCACGCGGCGGATGCCGCGCCCGCCGCCCCCGGCGCGCGCCTTGATCAGCAGCGGGAAGCCAATCTCCCCGCTCTCCCGCAGCGCGTCGTCCGGCGTATCCAACAGGCCGGTTCCGGGGATGACCGGCACGCCCGCGTCGCGCATGGCGCGGCGGGCCTCGTCCTTGTCGCCCATCCGCGCGATGGCCTCCGGCGGCGGGCCGATGAACGCGATGCCGCATTGCGCGCATAGCGACGCGAAGCGCGCGTTCTCGCTGAGCAGGCCGTAGCCGGGGTGGATGGCCTGCGCGCCGCTGACCACCGCCGCCGACAGGACGGCCTTCATATTCAGGTAGCTGTCCCGCGCCGGGGGCGGCCCGACGCAATAGGCCTCGTCGGCGAAATGGACGTGTAAAGCGTCCGCGTCGGCCTCGGAATACACCGCCACGGTGGACAGGCCCATTTCCTTACACGCGCGCTGCACGCGCACGGCGATCTCGCCGCGGTTGGCGATCAGGACTTTCCGCAGCGTCATGGCTGACCCGCCTCCCCTTGTTCTAACAGCGCAAACGACATGCTCGCCTTGACGCATACCTCGCCGCTTACGTATCCCGTCCCCTCGGCAAAGCGGAACGGGCCCTTACCGCCCGCGGCGGTGCAGATGAACTCTATGGTATCGCCGGGGACGACCTGACGCTTGAAGCGTACTTTGTCCAGCCCGGTGAACAGCGTCAGCTTACCCCTGACCTGCTCGGCCAGCATCAGACAGCAGCTCTGCGCCATCATTTCGCACTGGATCACGCCCGGCACGATCGGGTTCCCGGGAAAGTGCCCTTGAAGGAACCACTCGTCGCCGCGCACCGTGTAAAAGCCGTGCGCGCGGCCCTCTTCGTCCAGCTCCGCCCGGTCCAGCAGCAGCATCGGCTCGCGGTGCGGCAGGATGGCTTGTATCTCGTCCCTGTTCATACCAGCCGGAAGAGGACTTGGCCGTACTCCACGACCTGCCCGTTTTGGACGCAGATTTCATGGATTTCGCCGTCGCGGTCGGCGGGGATTTCGTTCATCAGCTTCATGGCCTCGATGATGCACAGCGTATCGCCCTTTTTGACATGGTCGCCGACTTGCGCGAACGGCGGCTTGCCCGGCGCGGGGGCGGTGTAAAACACGCCCACCAGCGGCGCGCGCACCGGCGTGCCGAACGTGATCTCATCCCCGGCGTCCGCTGTGCCGCCGCCCGGAATCTCCGCCGAAGCCGACGGTATCGGGGCCGGGCCGGCGGCGCGCTCGATGCGGATGCTGCCGCCCTCGATCTCCAACACCGTCAGGCCGTATTCCTTGACGATCCCGGCTAAGGCTTTGATGTTGCTGATATCCATAGATGCCTCACGATCCCTTCTTTACGCTATGGGCCTAAACGCCAGACAGGCGTTGTGCCCGCCGAAGCCGAACGAGGTCGACAGCGCGGCGTCCAGCCCCGCCGTGACGCTTTGGTTGGGCACATAATTCAAATCACACTCCGGGTCAGGCTCCCGGTAGCCCGCCGTGGGCGGGACGATCCCGGTTTGCAGGGCCTTGACGCAGACGATGGCCTCCACGCTGCCGGCCGCGCCGAGCATGTGCCCGGTCATGGACTTGGTCGAGCTGATTAAGACGCCATTCACATTATGCCCGAACGCCTTATGAAATGCAAGCGTTTCCGTCTTGTCGTTCAGCGGCGTGCTTGTGCCGTGGGCGTTGATGTACAGCGTCTCCGCGCCTGTCAGCCCGGCCTCGTCCATCGCCAGCCGCACGCACGCCGCCGCCCCGGTCGCTTCCGGGTGCGGGGCCGTGATATGGTGGGCGTCGCAGGTGTTGCCGTAGCCCACGATCTCGGCGCAGATGCGCGCGCCGCGCTTGACCGCGCTGTCGTAGTCCTCCAGCACCAGCACCCCCGAGCCCTCGCCCATGACAAACCCGCTGCGGCGTTTATCAAACGGGGTCGACGCGCTGTCGGGGTCGTTGGAATTCGTCAGCGCCATACAGGCGGAAAAGCCCGCGATCCCCAGCGGCTCAATCGTGGCCTCCGCGCCGCCGGCCAAAATCGCGTCGGCATAGCCGTGCTTGATGGCCCGGAACGCCTCCCCGATGGCGTTGGCCCCCGTCGAGCAGGCAGATACGACGGGCAGACACGGCCCGCGCGCGGCGAAACGGATGGCGATGCTCCCGGCGGCGATGTTGCCGATCATCATCGGGACAAAGAACGGCGAGACGCGGTTCGGGCCTTTTTCCAGCAGCTTGCGGCTCTCCTCAAACCAGGTGTGGAAGCCGCCGATGCCGCTGCCGACGTAGACGCCGAAACGCTCCGGGTCATAGGGGCTGCTCTTGTCCAGCCCGCTGTCGGCCATGGCCTGCACCGCCGCCGCGACGGCGTATTGCGTGAACAGGTCGCTGCGGCGCGCGTCGTTCTTTTCCATGTACAGCAGCGGGTCAAAGCCCTTGACCTCCGCCGCGACCTTGCACTTGAAGTTGTCCGCGTCAAAGCGTGTGACCGGCGCGATGCCGTGGCGCCCCGCCGCCAAGGCGTCAAAAAAGCCGTCCACGGTATTGCCGACCGGAGAAATGACCCCCATGCCGGTGATCACGACGCGTCTTTCTGGCGTCATATATACAGCCCCCCGTCTACCTTCAGCACTTCGCCCGTGATGTACGGCGCGGTCGCCAGAAACAGCACGGCCTGCGCGATATCCTCGGGCCGGCCCATGCGCCCGAGCGGGATCGCCTTCATGGCGCTCTCCTTGACCGTATCGCTGAGGACATTTGTCATATCCGTCTCGATAAAGCCCGGCGCGATGGCGTTGCAGGTGATCCCGCGCGGTGCGAGTTCGCGGGCGATGCTCTTGGTCAGGCCGATCAGGCCCGCTTTCGCGGCGGAGTAGTTGGCCTGCCCGGCGTTGCCCATCAGCCCGGCCACGGACGAGATGTTGATGATGCGCCCCCCGCGCTGCTTGACCATCGGCCCCGACACATGGCGGATCATATGGAACGCGCCCTTCAGGTTGACGGCCAGCACGCGGTCAAAGTCCTCCTCGTTCATACGCAAAATCAGCTTGTCCCTCGTGATCCCGGCGTTGTTGACCAGGATATCCAGCCTGCCCAAGTCCGCCAGCGCGGCTTCTGCCGTACGGCCCGCGGCGTCGAAATCCGACACGTCGCACGCGTACGTCAGCGCCTTGACGCCCAAAGCCGAGCAGTCCTCCGCGGTCTGCCGCGCCGCTTCGGCGTTGCCGGCGTATACGATCGCCACGTCCGCCCCGGCCCCGGCCAGTGCCAGCGCCGCCGCGCGCCCGATCCCGCGCGAACCGCCCGTGATCAGGGCGGTGGTTCCTTTTATCATAGCGTCTGCGCCTCCTTCCGATGTTTCAATGCCTCCGCCGTTTCTTTCAGCGACGCCGCGTCCTCGACGTGGAGCCTTGCGGCTTCCGGCGCGATTTTTTTGACCAGCCCGCACAGCGTTTGGCCCGGGCCAAGCTCAATGAACGTATCATAGCCGTCGGCGACCATACGCTCGATCGTCTCCTGCCAGCGCACCGGACACGAAACTTGCTCGGCCATCCGCCGCGGGGCTTCCTGCGGCTCCATCGGGCGCGCCGTCACGTTGCTGTAGACCGGCATGTCGCCGGGCTGCCACGGCAGGGTTTGCAGCAGCGGAAGCAGCGCGTCCCCGGCCGCGCGCATATAGGGCGAGTGGAACGCGCCGCCGACATTCAGGCGCACAGCCCGCCCCTTGCGCGCCGCCACGGCGGCTTCCAGCGCGTCCACGGCTTGCGCCGTGCCGGACACGACGGTCTGGCCCGGCGCGTTATAGTTGGCGGGGTATACGTTACCGATTTCCGCGCACAACGCTTCGACAACCGCGGCGTCCAGCCGCAAAATCGCGCTCATCCGGCCTGGGAAGGTTACGCCGCGTTCCGGGGGGGCCATCGCGTCGGCGCAGTCTTTCATCGCCGCCGCGCGGCGCAGGCAGTAGGCCATCGTCGTATCCGGCGGCAAAAGCCCGGCGTACGTCACCGCCGCGACCTCGCCCAGCGAGAAGCCTGCCGTGCCGTCGGCGCGGAAGCCCATATCGGTCAAAGCCGCCGCCGCCGCCAGAGCCGCCGCGAACACGCACGGCTGGGTGTTCTCCGTCAGCGCCAAGGCCGCCTCCGGGCCGGAAAACGACATCTCCAGCAGGCCGGGGCACAGCGTTTCCGCGTCGTCATACCAAGCCCGCGCCGAGGCGGATACCCCGTACAGCTCGCGCCCCATGCCGGGATACTGCGCGCCCTGCCCGGCGAATAGGAAGGCCAATTTGCCCATCGTGTACCTCCTGTTTCACTTCTCCCAAATCAGCACACAGTTGCCGGTTGTCAGCCCGGAGCCAAACGCGCTGAGAAGCAGGCGCTGACCGCGCTTTAACAGCCCCTTGCGGTTCATTTCGTCCAGCAGGCACGGGATGCTGACCGAGGAGACATTGCCGGTGTACTCAAGGTTGCTTGGGAACTTCTCTATGGGCTGCCCAAGCTCGCGCCGCACCGCGTCGAGGATGCGCCCGTTGGCCTGATGGATCAGGAAGTGCGCGATATCGTCAGGGGTCAATTTCAGCGTATCCAGCGCGCGGCGGATGCCCTCCGCGCAGGCGGAGACGGCAAATTTGAACACGTTCTGCCCGTGCATGTGCAAAAACGGCGTTTCCGCTTCGTCCGGCACATCCGCAAACGGTGTGCGCCGCGTCATACAGGGGATGCGCAGGCTTTCGGTCTGGCCCATTGAACGCAGGCTGATGTATTGCAGGGCCTCGCCCGCGCCCAGCACCGCCGCCGCCGCGCCGTCGCCAAACAGGATACAGGTCGCGCGGTCGGTCCAGTCCAGATATTTGGACATATGCTCCGCGCTGACCAGCAAAACGCGCCGCGCCTTGCCGCTGGACAGATACGCCTGCGCCGTGTCCATGCCGTAGATAAAGCCGCAGCAGGCCGCGTTGATGTCGTAGGCCGGGCAGTCCGCGCCCAAGTCCCGCTGGACGAGGTTAGCCAGGCTCGGCGTGATATAATCGCCTTGGATCGTGGAGCAGAGGATTAAATCCAGCTCGCCGGGGGCCACTCCGGCGTCCAGCAGGGCTTGCCGGCCCGCTTCGGTGGCCAGTTTTGTCAGCGTTTCGTCGGTTATGACGCGCCGTGTGCGGATACCCGTTCTGGAGACGATCCACTCGTCGCTGGTGTCCACGATCTGCGTAAACTCTTCGTTTGCGGCCTCCCGCTTGGGAAGCGCGCTTCCGGTTCCCAGAATGGATAGGCTCATGGCGGCCCTTCTTTCCTGTGGCTTAGAGACACCGTATTATACACGATGTTTCCAAAGTATGCAAGGATTTATGGTGGGAGGTTTCACCGTTTGCCCGTCCGTCTGTTTGGTACGATACCGGAAAATGCTTATATCGTGCGTCGCAAAAGCCGTATATTCAGTACTAGGGAAACCGCTCCAAGTATAGCAAAAGATATAACCAACCCAAATAATTGCCCCGTTTCCAAAACAATTCCTAACGAGGACTGTACCGCCGTTTGGAGGATTACGCACACACCCACGCCTGTTAATAATGTAAGGAACACAGGGGTCAATTGATACGCCGCTTCTTTCTTCTTCAATAAAGCAATCCCGCAATACAAGGCAGATGGTAAGACAATCGCCAAATCAATCGCAAAGGTAGGCTCTGTGGTGTATATATCGATGGTTTCCATTGGCTGCCCCGTAATGATCGGCGGGAGTACAAGCGGTATCCATACAAGCGTGGAGCAAGCGGCAAGGATCAAAAATACGGCTGTACCGGTCAATTTCTTTGTGTAAAAAGTCTTATCAAACGATCTGCGGTTCAATAGCTCTGAAACTGACAGCAGGAAAGCAAACAAGGTACTCCCAAACTGCAAAACATAGAGCAGAAACAGCCTATTGAAATTGACACCCATCACAAGACAGGCGGAAGCATAAAGCAGAATGGATAGCAATCCGCTTTGCAGAAAAAGCGCGTATCGCTTGCGCTTCAAAATCACTATGACGCAAAGCAATAACAATGCCGTTGCGATAATGGCGATATCCG
>Ga0082212_10005074_pt1 | contig 18081 bp, 9 predicted proteins | sample TergutNt197P3_FD_71548 | JGI IMG/M metagenome (GOLD analysis project Ga0082212, IMG submission 71548) | Neocapritermes taracua P3 segment gut microbial communities from Petit-Saut dam, French Guiana - Nt197 P3 | ecosystem: Host-associated > Arthropoda: Insects > Digestive system > Gut ...
GGTATAAACATTGAAAGGCGGGATTTCTTTGTTTTCGCCCATACTGCCTAATACAGCATTAGCCACATTGCCTACTCCGCTTTGTATCGGCAGAAAAGATGTCGGAACACGGCCTGCTTTCATTTCGTTCACTAAGAAGTTGGCCACATTTTTTCCGATAGCTAATGTCGTATCGTCCAATGGGGTAAATACTCCGCTTTCGGTCGGAAGATTAGTTTCTACCACGCCAACGATTTTGGCAGGATCCACTTTAACAACCGGCGAACCAATCCGGTCGGAAGGTGAATATACGGGTATTTCGCGACGCAAAGGCGGGTCTTCCGGCTCGTAAATATCATGCATACCCCTGATTTCTTTGGGGTGGTAATGATTTAGTTCAATTAAAATTTTATCAGCCAGCCGACAAATGGTCGGGGAAATACCGACAGCATCGGTCAGAACGATTTCACCGTCTTCGGATATATCGGCAGCTTCAATAACGACCACATCCACTCTGGGCAGAAAACCGTAACGCAAACTTTGCGCTATTTCAGACAGGTGCATATCGAAATAGTGAGCGCCACCTGTATTCATTAATGTCCGTAAATCTTTATTAGACTGGTAGGGAGCACGAAATTTTACGGCTTTGGCACGTGCCAAAGCGCCATCTATACTGTCGCCGGTTGAGGCGCCGGTGTACATACCTATCTGAAACGGATTCCCTTTGGTATGTTCCTCTTCGGCTCGTTTCGCAATCGCCAAAGGAATTACTTTCGGACAACCTGCCGACGTGAATCCACTGAAACCAACACTATCATTATGAGAAACATAAGAAGCAGCCTCATCGGCTGTGATAAATTTTAATGCCATATTTTCTTATTCTGCTGTATGAAAATCGGCGCAAAAATACGATATTAATTGAAAATTGAAACTATTCATTAGTGTTAATAATTAAATAATGTTTGGCTTTCGGAAGGGAAGCAATTACGAAGCGCGTTAGCGCTTAGGCGTTTATAGCCGTGCGTGACAGCGCACGGAATTGAAACGCCCCCCTGTCCTGCCGGATTTGTAATCCGGCAGCATTGAATATGAGCATTTGCAATGCGAAGCAACAATCTATCTTTCGGATTATAATCCTTACAATCAACACATTTGGATTACAAATCCGAATGGACGGGTTTTGAAGGATCACCGGGAAAATCCTGTGTTTTGTAAAATATGGCTATTCAACGATAGTAGTGACAAGCGTGTTAGCGCTTACATGTTTGGCTTTCCGAGCCGTTAAGAGGCGCGTTGGCGTTTACGTGTTTGACTTTCCGACACAACGACAAGCGCGTTAGCGCTTACGTGTTTATAGCCGTGTGTGAAAGCGCACGGAATAGGCGAAATTCCCCGAAATACGCCGCGTAGCGGTGTTGCATCGATAGAGAAACCGTTCCCAATCGAATAAGCTATGTAATATTTTTTATTGATTTGTTTGATTTGCAGCGCAACTACGTAGCGCGTGGGGGGGGCGTTTCAATTCCGTGCGTTGTCACGCACGGCTATAAACACGACGCTGCTATGCAGCGTAAATGGACGTGCTTTTTTGATCCGTGCGCTGTCACGCACGGCTATAAACGCATAAGCGCTAACGCGCTAAAAATCTTTAAATCCTTAAATCCTTAAATTTTTAAATCCTCAAATATACGCTTTTACTGTTTTTTGCGTTATAAGATGGCACTGCTTATATTATAATGTAATGATAGAATATATAAAAGGGGATATTCGGGAGTTGGCGCCTGCCCGTATGATATTGGAATGTAACGGAACAGGTTATGAGATACATATTTCGCTGACTACTTTTGACGCTTACCGTAACCAACCGAGCGGCATCGTTTATATCCATGAAATAATCAGAGAAGATGCGCATTTATTGTATGGATTTGCCACAAAAGATGAACGCGAGTTGTTTCTTTTGCTAACGTCTGTTTCAGGCGTAGGCCCCAATACAGCGCGAACGATTTTATCGTCAGTATCTCCTGATGAGGCAATTCAAATCATCGCTTCAGGCGACGAAAAAAGCCTGACGATGGTCAAAGGAATAGGCTCTAAAACAGCACAACGTATCATCGTGGACCTGAAAAATAAAGTAAAACCCGCCGAAGGAAAATTAGAACAAACCACTCATTCAGAGCGTGCAGAAGTAGCCGAAGAAGCCGTTGCGGCATTGGTAATGCTTGGCTTTCAAAAAGCGGCCTCGCAAAAAGCGGTTGAAATTATCCTGAAAAAATCGTCCGAAACAAAAGTGGAGCAAATCATTAAGACAGCGCTCAAAATGCTTTAATCAAATTTGTGTTGTGCCGACTGTGAAATATGCTAATTACATCCCCCTCCCCCCCTTCAAAGGGAGAATTTGCCAAACCCCATTCAAAGGGATAACTTTCGTTCATTTCATCATTGATATGACACGAAAGTTTAGGCAAATTGCCTTGACGGGGATTATGTTGTGCTGCATTCATTTCGGCAGTTACGGACAAACATCTATAACAGACAACGATACGATCCCGCGTTATCCTGTTTCCAGAACTGTTCCGCAATCATATAAAGAAGACCTGCTCCAAAACTCCCCCGCCGACCTGCGCGACCCTGAAAACCTGACCAGAACGGTTGAATACGACCTGCATACGGGTATGTATGTTGTCCGTACGAAGATTGGGGATATGGAATTGGGGACGCCTATCATTTTAACTCCCGAAGAATACAGGGAATACAGCTTTCAGCAGTCTATGAGCGCCTTTTTCCGCCAAATGAATGACGAAAATTTCCAAAACCAAAGTTCGGGGAAAATCAATCTTACCGATATGCAATTCAATATTGATGCTGCCGACAAGATATTCGGGCCGGGAGGCGTTCGAGTAACATCGCAAGGTTCGGGAGATATAAAAATGGGTTTAAAAAATTCAAATACCAAAAACCCTTCACTGCCTGAGCGTTCACGCAACCGTACGTTTTTTAACTTCGACACCAACGTACAACTGAACATGAGAGCCAGCGTAGGGACGAAAGTAAGTTTTGGTCTGAACTACAATACACAGGCTTCGTTCGACTTTGATGCTCAGCGGATTGGGCTAAGGTATGCAGGGGAAGAAGACGAAATTATTAAAAATATCGAAGCAGGCAATGTAACGCTGAACACAGGCAATACATTGATACGCGGCGGCGTTTCGCTGTTCGGTATCAAAACCGATTTGCAGTTCGGTAAACTGCGGGTAAGCGCTCTGCTGGCGCAACAGGAAGGACAGAGTAAAACCATTTCGACCAAAGGCGGAGCGCAAACAAATACTTTTGAGTTGAACATCGATCAATACGATGAAAACAGGCATTTTTTCCTGAGTTTCTATTTCCGCGACAACTATGACAATGCGTTAACGAGAACGCCTTATGTTTCGTCGGCCGTAACCATTAACCGTATCGAGGTATGGATTACCAACAAACGCGGTACTTACGATCAATCACGCAACATCGTTGCATTTACCGACTTGGGCGAACACGACCGTATCTCAAATGCTCAATTCCAACCCTCAGGCTTACTGAAAATACCTTTCAACGATGCCAATACGCTTTATCAAAATTTAGACGAATATCCTGAAGCCCGCGATATAAGCAAAGTAAATCAGGTGTTTAGCGGTTTTCTGACGGGAGGGCTTGATTATGAAAAGGTAGAAAGCGCTCGCCGGTTAGATATGAACGAATATAGTTTTAACAGACAATTGGGCTATATTTCATTGCAAGCGCAGCTGCAACCCGATGAAATATTGGGAGTTGCCTACGAATACACCTATAACGGAACAGTATATCAGGTTGGCGAATTTTCGACCGACAAGACGGATCGACTGACTGATTGCCTTTATCTTAAACTGCTGAAAGGAACCAGTATGTCGCCTGCAATGCCATTTTGGGATTTGATGATGAAAAATGTGTATTCTCTGAATGCATACGCCGTACAAAAAGACAGATTTCGATTGAATATTCTGTTTAAAAGCGATACGATCGGCACCTATATCAACTATATTCCTGATGGTCAAATAGCTAACCAGATTCTGTTGAGGGTAATGAATTTGGATCGTTTGGATATGAATAATGAACCCAATCCGGATGGTATATTCGATTTTTTGGAAAGCATTACCATTCAATCAACCGTCGGAAGGGTGATTTTTCCTGTGGTTGAGCCTTTTGGCTCTCATCTTCGTAAAATTATTGGAAACGACGCCATTGCCGACAAATATGTGTTTCAGGAATTATACGACTCCACAAAGACCGTCGCACAGCAAACTGCCGAAAAAAATAAATTTATCCTTCGAGGCGAGTACAGGGCGTCGTCGTCGAACGAAATAAGTCTGGGCGCTACAAACGTGGCGCGAGGCTCGGTCGTAGTAAGGGCGGGAGGAGCCATATTACAGGAAAATGTGGACTATACAGTCGATTATATCTCAGGCTATGTGACGCTTCTGAACGAAAGTATCATAGCAAGCAATACGCCTGTATCGGTTTCGCTCGAAAATCGCTCTATGTTCAATATGCAGCGGAAAACCATGATGGGACTCGACCTTAATTACGAGTTTTCAAAGAATTTCATTATGGGCGCTACCATTATGCACCTGTCGGAAGTGCCCGTCACAACGAAAACGACTTTCGGCGATGAATCCAAAAAAAATACCTTATGGGGCGCAAATATGAGTTATAAAGGAGAAAGTCAGTTTCTTACCAATCTGTTAGACAAAATTCCGATGCTCAATCTGACGCAACCCAGCCGTATCAATTTCAATGCCGAATTTGCCCATTTGATTGCAGGGCACTATGAGAGTAAATATTCGGGCAAATATTCCTATATTGACGATTTTGAGTTTACGCAAAGCAATTTCGACCTGCTGAATCCATACCCATGGGCGCTTGCCAGCGTGCCCAACGACAAGGATAATAACAGAAACGAAATTCCCCGCTTTCCCGAAGCCTCATTGGTAAATAATATCGATTACGGAAAAAACCGCGCCTTGTTTGCCTGGTATTACATTGACGGGCTTTTTACGCGCAAAAATTCTTCGACGAGGCCTACGCATATGTCGGATGACGATTTGTCCTACCATTATATGCGTGCTGTAGATTATACAGAACTCTTTCCGAAAAAAGACTTGACCTACAACGAAAACTCCTCGCTCAATGTCTTCAATTTGGCGTACTATCCCAATGAAAGAGGCCCCTATAACTTAGATGCAACCAATATCCATCCCGACGGATCGCTGATGAATCCCGAAAAACGCTGGGGAGGGATGATGCGGAAAATCGACCAAAGCGATTTTGAAATAGCCAATGTCGAATACATCGAATTTTGGATGATGGATCCGTTTATCTATAACAGCGAAACCGCCGAAGGAGGCGATTTGTACTTTAACTTGGGCGATATATCGGAAGATATTCTCAAAGATGAAAAGAAATTTTTTGAAAACGGACTTCCTGCCGAAGAGAATCCGCCTAATTTGGACGAATTGGTAGAAACAACGGTCTGGGGACGCGTTCCCCGCCAGCAAAGCACGGTCTATGCGTTCGACAATACAGCCAATGCGCGAAGATTTCAGGACGTCGGGCTGAATGGCCTTTCATCAAGGGATGAAATGACTTTTCCTGCGTATGCAAATTATTTGACCGAATTGGAACAACGACTGTCGCCTGAAACGGTAAACCGAATGAAAAACGACCCGTTGCAATTATCGCCGTTCTTTAGTCCTTCGGGCGATAAATACCACTATTTCAGAGGTTCGGATTACGACAGGGAGCAACTGAACATCCTTGAGCGCTACAAATACTACAACGGAACGAACGGCAACTCGACCGCTTCGGACGATTCGCCCGAAAGGTATGATATATCCGCCAAAATGGTACCCGACGTAGAGGATATCAATCAGGATAACACGTTGAACGAGAATGAAAAATACTACGAATACAAGGTTTCTATCCGTCCCAAAGATATGGAAGAGGGACAGAATTATATTGTGAATAAACGTACCGTAAAGGTAAGGCTTATGAATGGAACGGAAAGCGACGTCAACTGGTACCTTTTCAAAATACCCGTAAAAGAATACGATCGTAAAATCGGCAATATTCAGGATTTCAAAACCATCCGTTTTATGCGAGTCTATATGACAGGTTTTAAGGAAACTACGATTCTTCGGCTCGGTACTTTTTCGCTTGTGCGCGGCGACTGGCGTATTTATACACAATCGTTAGCCGCCCCGAATGCTGTTCCTTCAGCAGGTCGATTAGACGTCACATCCGTCAATATTGAAGAAAACGGCGATAAAAAACCCGTCAACTATGTGCTTCCTCCGGGCGTAACCCGTATGATTGATCCCAGTCAGACACAAATCGTACAGCAAAACGAGCAGGCATTGTCGATGAAATTGTCCTATTTAGGCTCTCAGGATGCAAGAGCTATCTATAAAACAACGTTTTATGATTTTCGCCGTTACAAACGCATGCAAATGTTTGTGCACGCCGAACGGTCTATTTCGGAAACCGAAACAGATCTGAGGAATGGCGATTTTTCCGTATTTCTGCGCTTGGGAACCGACTATAAAAACAACTATTACGAATATGAAGTACCGTTGGAATTGACGCCTCCGGGCATATACAGAGACGACCAGCAAGGCAGGGAAGCAGTCTGGCCTGTAAGTAATATGCTTGATTTCAGGTTTGAAGTGCTTACCGATTTAAAGTTGAAAAGAAATCGCGCCCGCAATGGAGGACAAATAAACTACAACACTGTTTACACGGACTACGACCCCGACAACAGGCAAAACCGTATCAGCGTGGTTGGTAATCCCAGCATTGCCGAAGTAAAAACAATTATGATCGGCGTGCGCAACAATTCGAAAGACGTCCAAAGCGGCGAAGTGTGGATCAACGAACTGCGTCTGACTGATTTTGACGAACAGGGCGGATGGGCTGCCAATGGCAATCTGAATATCTCGTTGGCCGATTTAGGCACTGTGAATGCGAGCGGACGAATCGAAACCGTGGGTTTTGGCGGATTGGATCAGTCGGTCAACGAACGCAACCTGAATGACTATGCGCAATATGCCGTTTCCGCCAATATTCAGTTGGGTAAATTCTTTCCCGAAAAAGCCAATGTAAACCTGCCATTGTATTATGCCTACTCCAAAGAAACCACATCGCCTCAATATAATCCGCTTGATCAGGATATTATCCTGAAAGATGCTTTGGATATGGTAGAAACAAAAACGCAAAAAGACTCTATCAAAAGGTTTTCACAGGATCAGACAATAATCAAAAGCATAGCAGTCAACAACGTGAGTGTAAATGTCAAAAGCAAAAATCCGATGCCTTACGATCCGGCCAACTTTGCCCTGTCGTATGCTTTCAGCGAAAACAAACGCACCAACCCCGAAACCGAATATGAAACGACCAAACGCTACCAGGGAAACCTCTCCTATACCTATACGCCTTATATAAAGCCGTTTTCGCCATTTGCCAAATTAGAAAAAGAAAACGGCTCTACTCGCTATCTTAAACAATTATCTATCTATTATTTGCCGACAAATATCAGTTTCAATACATCCATGATGCGTAATTATTATGAACTGCAACTACGCAATCTGGAAAATATGGGTAGTAATATAGGGACTAAGATAGATCCCACTTTTAGCCAGCAATTTTATTGGAATCGCGATTTTAGAATACGGTGGAATCTGATGTCAACCCTGAATATGGAGTTTGCGTCCAATACGCAGGCACGCATTGAAGAACCTTACGTTCAAGTCAATAAACAATTGAATCCCGATGCCTATCAGGTATGGAAAAGCGAGGTATTGAAAAGCATTGCAGATATGGGTACGCCGTTGCTCTATGATCAACAATTTAGCGTTAATTATACGCCGCCTTTTCAGAATATCCCTGTATTAAATTGGATATCAGGTAGTGTCAATTACGCTACGACATACAATTGGGAGCGTGGCGCTTATATTGATCCTGAAATAAATATCGGCAATACAATCAAAAACAGTCGGCAAATGAGTTTTACGGGAGCCTTGACTATGCAGATGTTATACGATAAAAGCCCCTATCTGAAAAGAATCAATCAAAAATATAGTTCAGCAGCGGCGTCAGCCAACCGACGACAGCAAACAGCACCACGCCAAAATTTCAGATACGAAGAAACGATAACGCTCAACCCCGATAGCGGTGTCATTGTTACACACAAGATGTCAACCCAGAATGTTCGTGTAACTGCCCGTATAGACTCGAGCAATGCAGTCTATCGCGGTCTTCGGTTTAAAGCGCTTGACCTTGCAAATATTCGCATTTTGAATCAGGATGCCGATTCGCTTAAATTAAGAATAACCATAACACCCGGCCCGCCTCCCTCAGAAAATGCCCTTGTGAAGATTGCCGAATACGGCAGCCGCTTCCTGATGATGCTTCGCACCATCAGGGTACAATATAATACGCAAGACAATACAATGCTTCCGGGTTTTCTGCCCACAATCGGCAATTGGATGGGACAGGCAAGTACGCCGTTCGGCAATGCGCCCGGATGGGGCTTTGCTTTCGGCGAAGTAAGCGAAAGTTTTGTGAAAAACGCAGTCAATAATCAATGGATGCTTGTCCAAAATAGTCGCGGTGAAGAGGAATTTTTTGGAAACATGTTGCCTGCAATGATAAACAATACGAAAACCTTAAATATCTCGTCCACTTTGGAACCGGCTGTCGGATTAAGAATTGACTTAACAGCCATGCGCAGCGATATTAGGGATACTGAAATACGATTTATGTACAGTGGGATGCCTACTACTTACGGAGGAAATTTCAATATGACCACAATCGCTCTCAGTAGCCTGTTTGCAAGTTCGGGAAATACAAAAAACGGCTTTGCCTCCAAACCGTTTCAACAATTTTTGGAAAACAGGGCACAGATTGCAGCACGTTTGGAAAACGGTTACGCTCGCACAAGCTATCCAAATCACGGTTTTTTGGAAGGGACAAACCTCGGCGCTTACAATCCGGCAAGATTTGGCGGAATCAGAGAAAATTCGGCGGACGTACTGATTCCGGCATTTTTAGCAGCTTATACGGGAAAAAATGCAAATAAAATCAGCCTTTCCCCTTTTCCGGCTATCACAAGCCTGCTGCCGAACTGGAGGATCACGTATGACGGGCTGATACAACTTCCAATCGTCAAAAAACACTTCAGATCTGTGATGATTTCCCATGTTTATTCATGCAGATATACCGTAGGAGGGTATAATTCATACCTCAACTGGGTGGATGCAGGCGGTGATTTCGGATTTATCCGGGATGTGGTTTCCGGCAATCCCATGCCGGGGTCTGCATTTGATATTCCGTCCGTAAGCATTACCGAAGCATTTAACCCTTTAATCGGAGTAGATGCTACTTTACTTAATAATGTTACCATGGGCGTCAAACTTAACAAAACCCGAAATCTGAACCTGAATATGGCTTCCTATCAAATCATTGAGTCATTTAGAAATGATTTTACATTGTCTTTAGGGTATAAATATGCAGATTTCAATAAAGTGCTGAAATTGAAGAATAAAGAAAATTTCAGTAATGACCTGACCGTTCGCTTGGATTACGCAAGCGGCAATAATCAATCCATGATCCGTAAAATAGAAAACGGTTATACCCAAATGACACAGGGAGCCAAGACAAGTAATATACAGTTTTCGGCAGAATATGCGTTTAGCAAAGCCGTTACTTTGAGAGCCTTTTACGATCTGCAAACGAACCAACCTTTGGTATCCAGTAATTCATTCCCAACCTCCAATTCCAACTATGGCATAAGTATTCGGCTGTCGTTGGTTCAATAATCAATTTACGACTTTAGATTTACGATTTCCCCTATTTCCCCGACTTCCTCCATTTCCCCTACTTCCCCTGTTTCCCCTGTTTCCCCGACTTCCTCCATTTCCCCTACTTCCCCTGTTTCCCCTGTTTCCCCGACTTCCTCCATTTCCCCTGTTTCCCCTATTTCCCCTATTTATTATTTTGTTTTTTTCGTCTTAAAATAGTTAAAATACGAAAATAATCACTTTCTTTGTCGATTCAGAGGGAAAATGCCTCTACAAATGTCATTGAATTATGAAAGAGAAAGTAGCAAACCTGCCGATGGATGAAGCCGAAGAAATAATGGAATCGGCTCATTCAGAGAACACTCAGTCTTCGGAGCCAACGCCGGAAGAAAAGATGGATCAAATTGTTGAAGAAATCACATCTCAACAAATAGTTATTAACCAACCTGACGAAATTCAAGAAAGGGAAATCGGGGAAACCGAGGAAATTGGGGAAGTAGGGGAAATCGAGGAAATAGGGGAAGTAGTGGAAACCGAGGAAATTGGGAAAATCGGGGAAATTGAGGAAGTCGGTCAAGTCGAGATAGTCGAAGAAACTATCGACCTTAGTGACCTTAACGACCTTAATGACCTTGAAAAAACCGAAGAAGTCGAGGAATCTGAGGAAATCGGGGAAGTAGTGGAAACCGAGGAAATTGGGAAAATCGGGGAAATTGAGGAAGCCGAAGAAGTCGCAGAAGAAGCAAAGGAATTAATCCCCTTATCGGAGGAAACCGAAGATCTTACTGTCCCTACCGTCCTTACCGACCTTGAAGAAACCGAAAAACCCGAAGAACCCGAAATAACCGAGGCAGTCGAACATTCGGAAGAACCCGAAGAAGCCCCATTCACCCCCGAACCGTTTTTGAAAGAACTCCCAACCACCCCCGACAACTACTGCGGTGATTTACAGGAAGCAATCGAAGTAGGCGCCATCAGTATGATCAACAAACAGGATATTTTAGATGAGTTAAAACAACTCATAGACAATGCCGATGATGCCGACCATTCATACCACGATCAAATTGACACATTAAAACAATCATACTACCGAATTACCAAAGCCGAAAACGATGAATTGAGAAAAATATTCATCGAAAAAGGAGGCAACGAATTCGAATTTCGCGCACCGGAAGATGAACTTGCCCCACAACTCAGGGAATTATTAACCCTGTACAAGCAACAAAAATCATCGTTGATCGAAAAAGAACAATCAAAGAAAGAAGAAAACTATGCCAAAAAATTGCAGTTGATCGACCGCTTGCAAGCATTGGTTGAAAGTCAGGATGATTTCAACAAACGATACAACGAATTTAAAGAAATCCAAATCAAGTGGAAAGAATATAACCCTGTTCCTCATGAGCGCACAAGGGAATTATGGAAAAACTACCAGATTCAAAATGAGCGTTTTTATGATTTGGTGAAAATAAACAATCAATTCCGCGATTATGACTATAAAAAGAACCTGGAGTTGAAAACCGCGCTTTGCGAAAACGTCGAAAAATTAGCCGGCGAACCCGACGCCATTTCCGCCTACCATCAGTCCCAAAAACTCTACTTGCAGTGGCGCGAAATTGGCCCTGTGGCGCGTGAAATGCGCGAAGAACTTTGGGCGCGCTTCAAAGCGGCATCCGCAGTGGTGAATAAAAAACATCAGGCACACTTCGAAACCCAGAAAGAAAAAGAAGAAGAAAACCTGAAAGAAAAAACAAAACTTTGCGAAATCGTCGAAGCCATTGATTTTGAAAAATTACAATCATTCAACGATTGGGAAAAGAAAACCCGTGAAATCGTCGAACTGCAAAACAAATGGCGTACAATCGGCTATGCCACCAAAAAACACAGCAACAAAATATTTGATCGTTTCCGTAGCGCCTGTGACATTTATTTCAAGAAAAAAGGCGTATTTTATAAATCTTTGAAAAAAGAATTAGAAAAGAACTATCAATTGAAAAGAGCGCTGATTGATAAGGTAGAAACCTTAAAACAACGAACGGATTGGAAAGATGCCACCAAAGAAGTGATTGAAATTCAGCGCGAATGGAAACAAATCGGGCCTGTATCCCGTAAATTTACCGATTCGTTATGGAAAGAATTTATTTCAGGCTGTGATTATTTCTTTAAACAGAAAAATAAAAATTCCGACACCCGGAAATCCGACGAACAATCCAATCTGGCAACCAAACAATTACTGATTGAAAAGATCAAAACCATCAACGAAGGATTGCCCGCAACCGAAGCGCTTACCGCATTGAAATTGTTAGTGGCAGAATGGAATACGGTCGGCCATGTACCTTTCAAGGAAAAAGACAAGTTGTACAAGCATTTCCGCGAAGCGGTTGACAATCAATACGACCGCCTCAATGTGGCTCAGGTTGATCGCAAGATGCAGCAATACCAAACTACACTGACAGAACTTTCAGGTAGCGGACAAAATAAGGGGAAACTCCACAACGAACGCGAGAAACTGATGCGGACGTATGAAAAGTTGAAACAGGAATTACAGACGTACGAGAATAATGTGGGTTTCTTCAATGTTTCTTCTAAAGGCGGAGGCAACCTGCTGAAAGAGATGGAAAAGAAAATCGAACAACTGAAAAATGAAATGGAATTGATCGTAAAGAAAATAGATGCGATCGATGAAAATCTCGAATAAAAAAATCCTGTGGTTTAACCCCGGACACGAAAACGCTGTTTGGACAGATAACCCATACTATACCCCTCCTGCTTCCGTATGCAGGATGATGGCCGATTTGGCAATCTTGCCGGCATGGTATGGCAATGATAGCGACTATGTGATTATAAACGAGGCGACAGAAGCGTCTCGTTTTTTATTATCGCTGCCGGCCGATATACGTCCCGCTGTAATTCCCCGCACTCCCTCCGAACTCAATATTTCCGAGCCTGTCGAAGCTACCCCCTGGGGACTTTCTCCCCAAAGCATCCGTTTTTTTGAAACACTCCGCGCACAAAACGAAAATATAATCGTTCCCCAATGGAAAGAAAAATATAAAGAGTTGACAGGAAGGCAAACAGCGCTCGCATGTTTGTCGAAAATCCGTACATTGCTGCCCGATATGTTCGACGCCATAGCGCTCCCCCGATTTTGTTCCACTACCGATGAAATCCGCCAATTTATGGCAGAATTCCCTCCTCCTTATATGCTTAAAACACCTTACTCCTGTTCAGGAAGAGGTCTACACAGGATACTGACTCGCGATTTAGACGCGGAAGACTCCCGGTGGATCAAAGGCGCTTTCAGAAAACAAGGCGTCGTCAGTATCGAACGTGCATTGGATAAAGTGTGTGACTTTGCCATGGAATTTGAATCCGACGGAAACGGCCATATTACATTCAAAGGCTTGGCGGTATTTAACACATTATCGAAAGGCGCCTACCACGGCAATTTACTCGGTAACCAAGTCGTTTTAGCAAAACACCTTGCCACGTTTATTCCAATGGCACATCTTCGTACGGTACAGAAAGCCATGACAACCATACTTGCCCAAAAAATCGGTTATGACTACCAAGGTTATTTAGGTGTGGATATGCTGGCCTATCGCCAAGATAATGTTTATGCCATACACCCTCTTATCGAAATCAACCTGCGTAACACAATGGGATTGGTAGCCTTACAAATCAGCAATCGCCTGATTCATCCGACCTCCCGGGGACAACTGATTATCACATTCAATAAAGAAAAAAACAAAACGTACCATTTTCATCTTCAAATGCAAGCAAACCATCCCCTCCAACTATCCGACTCAAAAATCCAATCCGGCTACCTCTCACTCTGCCCCGTTACCCCCGAAACGCAATACCTTGCGTATATATTAATTGTTGATAGTAGAAACAACGGTTCACCGGCAAAACCCTGTGTTTAGTTAAAATCCTAATACTGTTTTATCGGCAGCAAAGTCACGCAGTGACGTAACTTTATTAACCGTAGGTTTCAACCTACGGAGAGGACAGTGCGATCAGCGCCAAGTCCCGCAGGGACGACACAATAGCCTGATGAACGTGTCGTCCCATGCGGGACATCTGAACACGAACGCTAATTTTGGATCAGTCGGAATAGTTGTGGAGGGCAGTAAAATGAAAATTTATTTCGATACTTTTCAGGGCTGAAAGTCCTGCATCTATCAGGACAGGGTAACGCCTTGTTGTCTATGGACATCCTTGTTCGGCGTAGCGTCCTCGCTACATCGTTTTAAAAGCCCTGAAAGGGCATAATCATAAGGACAGGGCAACGCCCTGTTAATCGGATACATCCGCCATTTTAGCCCTAAAAGGGCGTAATCCTTTTGATCACAGGCTTTCAGCCCGATGAACAGGTTGGCGTAATTTTCACAGGGCGATACCCTGTGCTATTGACTACAAGGCTTTCAGCCCAAAATACAATACACAACCGGACTACCGGCAAATATAAACTTGTGTTTTTGATTTTGAGTAAACTTAACTCCACAGCATTTTGCAGATGAGCCAAAAAACGACAAAATTGAAAGAAAAAGGCCGTTTAGAAATTTGATCATTATCAAAATATATAAAAAACGCAATTTTAACAAAAAATCTATTAATGAGCTGTTTATGGTTTTTTCATAACATTGTCATTGCCTTTCTTTTTTTAAAAAAGCCACTTTTTTCAAAAAAAAATCATATTTGTTATATCGTTGATAATATGTATTATATCCTGATTTATGTTACACATAAATGGATATTAGTTTGATATTAAGCATACTAAATCATAAAAGATGTTACCGCAAAAATAGTTTTGTTCCAAAAGAACCCTCTACTTTTACGGCGAATTATTAACATTAAATACTTAAGGAGATGAAAAGAGATTTTGCAAGAATCAAATTGAATGAATTCAGTAAGAATGAATTGGATCAACGTAAGTTGAATGAACTGAAAGGTGGTAGACGTTGTGATTGTGTAAATGGGTGGTATTGTGATTGTGCATGTGCTGATACTGTTGCAGCATTTGTTGAAAACATAGAAGATAGCGGAGAAGGCAATATTCCAGACGATTACATTTATTAATTATGCAATAACTAAAGTACCAAAATAACAACCGGTAAAATTTTTATCGGTTGTTATTGTAAATAACTGTTTAATTTATGATACAATCATTTGTTCATTCGTCTGAAAGTAACAATTTATATCTGTACATCGACCGGCACAGGTTATCTATGCCGGTACATCCGGAATTTGAGAAAGCTGTTGAAAAATCAAAGGACGCCGATGTGTATTATTTAAAAAAGGTTGCGTACATGGAGGAGCACGGTTTCTTCGCGGAGCCGGAACCAACCGGTTTCAGAGCATTGGAAGAATCGGTAGTGAGGCATAATATAGCTAATACTAAGCAGATCGTATTTGAAGCAACAGACTCATGCAATCTGAATTGCACCTATTGCGCTTTGGGAGAGTTATATGAGGGATACGACGAAAGGACAGACAAAAAAATAAATACCCGCTATGCCATCAATTTGCTGAAATATATTTTCGATATGAAATCGAAAAACGAAAACAGCCTGCTGTATATCAGTTTTTATGGCGGCGAAGCGCTCTTAAACATGAAGTTTATCCGACGGATAGTAGAGGTTGCCAATCAACTAAACGCTGAAAAAGGATTTGACATTCGATATTCCATGACCACCAATGCCACGCTACTGCATAAGTACATTGATTTTTTGGTTGCGCATAAATTCCGTTTGTTGATCAGTCTGGACGGGAACGAAGCAAATCACAGTTACCGGGTTTTTAAAAAAAACAACAAAAATTCATTTCAAAGGGTGATCGACAATTTAGATATGATCCAGCGGGAATATCCTGCATATTTTGCTGATCATATAAGTTTCAATGCCGTTTTACATGACCGTAATTCCGTCAAAGAAATTTATGAATTTATTTATACGCGTTATCAAAAAATTCCAAGAATAGCAGAATTAAACACAAGAGAGATAAGGTCAGATAATCAGGAGTTGATCGAAAGGATGTTTCGTAGCAAGCGAAAAAGCGAAACCGAGTTTCAAGAAGAAGACTCCGAATTTTCCGGCCTAACACACGATAAGTTATCGTTGTATAGAGATTTAATGAACTTCCTGAAGTATCTTTCCATCAATTATTACATAGCCAACGTAAACGCCCTGTTGCACGATATGGAAATACATTTGCCGACAGGTACATGTATCCCGTTTTCCAAAAAAATCTTCTTGACAAACCGCAACAAACTGTTGCCCTGCGAAAAAGTGAATTATAAATATGCCATGGGGAAAGTGAATGAAAATATAGCAATTGATATTCCGGAAATTACGCGGTTATACAATTCTTATTTTGAGCATATCAAAAAGTTTTGCCAGACCTGTTATGCTTACAGGTTTTGTGGAGTATGCCTGTTTCAGTTAAACAATCTTGACAATATAAATACGGAAGAATTTGCTTGTGAACGGTATCAGAATCAAAAGGTTTTTAAAAACAGGTTGCATCAGATTTTTTCTTTCCTTGAGAAATATCCAAATGATGTTTCCCGAATTTTAGAAAATGTAATACTCGGATGACGTCTATGAAAACAGCGATTAATTATTGGTTTACTGTTGAACCATACGTATTTGTCGGACTAACAAACAAAAGCGCTTTATTGTACAACACCCTTGACGGAGTGACTTTAGAATCGGATAAAGAAGAAGTTATTGAACTGTTGCGGGAAACGCTGCAAGCAGAGAATTGTGGCGTAGCGCTATTAACCAGCGAGCGATATCAACAAAAAGACGTCAACGCTTTTATCCGTGAACTTCGCGAAAAATTTATGGGCGATATAATAGATGTTGCTTTTTCAAAAGGCAGACCGGTTCAATTGTTGCCTTATTTCAATTTCCCTGATAAGCGTGCAATCTATAAAGTACACAATTTTTCTCCGCTTAAAAATGTATTGGAAAATCTGTCAGAAATCAGCATCCATGTAGATGCTTCAACCGACTTGACCAAACTGATTCCTTTCCTGCAATCCATTCCGGGAAGTCCGACGTTGAATATTAACGGAAATATTGCAGATGTTTTGAATTACAGTGAATTACTTTCATTTTTCAATCAGCATCCGGCGCCAAAAAACATTGTGTGTTCCTGTCAAAATGTGATTGCGTTGCAACCGGATTTTGAGCATAATTTTTCATACCGGATATCAATTGATTTCCCGATAGACATGGATCAATGGAACAGGTCAAGGCAGATACTGCTCAACCAAACATTGCCGGTTGAATATATTTTTGATGTATCATCCGACGACGATATGCAACAGGCAGAATGTTTTGTCGAACAGTACGGGATGGAAAAATATCGTATAAACCCTGTATATACCGGGGACAATATCCGTTTTTTTGAAAAAAATGTTTTCCTTACCAAAGAAGATATTCTGTCCACATCCATGACCATCAAAGATTTTTTCGGATGCCTGAAAAAGGTATTTATTACCAGCGGTACGATTCTTCTTATCATACCCGCGGCCAAGGTTTTTGGGTTTGTCTTAACCCGTGAAAATCTCCAGATAATCATTTTTGATGCCGTTACCGGCTTTGCCGGTACAAATCCCGTATTAATAGCCGGATGCATTATAGTCCTTTTCGTTGTTCTGGGATGCTTTAACGATCCGAACGTAAATATCATTCTCTTTGTCCCCATGGTTCTTCCCTTGATAGACGCGGCGGGCTTTGATCCAATTCACATGGGAATATGCATCATTATAACAGCGATGATTGGGAACATAACCCCGCCCGTGGGCATTGTTACCATGACGGTATGCGCCATCGAAAAACTAAAATTCGAAAAAGTGTGCGCCGCGCTTATTCCCCTCGTCATCATCCTTTTTGTCTATGTTATCATGCTGCTTGTTTTTCCGCAGATTGTTATGTTCTTTCCGAACCAGGTAGGATAGCCTGTCTATGTATTTTATCGCTGTTGACGCGGGGTCCAGCTATGTCAAGACGGCTGTTCTGGACATCGAAAAAAACCGGATCGTTGAAACGGCGAAGTACGCTTCACCGGGAAAGCGTCCAAACCCTGACAGCCGGATTTTTGAAATAAACGCGCGGGATCTTTTTGATACGGTTAAAAACAGCATAGACAGTTTTTGCGGCCGCCATGCGGGAGTCGCGGGGATATTGTTTTCGACACAGATGCACGGCTGCGTACTGACGGTTCCCGG
>Ga0082212_10005075_pt1 | contig 18080 bp, 9 predicted proteins | sample TergutNt197P3_FD_71548 | JGI IMG/M metagenome (GOLD analysis project Ga0082212, IMG submission 71548) | Neocapritermes taracua P3 segment gut microbial communities from Petit-Saut dam, French Guiana - Nt197 P3 | ecosystem: Host-associated > Arthropoda: Insects > Digestive system > Gut ...
AAGCCAATCCCTGAAGTCACATTGATATGCGCATTTCCTTCTGAAAAATATCCATAAGGAAACTCGAAGATATATTTTAAAAAGAAAGAGAACGGCCAATATTGACAATTATGCGTATGTCCGTATAAACCCAAATCACATTGATTATCAATTACATCTCGCGCAAAAGTAGGGCGATGTTCAAGCACTATCACCGGTTTGGTCAAGTCCACCTCCTGCATTAAGGTTTCCAATGAAGCACGATTCCCATTGAGGATATCATCCCGGCCAATCAGATAAAAAGTAGAATCCGGCATCGCTACCGAATCTATAAGCAAAATGCCGCCCGTCTTGTCAAACCACCGGATTTTCGCATCACGGTTTGCACGGTATTCATGATTACCCAATATCATATAAACCCCCAATGGTGCATTCAATTGTTGCAAATCTTCCTCAATATGTTCTTTTTCGGCACGACACAATTCATAATCCATCATATCTCCACCTATCAACACCAAATCCGGATGGGCAGCATTACAAAGCCCTACAAAACGCTGTACCTGTTTTTTTCCGATAGATTCGTCTATATGCACGTCACTCATCATGGCAATAATAAGGCTGTCCTTCCCGTCCACCACCTTGGGAATATGAATATGTACATGCCTGACGACCGGATACATGGCATTATGATAAGCCTTTATCATCAACCCGGTGACAGAGAAGACGCACACAAAAAACAGCGATAATTTGACCGTATTCCAATTTTTTTTGATTGCTTCCGGATACCAGGGGCGTATCCGGTTGGAAAGCCTGATGAGATCCAGCACAATCAATCCCATTATAAGATACATAGAAGCGATGTACCATGTGTTACAAATCCGCATGATAGGATATAGAATCGAATCGGGCAGGTCGCGGTGAAAAAAATAACCAAAAAAATAAAGCAATAATTCAAAAACAAAAAACAACATAAAAGGCACCCGTACAGTTCTTTTAGGTGGAAGCGCCTGATAACCCCGCCAAAATATATATGCATTGCAAAATATTTGACCAAAAACAGCTTGAACAAAGACACGCATTTATAGAGTTTAGTGATTAGAGTGTAGAGTTTAGTTGTTGGGAATCGAAAAATACAAGATTATTTGATTGACATTTAATTATTTATATACATTTTGTCTTTGATTGAAATCTTCGTTTAATTAATAATTATATTTAACTAAACTCTACACTCTATTATCTACACTCTACTTGAATGACCGCCATTTCGCTCTGCGTACCGATGCGAAACGGGGGGCCCCAAAGAGACAGTCCGGAGGTGACGTAGATATGGGTTTGTGCACGTTGTTCGTACCCGTAACTGATTTCAAACATCCTCTTTACTAACAGATTCAAAGGCCATACCTGTCCGTTATGCGTATGGCCGCACAACAGGAGGTCGGCGCCGGTTTGCACCGTTTCGTTTATTTCCACAGGCTGATGGTCGAGGACAATCACAGGCTGTGTGTGGTCTATATCGCGCATAAGTGGAGTCAAATCTTTCCGCGAACGCACACTCCGGTCGTCGCGCCCAACCAATTGAACGCCGTTTGGAAGTGTGACAACCGTATCCCGCAAAACACACACAGGCGTCTGCTCAAGAAATTGCATACACTCCCCTATTCCACTGATATATTCGTGGTTTCCAAGTACCATATATACGCCATAACGCGCTTTCAACATGGACAATTCGGCCTGCATCTGCTGATTGATCACAGGCACGATACTGTTGTCAATCAGATCGCCGCAAATCAATACCACGTCCGGCTCCTGCGCGTTAATCATGTCCACATACTTAGCCAATTTCGATTTGACAGTCCCCAGTCCAAGATGTACATCGCTGACCGCTACAATTTTGAGCGACGATTCCGGCCCAATCGCCTGTTTATTGATCACTAGGTGGATCACCTTCGCGACAGGATGTTGATAACGAAAATATCCATACGCCAATACACAGAGAGTGACAAGCAAAGACAAAACAAATCCGCTATGAAACGACTTGTAGAAAATTCGTATCAAATCCGTACATCCCAACAACAACACCATGTAAAGTACAAATACAAGCCAGCCTGTGCCGATTTCAAAAAGTACATGCGACATGGATACATTGATTCGGGCATTTCGTAATATAAATACAAGCATAAACGACAAAGCCACTACCCAAAAACACACACTGAGTACCCACTTGATGCCGAGCGGAAAATGATGAACCGCTTGCAGTCCACGTACAAAAATATAGATGTTACCTGCCAAGTAGGCAAGTAACATCATACTAAAAAAAACACCCATCCTAATCATTCATTAGAGTTTAGTGAGTAGAGTTTAGTTATTTTTTTTTCAATTTGGCTAATGGTTCGTGCAAAGTCGCAGAGAACGCAATAAATAGATTTTTAATTCAATAAGTTTCTTTTGGTTTCCACAACTAAACTCTACACTCTAATATCTATACTCTATTTTTTGTATCCTACCGGATTATTCATCATAGGAAGATTGGCGTCGCTCAATTTTAATACTTTACGCAACTCTGCCTGATCCATCGTAGCACGCGGAACGGTAGCCAGTCCGACAGCAGCACAAAACAGGTTGATATTCTGGCAAACGATACCTGCATCGACAGCTCCCATCAATTGGTTTCCCTGTTTTTCCAAATCGATCACTATCACCAGACAGAGCGGCGCTGTGGCAGCAAATTCCTGCGCCATAGCCACCAAATTCCTATAATCGCCTTTCGCCACAGGTTTCAACGAATGAGTCGCTGCATCGTAGAGATAAGCTCCATCCGGGCGAATGGCATACACGTCAATTTCCTGCCTGTTCGAAGCAGTGGGAGCAGTACGTCTGCCGTCTTCGCGGTTGATCCCATTAGCCGCCCAAAGCAGATCCGACAGATCTTGCAAGCTAAGTTCTTTCGAATCAAATTCGCGCACAGACATCCTGTCGGAAAAAACCTTCATCATAGCCGATCCGCGTGTTCTATCAGGAGCATTCAATTTGATCTCCTGCAAATCTTGTGCATACCCGGCGAAACCCGTCATGCACATAATCAACAATACAAATAAATTTCTCATCACTTTTTATTATTTATGAATAACTGAATAATTGAATTTTCTACCGAGCTATATTCCCTAAGGGAATGAATAATTAATTCATTTTCAACTCTAAAATCGTAAATCGTATATAGTTTTCAGTTCTCAGTTTTCAGTTTGCAGAAAAAATCTGAAATCGTAAATCTGAAATCTAAAATCGTAAATCTAAAATCGTAAATCTAATTTTAATTATTTTCCGGCCTCAGCGTGCGGACAACAGCTCCTGTGCGCCACATTTCGCTTTCTCGCAGCGCTTTCAGTTCTTGTTCCAATCCTTCGCGATAGTCGGGTTTGCTGTTGGAGTCGATAGATAATTGCGCTTCGTTTCCGCAAGCTACCTCTTTGTAGAGTTTTTCAAATACAGGCTTCGTCGCATCATGGAAAGGTCCCATCCAATCCAATGCGCCGCGTTGGGCTGTGGTCGAACAGTTGGCATACATCCAATCCATTCCGTTTTCTGCAAATAAAGGCATCAACGACTGAGTCAATTCCTCGACCGTCTCATTAAACGCCTCCGAAGGACTGTGTCCATTTTCGCGCAACACCTCATATTGTGCCAGCAACAATCCCTGAATAGCGCCCATCAACGTACCGCGCTCGCCTGTCAAGTCCGAATACACCTCTTTCTTAAAAGTAGTTTCAAACAAATAGCCCGAACCGATACCGATGCCCAAAGCATGTACACGTTCTTCGGCACGTCCGGAAGCATCCTGAAAAACAGCATACGAAGAATTTAATCCTCTGCCTTGCAAAAACATACGACGCAATGTAGTGCCCGATCCTTTAGGCGCCACCAAAATCACATCTATATCTGCAGGGGGAATAATCCCGGTACGCTCTTTGTAGGTGATCCCAAACCCGTGTGAAAAATACAAGGCTTTGCCACGCGAAAGGAATGGTTTAATACGAGGCCATACCGCAATCTGTGCAGCGTCTGACACAAGAAACAAGATAATGCTGCCTTTTTCGACAGCTTCCTCAATCGGAAAGAGCGTTTCGCCCGGCGTCCAGCCGTCACCGATTGCCTTGTCCCATTCTTTTTTAAATTCAGGCGCCTGTCCTACAATCACTTTGAAACCATTATCGCGCAAATTTTGCGACTGTCCCGGTCCTTGAACGCCATAGCCGATCACGGCGATGACTTCATCTTTCAACACTTCTTTTGCTTTTTCCAATGGAAACTCTTCACGGGTAACGACATGCTCATCTACCCCACCAAAATTCATTATTGCCATATTTCTTATAATTATGAATAACTGAATAATTGAGTAACTGAATAAAACAATTATGAGTTAAAAATTCTCAAAACTATTCACTACACTCTAATAACTAAATTCTAATAACTAATCGCTAAAAATCAATTTTCAATTGATTTTTTAGCGATTTTCTCTATCGCCTTCAACATATCCGACAATTTCTCCACTTTCCCTTTTGTGATGGCTATCTGTCCGGAACGAACAAATTGAAGCACGCCGATCGATTCGCTTAATTCTTTGAACAAAGCTTGCGTTTCTTCATAATGCCCGGTCTTTTCGACCACCACACAATGGTCATTGATTTCCAGGATACGCGCATTGTATTTGCGAATCAGCGACTCGTTCGATTCGGTTTTCAAAAATCCGGGAGTCGATAACTTGTACAAGGCGATTTCCTGGCAGATAAGTTCTGAGTCCACATTGAAATAGGATTTCAACACATCCACACGTTTATCGATTTGCAATACCACTTTTTTCATCGTTTCCATATCGCTGAAAACGGTAATGGTAAATTTATGAATCCCCTCAATGGCCGAAGGCGAAACGGACAGTGTTTCGATATTCAATTGACGGCGAGTAAACACACCCGTGATCTGGCCTAATATGCCCACCATGTTTTCTGAAAAGATAGTGACGGTGTAGAGAGTTTTGTTGATCATGATTGAATAACTGAATAATTGTTTTTTTTAATTCTTCACTCTTAGTTCTTAACTCTTAGTTAATAGAGTATATTCGTCACACAAGTCCCCGCCGGCACCATCGGATAAACCAATCCTTTGGTTTCAACGTCCACTTCAAGTAAATAAGCGCCTTGATGATTCAACATTTCCGCAATGGCGCCGTCCAAGTCCTCTCGCCTGATTATTTTCCTTGATCGAATACCATACGCATCCGCAATCTTTGTAAAATCGGGATTTTTCATTTGCGTCTCCGAGTAGCGCTTCTCAAAAAACAACTCCTGCCATTGTCGCACCATACCCAAATAATGATTATTCAACACGATAATCTTTATATCTATATTATACTGCATGACGGTGCCCAATTCCTGTATCGTCATCTGTATGCCTCCGTCGCCCACAAACAGACAGACCGTCCGTCCGGGTACGCCATACTTGGCGCCTACCGCCGCAGGCAAACCAAATCCCATCGTACCCAATCCGCCGGAAGTCACCACACTGCGCGTCTGCGTGAATTGAAAATAGCGGACTCCCATCATTTGATTCTGTCCCACATCGGTCACCAATACGGCTTTGCGGCCGGTCGCTTCCGATACTTTATGGACCACTTCTCCCATCTTGATCATTCCCGAGTTCGGAAACAATTCATTTTGAATGACCACCTCGTATTCTTTCTGACGGCAACCGACAAACTCCTCGCGCCATGCGGTATGTGTATTTGTTTTCATTAAGCGCATTACTGCTTTCAGCGTATCTTTCGCATTGCCCAATACCTTTATATCGGCCGTCACGTTCTTGTCCATTTCGGCGCGGTCGATGTCGAAATGAATCACTTTCGCCTGTTTTGCATACGTATTCAGGTCGCCCGTCACTCGGTCGTCGAACCGCATGCCGATAGCGATCAACACATCACATTCGTTTGTCTTCAGATTAGGGCCTATATTGCCGTGCATGCCCAGCATACCTACATTCAACGGATAGTGGGTAGGCAGGGCAGACAAACCCAACATGGTGGATGCCGCAGGGATATCTCCCTTTTCGAGAAATTGTTTCAGTTGTTCCTCCGCGCCGCTTAGTATGACTCCCTGTCCGACCAAAGCAAGTGGTTTTTGAGCCTGATTAATCAACTCCGCAGCCAACCGGATATCTTTTCTGACTATCTCAGGGACAGGCCTGTAACTACGAATAAATTGGGTCTTTTTATATGCAAAGCCGGTCAATCCGATTTGTGCATCTTTTGCAATATCAAGCACTACCGGGCCGGGACGTCCTGTCGAAGCAATATAGAATGCACGCGAAACAGCCCAGGATATATCTTCCGCACGACGCACCTGATAAGCCCATTTGGCAATGGGTTGAGTAATCCCTACTACATCGGCTTCCTGAAATGCGTCACTCCCCAGAAGGCTTGTAGGTACCTGTCCAGCGATGACCACGACCGGCGTGCTGTCGAGCATCGCATCGGCAATACCTGTGATGGTATTGGTCGCTCCGGGGCCTGAGGTGACCAAGGCCACACCCGTTTTTCCCGATGTGCGGGCATAGCCTTGAGCGGCATGTGTAGCGCCCTGTTCGTGTCGCACTAATATATGATTGATCTTATTGCGATAATCATACAATATATCGAACACAGGGATTATCTGCCCACCCGGATAGCCGAATATCGTATCCACCCCTTCGGCAATCAACGAACGGATTAACGCCTCCCCACCTGATATCTTAGCCTCCCCTAACCCCTCCGATAAAGGAGGATTCTGAGAGTTGAATTTAGATTGTTTCATCGTTCATCTAACAAAGGCGACAAAATTACAAAAAAAATCGCAATCTTTTGTTTAGTTAACGTCAGTTCGATCTAAGCGACCTTTTTTATTGCGTTAAGATCAATGATTTCAAGATTAAGCGCGGGTTTTTTAGGTGCGAGATTGTATGCGATGAGTCCCGCAACCAAATTACCGACAAAATTAGCAAGACATCTGTGTCTGGTATGTTCAATCTGACAACAGTTTTTGAGTAAGTCATTGATTGTTTCAATGATCGCTCTTTTTCTGAGGATAATTTTATCATGTAAGTGCATCAATGAGTTCTTCATGTTCTTCCTAATCTTTGTAATCAGGTGGATATTATCGACAAACAATTTTTCAAACAGACTTTGAGAAAGATAGCCTTTATCAGCAAAGAGCTTTCCAAAAAGTTTTTCATGGAATCTGCTGTCATTTAATGGTTCTCTATCATCAACATTCGCCCGAGTAATGAGAAATTTGATAATTTCGCCTTTGTCATTGACAACTAAATGCAGTTTAAACCCAAAGAACCAGCCGATAGTAGATTTTCCTTTGGTAGCTAACCCATTGAATACTTTATGGGATTTTTCACGTTTGATGTGACATACCCGAATGGGCGTAGAATCAATGAAAGATATACCTGTACATTGGCCTAAACAACACAGTTGTAGAAAGACAGATATTGGTATAAGCGCTTTTTGTTGCAGTTCCACAAAGCGGTTATAAGAAACCGTGTGTGGAAAATCTCTATAACGATATTGTTTTATATAATTGATATAAAAAGATTTGATATCACGATAGTGGCTTTGATGGAACATAACCATGATGGTAATGATTTCGCTGTTTGACATCGTAAATGCCCTGTTTCGTCTCTTTTTCGAGGTTTCTTTTGGTATACTGTGTCCATCCATTGTTTTTTCAATTTCCTTGCAGAATTCGTCGATAATGTAGAAAATTTCTATTAAATTTGTGTCCATAATTAACGGGTTTTTGTGATTTGACTTTTTGATTGTTACACCATAAAGATAATCATAATCCCGTTAATTTGCAAATTTTTATCCGTTTTCTTACGTCGAACTCACGTTAGTTATTAGAGTTTAGAGTGTAGAGTGTAGTTATTAGCGTGTAGTAGATAGTTTTCAGAAAATTTGACTTATAATTGTTTATTCAGAAAATTCAAATATTCATTCCCGTAGGGAATATAGCTTGGTAGAAAATTCAATTATTCAGTTATTCAAAATTGAGAATCAATTTTCAATCATCATCGTTGCTCCCAAATCCGCTGAACTGACCCTGCTTGCGTATGCTTTCAACGCTTTGGATACATGCCTGTGTCTGTTGGGTTTGAATGCGTCGGCGCCTTTTGCTGTTTCCTCTGCTCTTCGTTTTTCCAATTCGGAATCGGTGATCTTTAAATGAATAGAGCGCTTGGGGATATCTATTTCGATGATATCGCCGTCGCGTACTAACCCGATAGCGCCTCCCGAGGCAGCTTCGGGCGAAATATGGCCGATAGACAATCCCGACGTGCCGCCCGAAAAACGACCGTCTGTAATCAGGGCGCAGGCTTTGCCTAACTGCCTTGATTTGATATAGGATGTGGGATAAAGCATTTCCTGCATACCCGGACCGCCCTTTGGGCCTTCGTAGATGATTACTACGATATCGCCGGCTTTTATGAGTGGATAGTTATTTTTGCCTGCATCCACAGGATGAATAACTGAATAACTGAATAACTGAATAACTGAATTATCGTTTTCTTTTGTTCCGTCGGATTTGTAATCCGGCGAATCTCGTAATTCGTAATTCGTAATTCGTAATTGATCTTCGGTATTTACGATTTTAGATTTACGATTTACGATTTCGGATTTACTGTCAACTGAAAACTGAGAACTGAAAACTTCTTTCCCAAGTATCGCCGCGCAAGCATCTTCCTGCGAATGAAACACTCGGGCCGGGCCGGTGAATTTAAACAGACTTTCGTCTACGCCGGCTGTTTTTACGACACATCCATTCAGGGCGATATTTCCTTTTAAGATGGCTAAGCCTCCTTCGGTGGTATATGCGTGAGCCATATCGCGAATACATCCGTTTGCGCGGTCTGTATCCAATGAAGGATACACAGCGTCTTGCGTTCCCATGGTCAGGTTAAATTTGCCTCCGGGGGCGGAATAATATATACCTGTTTCGGAAGGATTACCGCCGGATTGCAAATCCGGCGGGACGACAGATTGTTGTGCCGGCGGGATTACCGCCGGATTGCAAATCCGGCGGGACGACAAAACTTCTTCCCCGACTTCCCCGATTTCCCCGACTTCCCCGACTTCCCCAATTTCCATTATATCGAATTTTTCGATCGCCTCACCAAGCGTCAACCCATCCACACGTTTCACTGAGGTATCTAACAGCCCTCCCTTAGCCAGTTCATTCATAATGCCTAAAATACCTCCTGCCCGGTTCACATCCTCTATGTGATACTTTGGCGTATTCGGGGCGACTTTACACAGGCAGGGTGTGCGACGTGAGAGCGCGTCGATATCGTCCATTGTAAAATCTATTTCGGCTTCGCGGGCGATGGCAAGCAGGTGCAGAATCGTATTGGTCGATCCTCCCATGGCAATATCCAATGTCATGGCATTCAGGAAAGCTTGTCGCGTGCCAATGGAGCGGGGCAACACGCTGTCGTCGCCGTCGCGGTAATAGCGAAAGGCGTTATGTACAATCCGCTTTGCGGCGTCGATAAACAGTGTAGTGCGGTTTTTGTGCGTGGCTACGACGGTGCCATTGCCCGGCAACGCCATTCCAATCGCTTCGTTCAAACAGTTCATAGAATTGGCTGTAAACATACCCGAACACGAACCGCATGTAGGGCAAGCGGACTCTTCGAGCGTTTTTACATCGTCGTCGGAGATGGCGTCGTCGGCCGATTTGACCATGACGTCAATCAGGTCTACGTGTGTATCGCTCCATCGACCGGCCTCCATAGGGCCTCCCGACACAAAGACGGCAGGAATATTCAAGCGCATGGCAGCCATCAGCATACCGGGGGTAATCTTGTCGCAGTTACTGATGCAAATCATCGCGTCGGCTTTGTGTGCATTGACCATATATTCCACGCTGTCGGCTATCAGGTCGCGCGAGGGCAGGGAGTAGAGCATGCCATCGTGCCCCATAGCGATTCCATCGTCGATCGCGATGGTATTAAATTCGGCTGCAAAGCAACCCTGCTTTTCTATTTCGGCTTTTACCTGTTGTCCGATTGTATGTAGATGGACATGCCCCGGCACAAATTGGGTAAATGAGTTCACAATGGCAATTATGGGATTCCCTGCGTGTGCCGGCTTCATGCCGTTGGCTTTCCATAAGGCTCTGGCGCCTGCCATCCGGCGGCCTTCTGTGGTGATTGTACTTCGCATCATTTCTTTTGAAAATTGAAAAAAAAAGATGGATGCGTTGCCGCATCCATCTAACAATAACAAAACTAACTTTTAAAAACTTTATTATGAAACTTATTTTACTAATGTCTTCACAGCGGCTTCACCTTCGATTGCTACCACTACTACACCTTTAGGAGCAGAGAGGGTGGCATTGTCGGAAGTGATCACCGTGCCGGCTACAGTTTGACCTAATACATTGCTGATCACAACCTTTTTGCCTGCGGCGCCAAGGATGGTAATGGCGTTGTTTCCACCAATTACAGTCGGAGCAGCAGCGATCACAGTCTCATTTGCGGTCGGCCATGCTTCTGTCTTTTTCACATCCATTCTCAGCCCATTTGCCAAGTTATCGATGACGTTCGAACGGCTGACTACTGCCGTACCGCCCTGTTCTTTAATCCAGGCTCCTGCACATGGAGCGATCATAAGACCTTTAGAGTTCAACTGTCCCCAGCTTGTTCCCCAAATTCTGTTAGGATTATTTGTAAGGGTGTTATTATCAAAAGCTTCACCAGTTTCGGATTCGATAATAAACTCTACAGAACCACGTTCGATCAAACGCATCTGGAATACGGCATCTTTGTGGAAGTTGTTGCCCAAACGGATCTTTCTGATCGGTTTCGTTGCCGAAACGGCCAAGGTATCTGTCGAAGCAGCATCCAATTTTTGAATGTCGATAATATCGGAACCTTCATACATGTATGACTTCAGGTTTACACCGTTTACAAGATAAAGCGCATCTTTTTCATAAGAGTGGATCGCATCCGTAAAGATGAGGCGTTCCCAGTTGTTTTCCCACAGGTAGCTGCGTCCGATCGGAAGACCGTTTTTGTCGTGTGTGGTTGCGTCGTTCACGTTACCGGTAGCTCTTACCGATGCGTTGTTGATGCCTGAACCTACGCCACGAGCAGAGTCGGTAGCATTGATCAGGAAGCGACCGCGCAGATAGTTTTCGTATACATCAAAGAAGTTGCCATCGTCGTCGCATACCTGGGTTTTGTCAGGCCATGAAGGATCTACCACCAACATATACTGCGGTTTGACATGTCCGGTTCCACGGTTGATAAACGCCGTGTCTACATAGATTGCCGTATTCGCATTCTGATATTGGTTGATATTTACATAACCGAGATAGTTCTTCTTGCCTTCTGTTTTGACCGTACCGATACCATAATTTTCCCAGTAAGCCTTTTGTCCGGCTAATTCGCCTGTATTTTCAAACATTTTGTAGCTTGGGCGATCCATCCAGATGAAATCCAATGTTTTCGGCGTATCGTCGGCCACATCGGCTTCGAGTAGAGTATTGAAGCGGCGATAGATCGGATCGTCATCCTGTACAAGACGGAAGGTAGATACGGTAGTCGCTTCATCTGCACGAAGCATGGCTTTCAATTTGGCCGATTGATTTTCGACTCCTGCCACAAATACACCGGTCTTAAAGTAGTCATTCTTCGTATGCCCTTTATTAATTGAAATTTGCTCCATCACTTTATCGGCTATATACTGAGCGAAGTTCTTTTCCAACCAAGCTTTGAATGCGGAAGGACTTCCACCTCGTTGCGGATCATACGATACTTCGTTAATTCTCTGTACTAATGCAAAGTAAGGAATTGTTTTTCCATCTTCATCTGTTTTGAAGTAGGTATGTCTCAAGTTGAATATCGGTGTACCGAGGAAAGATTTATTCACATTTTCATAACGACCCATTGCATATTCGCCCTGTGTACCGTTGATCAAACTGAACGAGTTGGTGCAGAGCAATTTGTAAGGATCTTCGAAGTTCAGGAAGTAGGGCTGTCTTTGCAACTGTACCAAGTCAGGAATTTTGTATGAATACTTTGCAGCCTTAGGATCAAAACCATAAGGTTCTAACTTGGAGTAGTTGAGTGCCGTATCGAGTTTGAAATACAACCTGTCGTAATGTCCCTGAGCGGTGACATACACAGTTGTATCGGTAGTCGGATATTTCCAGAAATCACCTTTCCAGTCAACATAACGGCTTTGGTCGTATTCGTGTGAAAAGTTCAATGCATAGACATTGATCTGCGCCTGGTCGCGAGGGATATATTCATATCCTAAATAGGCATCTTTCTTAATACTTGCAGGCAATGCAATAAATGTATTGGAATTGCTCTTGTAAGTGGCCAAATCGGTGGCTCTGTGATTCACCGCCTTATTGTTCCAACGGAAGTCGCCCGACGAGATGTTGAATTTACTCATTGCCGTACTTGTCAGCTGAATAAATTCAAACTTCGTGCCGTCGAATTCGCGGTTGTAAATCGTGATTTGCGATGAGCCTGAATTTTCATATCTCTTCATCACTACCCATTGGTACGATGGCATCAATTCGGGACGTTCGTCCGGTTCGGGCATCCACCACTCTGCGGAGTCGGTAGCCGAATGGAGAGGTATACGCAAGAAATATTTTCCGTCGTTGCTGCGAATCAGGTATAGATCCGAAGCTACCGTCACTCTTTCTGTAGATCCGCCCGGCAGACATTCGTTATACACTCCGGCGTTGATCCAAGTGTCAATCTTATGATTCACTTCGAAATTACCGTTGCCCAATGTCACTATTTTCACACTGCCTGTCAGGTTCTGGATGGTGACATAGTTGCGATGGTAGTACGAATAGAATGCATCTCCGTCAGCCGCATATAAAGCGTCTTTGCCATATTTCAGGCGGCCGGTCATGATGTCATAAGGATCTGTGGATCCGGCAATATCCAAATTGTCTGTGATTGCACGGAAAGTATAGAAATCAGTCGTCTGTACCAACGAATCCGTCCAAGTCAATCTTTCTCCCGGACGATCAGGCGACGTGGAAGAAGTAGTCATCCTCCTGTTGTTATGAGTCGGCAGATAAGTAGCCTGGAAAGGATTGATATAAATACTGTCGCCCGAAGGATAATAGATCAAACGCCAGATAGTCTGCGGATACAATGCATCGTATAATTCTAAGGTGTCCGGATCGGTTATGTTAGCTGACCAAATTTGCCTGAAACCAAAGTCCAGGAACTGGTCACCGCCTCTATTATCATCGTAATATGCATGTTTTACATAGAGATATTCAGCATCGGCTTCACTTGAACTTCTCAGGTACATATATCCCATATTATCGAATTGATTAGCCGCTTCCATCACTCTTGATTGTATCTGAGCCACATCATTTATAGGATATCCGTCAGCGTCAAACAATGCTGTTTGATTGGTAATCCAATTATATACTCCAGTAGGATAAGTGTTGTTTCCTGTACCATCATACGCAATATGAGCAGCCCATAATGCACCGCCCTTTGATGTGACCGGTTGAGTAAACGGATTCTTAGCCGGATCGGCATCCGGGCTAAATATCAGGCTGACATTCTTTTTATCGGTAAGGTTTTTAGTATTTGAACCTAACAAACTATTAAAGTCATCTGCATCCAAAGCAAACGGCGCTGCTTCGTGCAAGGTAAAATACAACATACCCGGTACTATACCGGCTAAAATATCATCCACCGAAGCGATTTTGAGATAAATATCCTGCATAAGATTGGTTGCAGTATCAATACAAATCACCACTGCCGTATCCATCGAAATATACGAGAAGAGCGGTCTTTCCGGTTGAACCATGGTGGCATAAGTAGCCGAGAAGTTCCAACCCGAGATAATACCCGGCGTAAACAGATCATACTGATCGGTGGTGCGATAACCGTCTATATTAGCCCATTTGCTATTCCCACTGATTTCGACTTCCAACATTTGATTTTTCTGTTGTTTGTTGGTAAAGTCGAATGTGATATTCTGTCCCTGATCAAAATTGTTGACCACCGTACACCACAAAGCAGAAGCGCTTTCGTAGGTTTTAGGCACACTTCCGGGAAACCAGCCCGCTACACCCGTATTGGCAGGATCTTGTAGCCATGTAGGAGGAACCACAGGAGCAGGAGCAGTAGTACCAGCAAAACCTGCTTTTCCAATCGGAGCTAAAAAAACCGGGAAATTCTTGTCGGCGCCCAGCGGACTACCCATATAAAGCACGGTGTCTTGTCCGGCCGTTGAAGGCACTTTAGCAGTACCATCATAATAAGCTGCAACCCTCAAATAATAGTAATCGTTTGCGCCTAAATTTAATTTTTCAACCGGTTCTCCCAATTTCAATCCCATCTTCGTAATCGCCGACGGCGGTCTCTGTGCATTTACAGAGAACACGGTAGCCAGCATCAGGAAAGCCCCGGCTAATAATAGCGTGAAAATTTTTCTATTCATAATCATATAATTTAATATTAATAATCGATTTATAATTTCCGGCCGGAGGGGGGATTCCGCCATTTGCGAAATCCCTGTCCATACCGTTTTTTTATTTCACTATTCGTTATACATTTTATTTCACCACCGCTTTCACTGCGTTTTCGCCTTCAACTGCTACCACGAGTATGCCTTTGGGGGCTGCGATAGCGGCATTGTCTGACGTCAATACGGCGCTGGCCACTGTCTGTCCAAGTACGTTGCTGATTGTTACACGTTTTCCATCAGCATTGAGGATCAATACGCTTCCTTCTCCAGCGATCACTTTCACTGCTGTGGCATCGATTGCGTCGTTAGCCACCGGATCGTCGGTAGTAGGTTCTGTATTCCACTTTTCACCATCTCTGATTGCGTCGTAATAAGATCCGCGGCTGATCACCATTTCGAGGTTCTGCCATTTGATCCAACCACCGCTCATCGGGGCGATCATACGTCCGGCATTTGGTCCTTTTTCAGCGCGGTTGCTTGTTTCGGACTCGATCAGGAAGTGTTCATAGTCGCCTTTTTCGTAGAAACGCATCGAGAATACAAAGTCTTTGTGGAGGTTGTTGTCCAAAGGATGGATGTCTATCAGGCTGTTCGCTTTTTTGCCTTCGGCAATCAGCGATGCAAGGTGCAGATATTCTTCTCCATATTGGTCGATGCGGAAGATACTGGTGTAGTTACTCCTTAATTTTTGAATATCTAATCCTCCTCTGAGAATATAGAGGCTGTCGCCGATATGGATTGCAGGGACAAATACAAGACGTTCCCAATTGGTATCCCAAATATAGTCTGCATCGCGGATCGTGCCGAAACGGGTAGTGCCGTTAGTATTTCTGCCTCTTGCCGAGTCGGTCGCATTGATCAGGTAGCGTCCGTAGATTCCTTTCCGGAGGCTAAGTTGTTCGCCGCAGACGAAACAACCGGTTTCATTGATTTTCTCGGGTCCTACCACAATCATATATTGCGGTTTGATATGACCTGTACCGCGGTTCACATACGCTGTATCAAGATAGAAGGCAAAGTTATGCGGCCAGTGACCCACCTCTTTGTTCATCCATTCCTGATGGTCGTATTTGTTTTCTAAGCTGAGGAAATTGATGCCCTTGCTTTCGTCTGCATAATCTCTTGCATTTACGCTGTGTGCGTCTTCATAGAGATAATCTACACTCGGCTCATTGTAAGCACGATAGATTTTCACAAGTCTCGGATCGTCGTTTTCTCCGATGCCATCGTCCACTCCTGCGTCGATACCGGAAGGAATATATTTACCTCCGTTGAAACGTCTGTAAAGCGGATCGACTGCGTTAGAGACCGCAAAGGTCGACACCATGTCTCTTAACACCTTAGGATAGGCTCTTGCATAGGCAGTGTTGTCGTCGATAGCGAGCGCCACGATACCTACTGTGTCTTTGGCATACACCAAACTACCGCCATGCGATTCGTCGTATACTTTCAGCAACTGTGCTATTTCGAAATTCATAAATTCTGCCATGTATTCTGCAGTAGACTTTTTCACCCTTTCAAGCAAGGTGTAATATTCGGGTTTGCCCTGAGGCTGATACGTAAATCTGAGATAGAAGGAGGATTTTTCCACCGGACGGGTATTTGCCGTAGCTTCGTATGTCAAAGCATAGCGACGATTATCGGCCAGGACAATAAATTTGTCATTGTTGGAGAAATCCCAATAGTTGTTTTCTCTGAAATGATAGTAATATCTTTCCAATTTGGCGATATCCTTGGTTGAGGCATGTGTCAGATGATTGTCATCCCATCCGATACCGTATTTTTCGGTACCTAGCACATCTTGTTTGTTCGACAATCTCAATTCGAAATGATTTTGACCATCCACTCCGTAGATAAGCGTATCGGCGGTCTGAGAGAGTTTAGGACCTAAATAACGGTCTGCGGAATAAGCATGCAAATGGTTGAATGAGTAAGCAAAATAGCTCAATGTATCTTTTGCGATGTATTTATATCCCAGGTACGGACTTGTACGATACAGTTTCTGCATTTCATCCTGTGTCAGCGATACCTTCGCGGTTACTTTGGCAGCTGCGGCCTGATCGTCCTGTACTACCAGGAAGCTACCGTGCCATCCTTCCGGAATATTCCATTTAGCGGCGCCACCTTTCTTCAAATTAGGAATGTCTGTTTCGGTATCCGAATAATAGATCATCGCACCGCTGACATTGCCGAACACATTGCTGAAGTCGACCGGAATGCCCGGGCGGTATAACAACTTATTGAAGTCGCCGTTAAACAAATGATAGGATTTGTAGACGGTCGAAAATTCTATCTGCACCCAGTCAAATTCGCGGTTTGTCAACACGACTGACGAGAAGACGTCAGCATTTTCATTCGTCGGATAAACGAGCCACTGGTAAGACGGTGTTTTCATCGGGTCTTCGTTGTTCCTCGGTTCGAGCCATTGCGGGGTGAAGTCGCCCATTTCGAGAGGCATCACCAAATAACGGCCCAGTTGGTCGCGAATCACATAGAGGTTACGCGGCACGATAGTCCGGTCGTCGGATACTTGGCAATCCACGATACCAAAATGGATACGTGTATTAGGCTCTTTGGATATGGTAAGCACGCGCTCGTTCAAATCTTTTGACAAATCTTGCATGGCCACCACCAGGTAGTTCCATATTTCCCAGTTAAACAATCCGTCGGAACTGGAATAAGGGGTCACATCTGCCGCCCAACCGTCAGTCGTCCCTCCTCCGGGAGCATTGCCATACGTTTTATCAATATGTTCAAAACCGCGCACGTTGATGAGCAAACTGTCTTGCGAAGGATAATACACCAAACGGAAGTCATATTGATAAGAATTAAATTGAGTTGTCCCCTTGTTTGCTTTCGGCGTTATGTTGGAAGTGTTGGAAGTATAGATGCCTTCGCCGTCGTCCTTCAGTTTCGGATAAATTTGATTTAAACCATTGTAGTAATTATCCGGATCGTCGCCATCGGCTACATATACCCATGTGCCGGAGTTGCCGCCTTTTCTGAAACTCAAATAGTAATCGGCCGTCGCGCCGGAGGGGTTGTTCTGGGATGCGAAAGCCCTCAAATCCTGAGCCAGTACATTGATCAGACCTGCACCTTTGACATCGGGATCAAAAACCAACTTGGTATCGCCCGCATCTTTGGTATACAGTCTCGTGTTGAAATCAAGTTCAGTCAGTACGCGCGGCGCAGCTTCCGTAATCGTAAAGCGGAGCAAGCTGTAATGCTCGAAATGCGCTCCTGTTTCCAAATCTCTTTTATGTACTTTTACCAATTCGACTTTTGGGTCCGGTCCTCCGGAATGTATCCACGTTTGTTTTGTAGCAAATGTCATATAAAAATCAGGCTCGTCGGGTATTTCGATAAGCAACGGCTGATTTTGCTGAAGCGGAGTAGTATTGTATGTATGCGAGAATGCCCAGTTGGCAAACCGTCCGCCTACAAATACATTTGTCAGGTTGCCTGTCCACTGCGGCCAAATCAAAGGATTAGTACCGTCAGGTCCGAGCGGAACTCCCGATAAGACCGGATAATGCGAATTAGCGTA
>Ga0082212_10005076_pt1 | contig 18079 bp, 14 predicted proteins | sample TergutNt197P3_FD_71548 | JGI IMG/M metagenome (GOLD analysis project Ga0082212, IMG submission 71548) | Neocapritermes taracua P3 segment gut microbial communities from Petit-Saut dam, French Guiana - Nt197 P3 | ecosystem: Host-associated > Arthropoda: Insects > Digestive system > Gut ...
TCCGGTATTTATAAATATTAAAATGGATGCGATCAACAACCGGTTACGTGTACGTCAGATGCTGTCATTTTTGTTGAACATGTCGATATGGTCATTCATTCTCATCTGTTTGTTCGGTGGAAGCACTGATGCGTTTTTATCCATTTTTTATCTGCCATTAACCGTATTAATGGCTTATTTCTTTGAGAAATTGCGCAGACCTTTTCATTTTTTGTTCTATTATTTAATTCTTGCCGTTAATGTTTTTTCATTTTTATTACAGATATGGAATCACTGATTGAATACAGTTATTGGGGTGTTTTTATTGCATCATTTCTTGCTGCAACCATTTTGCCGTTCAGCTCGGAAGTTGTACTTACAGGCGTTTTATTAGCCGGTGCATCCTACTGGCACTGTATGATTGCTGCTACAACAGGTAATTTTTTAGGAGGCATGACCTGTTACTGGATAGGGATGGCCGGAAAAATAGAGTGGATTAAAAAATATCTTCGGTTGGACATTACCAAATTGGAGCGCGTTCAGAAACGGATTCAAAACAAAGGTTCATGGATAGGATTTTTTGTTTTTATACCCGGCATCGGCGATTTTATTGCCGTAGCGCTTGGTTTCGTGCGTGCCAATGTATGGGTAGTTGCCCTATCGATGCTGATTGGCAAGGCTTTGCGTTATTGGGTGTGGATGGAATTTGTCTATAAGATGCAGGAAGTGGTAACAGGTTAACAATTACAGGTTGAACTCACGTTAATCAAAGATGCTGAATCGGTAGCCCTCTTTTTGTAGCCATTCAATTGCTTTGGGTAGCGCTTCTTCAATGCGACCTGCCGCTTTAAGCGAATCGTGAAACACGATGATCGAACCGTTACGCGTATATTTTTTGATATTGTTGAATATGTCGTTGGCTGTCATGTAGGGGCTGTAGTCGCGTGTCACCACGTCCCACATAATAATCCGGAACAGTTTGCGAAGGCGGAATAATTGCGGAAAACGCATATGCCCGTGCGGCGGACGAAACAGGTCGCTGTCAATATATTTGGATGCTTCTGCAATATTCCGGATGTAATTGTTCGAACGGCATAAAATGCCTTGAAGATGGTTAAAGGTATGATTCCCAACCCGATGACCTTTTTCCAACAACTTGCTGTACAATACCGGGTATTTCTGTACATTTTCGCCCACACAAAAAAAGGTAGCCTTGATCCGGTATTTATCAAGTGTTTCCAATATCCATGGCGTCATTTCAGGGATTGGACCGTCATCAAAAGTAAGATATACATTTTTTGGTTCTCCGGAGGGCGCCGGTATTCGCCAAAAAGTACCCGGAAACAACTGACGGTAGATCCGGGGCGGTTGTTCGATTAACATGATTTACGCTTCTTTTTCAAGTTGATAATACGATTCAATGATACCTGTAGCGATTGTTTATTCACTCTTTTTTACCGGAAGCGCCAGGTTGATACAGGTTGTAATAATTAGTGAATTGTTCGATGTATGGTTGTACAAATTCGTTGTCGTATTGACTGATAAATCTCAAAACACTGCTTAGATATTGCATGTTTTCATTGAGCAGTGGCATGATTGTTTCCTTTTGCATGGGTCGCAGACGTAACATCCAATCAATATTTGTCATCAAATAATCAATAATATCGGTAGCGATAGCTTTCCCGCTATCCGGTTTTCCTAAAGAGTAATAAAGCGACATGATGGGATAAGCGGTAATATCATTCGGAACATTTGCTTTAGGTAAGACTTCTACGCACCGGTCAAGGACTTGAATGGCGCTATCGATTTTATTTTCATACATCAGCGCTTCTGCAAGGTTTGCAAAGATTGCCCCACGTTGTGATTTAACCATTTTCATCACAGTTTCATCCAAATAAAGACCGGGCTTTTCCAAGCCGCCCCATTTGAATTTATGCATGACATTATCGTACATTTTGGCAGTGTTGACGGATATGTTTAAATCTTTTGTTTTTAACGGGACAATCTGATTTGCCATGCCGGTCTTTTGCAGATAGTTAGAGAAATATCCATAAACGCTTGGAGGTGTAGTGATTGCAAAATAAATGGGACGTTCCCAATTATTTGTATTGACCATATCCAGCGTGATGGCATCCACTTTCGTGATATAGGATTTATCTTCAAAATTAAACGTGAGTTCATCAACAATATACGGTTCGTATTCCGGATTGACAGTGTTATTTTTTACTACAACGGCAGAATCGACTCTATATATCAGGTTCTTGGCAGGCAAATAATTGGCGTTGTAAATAGCATGCATGTATCTCGGATCATCGCTTCGCATAAAGTCAAGCGCATATCCAAGAGGGAATTGCTCAACTTTTGGATCCACATAAATAAGATCACGCTTACCTTGGGCATAGTCTTTAGGTTTCCAGGAGATAGGAAGTGGATCGGAATTGTAAGCCTGACGTTTCATCTGGTTGATATACCAGTCGGTTTGCAGATAACTGGTATTACAAACACGTACATCTGTGCGGATCCCTTCCACTTCCTGCGCATACCAGAGAGGGAAAGTATCGTTGTCGCCATGCGTGAAGATCACTGCATTCGGTTCGCACGATTCCAGGTAATTACTTCCAAAATCGCGTGCCAGATAACGGCCGGAACGATCGTGGTCGTTCCACGTCTGCGTTCCCATCTGGATAGGAACAAAAAGACAGGCTAACGATGCGATTGAACTTGTTGCCACAGCCGGCAATTTGGTTTTCTCAAGCAGTTGCGCTATTCCGGCAACCCCGATGCCAATCCAAATGCAGAAAGCATAGAATGACCCGGCATACGCATAATCGCGTTCACGCGGTTGAAAAGGCTCCTGATTCAGATACATGACAATGGCTATACCTGTCATAAAAAACAGGAAGAATGTGATCCAGAAACTTTGAATGCCCTGTTTTTCTTTTTTCAGTATTTGATAAATTATGCCAATGATGCCAAGAATCAGCGGTAGCATGTAAAAAACATTGTGCCCTTTGTTATTAATGATATCGTAAGGCATATTTTCCTGTGGTCCGACACGCAGTTCGTCGAGGAATTTTATACCGGTGATCCAGTTTCCGTGCATGATATTACCATATCCCTGCATGTCGTTCTGGCGACCGGAAAAGTTCCACATGAAATAACGCCAGTACATAAAATTGAGTTGATAGGTAAAGAAAAAGCGCAAGTTTTCGGTAAAGGTCGGTTTCATTACCGTAGAGGTTTGATTACCGACTTTTATTGTAACCGGCGTTCCTTTCACTTGCCCCCATTGTTTATAGGCTTCAATAATATCCTTGTCTTTTTTACTGAACATGCGTGGGAAAAACATGCATGTCTCTTTGATATAAACGGGTCGTTCGTTATAAGAAATTATTTCGTAACGGTCTTTTTCATCCGGTGAATCCTTGATAATGCGCGACCAGGTTGGCGCACCCTTTTTCATGACGGGAGCGAGATAAATACCCTGCGGTTCGCGTTTCATCTCGGAGACATAAGTCTGTCCGTAAAGCAGGGGTGTTTCTCCATATTGCTCACGAGCCAGGTAAGTACGAAGCGTGAAGATGTCAGCAGGTTTATTCTGATTCATGGGTGTGTCGGCTGTTGCGCGGATCAATATCAGCGCAAATGTCGAGTATCCGATCACGATCATCATCAGTGATAACAGGATTGTATTCAATACCCTTTTATTGATATGTTTGTACCGGAACATGAAAGCAGTAAGCGCGGCAATTATCAGGAACCCAATTAAATAACCGTCGCCAACAAAAGGAATTCCTGAAAGCGTTATTGATAAAATGAAGGCTAAATTCATGCGCGTTTTGTTGACATCCTTCTGCATTGTTTCCCGGATAGACCAGATCAAAACGCCGCTGATGGTCAACACATAAAGAAAAACGCCTGTGTTGTACGGCAATTTCAGGAGGTTGACGAAAAAGAGTTCAAACAATCCGGCTACTTCGACAAGCCCCTGAACGATTCCAATCAGTATGATGAAAACGATGGCAAAGGATATCAGCAAGGCGTAGACCATTCCTTTCAGCGTCGGATTCGGGAATTTCTTATAATAATAAACGAGCACGATAGCCGGTATGCAAAGCAGGTTCAGCAAGTGAACGCCAATGCTTAACCCCATCAGGTAGGCGATGAGTATAATCCATCGGTCGGCGTGGGGAGCATCCGCATTGTCTTCCCATTTCAGGATGAGCCAGAAAACAACGGCTGTAAAAAGCGAAGAAGCGGCATATACTTCGCCTTCGACGGCGCTAAACCAGAAGGTGTCGCTGAAAGTATAAGCCAGCGCACCTACGAGCCCGCAACCAAGGATGAGTATGGTTTGGGGTAATGTCATTTTTTCTTTGTCCTTGACTATCAACTTACGGGCAAGATGTGTGACGGTCCAGAAAAGGAATAAAATAGTCAGGGCGCTGAATAAAGCCGACATGGAGTTGACCATTTTTGCCGCATGTGAAGGATCTGTTAAATGCGTAAAAATGTTGGCAATCAACATGAAAAATGGGGCGCCGGGCGGATGTCCGACTTCAAGTTTGTACGAGGAAGTGATGAATTCTCCACAATCCCAGAAACTGGCGGTTGGTTCGATCGTCAATAAATAGACGATAGCCGCAATTACAAATACCATACCGCCGAGAATGTTGTTAGCCAGTTGAAATTTTTTCATATTATCATTATTTCATGTTGTTTATTATCATATTAATACGACGACAAAGATACGATATAACGTTGATTATACAACGTTATATGCAAAAAAATATTTTTTATTAAGAAAAATAGTGATTTTTTTTGTATTGTTAAATAATTTACAAGTATTGCTTGATGCTTTCGGCAATGGCGATAAATTCTTCTTTTGTTAGTTTTTGTTTGGATTTTCCGAAGTGCATATCCGATTCTCTTTTAATCGGAATCAGGTGAATATGTGCATGTGGGACTTGCAGTCCTACGACAGCAACGCCAACACGCGTGCAGGTGACGGCTTTTTTGATTGCTACTGCAATTTTTTTTGCAAAAACCATCATCCGACCGAGCGTTTCGTCGTCGATGTCGAAAATATAATCTGTTTCAGCCCGCGGAATGACGAGCGTATGACCTTTTGTGACAGGATTAATGTCCAGGAATGCATAAAAATCTTCGTTTTCTGCGATTTTATAACTGGGTATCTCGCCCGCTATTATTTTACTGAATATCGTTGCCATGGTTGTAATAACTGAATATTGAATAATTGAATATTAAAACTTAGCTCATATTTACAATGAAATTTCAAGTATCTCAAAGCTCATGATGCCGGAAGGAACTTGTATATCAACCACATCGCCTACTTTTTTACCCATAAGCCCTTTTGCTATCGGCGTGCTGACAGCGATTTTGTTTTGTTTCAGATTGGCTTCCGAATCGGAAACAATCGTATAGGTCATGATTGTTTTTAATTTCGTGTTTTTCAATTTTACCTTGTTCATGATCTGTACAACATCCGTTTTCAATTGAGATTCATCGATGAGTCGCGCATTGGAAAGCGTGACTTTCAATTGAGCGATTTTTGCCTCAAGCAACCCTTGCGCTTCTTTCGCTGCGTCATATTCCGCATTTTCCGACAAGTCGCCTTTGTCTCTTGCTTCTGCTATTTGTGCCGAGATTTCAGGTCGTCTCACTGATTCCAGATAAGTTATTTCAGCAACAATTTTGTTGTAGCCTTCTACTGTAATATAGGTAACAGCCATAATTTTTAGTTCCTCCTGTTTGTTTGAATAAAAAAAGAATCCCGGCGAACAGCAGGTTGCCGGAACTCAAATTTTTAAATAATTGCCTGCAAAATTATATTCATTTTTTTGATAATGCAAATTTTCGGATATGCTTTACAACATTTTTTACAAAGCAGCCTGAATATCGCTTTCCAATGTATCTGCCGAATCAAACCGTTTCACCAAGTTTCCTTTCTTATCAATTAGAAACAGCGCCGGAAGTTGGCGAATATTATAGATGGCTGCTATGGATGAATAGGTAGATTGTGGATCGTGTACGGTAATCCATGGTAGATTATAAGCGGCATTTTTCCAGAAATGAACGTCGCTGTCCAAAGAAACCTGATAGATTTCGAAACCTTTATCATTGAATTTTTGAAATAATGCCTGCAGTGTGGTATTGAGCGAAATCGACCATTCCGTCTGAAAAGCAGTGAACGCCACCAATACGGTTTTGTCCGTAGCGATATCGCTTAATTTAATGATTTTATCATTCACATCCGGAAGTTCGATGTCGATATAATTCACTTCGTTCGCATTGGATACATTGAGTGATTTTAACCGTTCACTTCGGGTGATTTTTATCGACTGAAGCGCCAGGTTTTCTAATTGTCTGGCTCGCTGACTTTCCGGATAGAATGTTTTGTAACTTGTTGCGACAGCGCCAAACGCTTTCGAATCGGCGCTGTCGTACAAATCATAAAACAACATTCCGTCGATTTGCTGAAACAATGCGAAATATGCGGTGGTTGAAGCAGGAGCCCCGAAAATATATTTGTTTGCAACCGCTTTATAAGATTTGACAACATTGATAACACTTTCCTGATAAGTGGTATCCGGTATTAAATTCATGCCGTAACTGTCGCGCAGTTTTCGGATTTCCTGATTTGCATCTAATTGGGCAAGCGAAATTTCTTTGAATGACTTACTGTTTTCCGATCCCTCTACGGTATAAGAATTGGCAAAAGTGCTTGCGTCAGCTGTGAATGTAACTGTTTCGGTCGAATCGATTGAAAAATGTATCAACTGATTATTCAATCTCAAACGGTAAAATTCCGGAAAATCCGGACGCGGTTGCTTAAATGTAAACTTGCAGTCGGGTTTCAATTTGATGGAATCAAGCAGGATAGTCGTTGATAATCCCGTATTTTCAAGGTACAGCATTTGCCCTGCCGCGCCTGCAACAACTCCCTCAATTTTAAATTTTTGTGTATTTTGACATCCATAGATAATCATTACCAGGAAGCAAAATAAAAGCGATTCAAAGAGGTATTTATACTTTTTCATAACAGTAATTCTTTTTTTATAAATGTTTACGCTTGCAAAGTTAGTGCAAGTTGAGAGCAATACAAAATAAAAACAAAGTTTTTTGATTTTGTATTGCCGAAACGCCGCCTAACTTCATGTTTTGAATAAAGTTAGTGCAAGTTGAGAGCAATACAAAATAAAAACAAAGTTTTTTGATTTTGTATTGCACCATTTTTTTATATCCCATTTTTCTATTTCGAAGAAATTGCTTTACTTTGCCAAAAAATAATGTTGCCATGATAGAAGAGATTAAGTCAATAATCAATAAGGAAGCGACTGCTGTTTGTAGTATTCCTGTCACGGAATCCTATGAAAAAGCAGTGAGTTTAATTTACGACTGCATCCACAAACAAGGTGGAACATTGATTACAAGCGGTATGGGAAAAGCCGGACTGATTGCAATGAATATTGCAACCACATTCAGTTCGACAGGCACGCCTGCTTATTTCCTTCATCCGAGCGAAGCGCAACACGGCGATTTAGGAATCATGCGTCCCTACGACCTGATGCTTCTTATCTCCAATTCCGGAAAAACACGCGAATTGAAAGAATTAGTCAGTTTGTCGAAAGGTCTTATTCCCGACGTGAAATATATTGTCATTACTTCTAATCCGGATAGTCCTTTAGCCCAAGAAGCCGATGTGTGCCTGTTGACCGGAGCGCCGGATGAAGTTTGTCCGTTAGGACTGACGCCGACTACCTCAACTACGGTAATGACGGTAATCGGCGACATACTCGTCGTTACTGTCATGAAAATGATAGGTTTTACGAATGTTGATTATGCCAAACGACATCATGGCGGTTACCTGGGAGAAAAAAGCCGGGCACAATGCAATAAATCAGATATTAGAGAGTAGATATTAAATAATGTATATATGAAATCGTATAGAAAAGAATTATGGTTCATGACGGATCGCCGCCGTCAATTTATCAATATTACGCCTGAAGTTGCAAAATGCCTTCAGGAAAGCGGGATAAAAGAGGGGATATTACTTTGTAATGCCATGCACATTACATCAAGTGTTTTTATTAACGATGACGAGAGTGGATTACATCATGACTTTGAAGTCTGGCTGGAAAAACTGGCGCCCGAAAAGCCGTATAGTCAGTATCAGCACAATGGTTATGAAGATAATGCCGATGCACATATTAAACGAACACTGATGGGACGCGAAGTAGTCGTCGCCGTCACCCATGGAAAGCTTGATTTCGGCACATGGGAGCAAATTTTCTACGGTGAATTTGACGGTATGCGACGCAAACGTGTACTCGTCAAGATCATCGGAGAATGAGAATCAATCACAAATTCTGTAAATAATTTTCAATTCTCAATTCACAAAACTGCATGGCGGATAAGGTCATGCCGAATAACTTCTCCAATTCCCATCCTAACATTTCCGCTCCCTGACTGATAACTTCGCGGGAACAGCCTGCAGCAAATGCTTTGTCCTTGAATTTCTTCCTGATACTTTTTGTCTCCATATCGGAAACACTTTTTGAAGGTCGCATCAATGCGGCTGCGCCAATCAATCCCGTCAGTTCGTCAATGGCGAACAACACCTTTTCCATTTCATGTTCCGGCTTGATGTCCACCATGATGCCGTAACCATGTGAACAAATGGCACGGATGGCGTCTTCAGGGTAGTTTTCGGCGCTCAGTATTTCTGCAACCTTGATACAATGTTGTTGCGGATACGTCTCAAAATCAAGATCGTGCAGTAATCCAACGATCCCCCAAAATTCTGTATCGTAACCTAATTCATTTGCATACCATCTCATTACTTCCTCCACAGTGAGCGCATGTTGGATATGATACCGCTCCTTATTGTACTGCAAAAGAAGATTATACGCTTTTCCCCTGTCCATATTCGTATCATTATAAATATGTAGAGACGGATAATTATCCGTCTCTACAAAATAATTTTCATCTATCAATTGTTCAGTCGTTTCTTCAATCCTTCGAGTTCAACGGACAGTTCTTCCGGGAGATGGGCGCCGAAGCGTGCGTAATGATCATCGATTAATGTGATTTCCGCTTTCCAGTCGTCATTGTTCACTTCGAGAACTTTTGCCATCTTCGCTTCGTCAATGTTTACCAGGCCTTCGATGTTGATCGCACCTGGAGCGGGTACTTTTCCGATCGCGGTATCAACTGTTTCTGCCTTGTCGTTGCAGCGGTCGAAGATGTAAGCCAGCACGCGGCTGTTGTCGCCGTAGCCTGGCCACAGGAATTTGCCGTTTTCGTCTTTACGGAACCAGTTTACATAGAATATCTTAGGCAATTTGGCATCTTCATGCTTACCGACAGTTATCCAGTGTCCGAAATAATCGCCCATATTGTATCCGCAGAAAGGGAGCATGGCAAACGGGTCGCGTCGGACGCCGGCTTTCAAGCCGATAGCGGCGGCAGTCACTTCCGAACCGACAATCGATCCCATGAAAACGCCATGATTCCAGTTCATGGATTCGTGTACAAGCGGAACGGTATTCGGACGGCGGCCTCCGAACAGGAATGCCGAGATGGGCACACCTGCGGGATTTTCCCATTCCTTGTCAATGGCGGGACACTGGCTGGCAGGAGCTGTGAAACGCGCATTCGGATGTGCGCACGGTTCGCCTGATGCGGGGTCGTGTACCTTGTTTTTCCAGTTGATGGTGCCCGCCGGACATTCGGATCCAATGCCTTCCCACCATATATCGCCATCGGGTGTTAAACCCACATTCGTAAAGATGCTGTTTGATTCGCAGCTATGCATGGCGTTGGGGTTGGTTTCCAGCGAGGTATAGGGCGCCACGCCAAAGAAGCCTGCTTCGGGATTGATGGCATACAGTCGGCCGTCGGCGCCGAATTTCATCCAGGAGATATCGTCGCCCACACATTCGACCGTCCAGCCTGGAATGGTCGGGATCAGCATGGCAAGGTTGGTTTTTCCGCATGCGCTGGGGAAAGCGGCAGTGATGTATTTCTTTTCACCCTGTGGATTCGTGAGGCCAAGGATAAGCATGTGTTCGGCTAACCATCCCTGTTCTTTCGCCATCACCGAAGCGATACGTAAAGCAAAGCATTTCTTTCCCAAGAGTGCATTTCCGCCATATCCCGAACCGAACGACCATATTTCGTGTGTTTCGGGAAAATGCGTGATATATTTCTTTTCAATCGGCGCGCAGGGCCATTTTACATCAGCCTGTCCGGGCGCCAGGGGTGCGCCTACCGAATGTACACAAGGCACAAAATCGCCGTCACCCAGTACATCAAGTACTTTTTGCCCCATACGGGTCATGATTCGCATGTTGACAACGACGTAGGGGGAGTCGGTTATTTCAATGCCAATATGCGCAATGTTGGAACCGAGCGGTCCCATACTGAAAGGTATAATATACATGGTTCGTCCCTGCATACATCCTTTATACAGTTCGCGCATGATTTGCTTCATTTCTGCGGGGTCAGCCCAGTTGTTTGTAGGCCCGGCTTCGTCCTTTGTCTTGGAGCAGATGAAGGTACGGTCTTCCACACGCGCTACATCACTGGGGTCGGATTGAAAATAGTATGAATTGGGACGTTTGGCTTCATTCAACTTCACACCCATTCCACTTGCTACCATTTCGTCAAGGAGACGCTGGTTTTCGGCTTCCGAGCCGTCGCACCAATACACACTTTCAGGTTGGCACCACTCGGCCCACTCCTGTACCCACTGTTCTAATTTCCGGTTGTTTGTCATTTTTCTAAATTTTTAATAGTGAAACCAATAAATCTTTTTCTAAATAATTTCTTTTCACAGAATATCTCAAAATCGACCCACAAATATAGATATAAAAAAGTATTTATCCAAATATAATCGGGAAATCCGGAATGTTACCAAGTCAGCATACTGCTTAAAAAAGACGAGCCATAAAGCCCGCCTTACATGTTTTCACAACGGAATAATCCTTATTGTGAATTGCTTCAAAATTGTGGGACAAAAATACTACATTTTTCTGAAATACAAGAAAAAAAACTATTTTTGCATAAAAAATCTTTGTATGAAACGGATATTGGGATTGGATTTGGGAACAAACAGCGTCGGATGGGCGCTGGTAGCGCAAGACTTTGAAGCAAAAATCGGCAAGATTTTAGGTGTGGGAAGTCGGAATATACCGATGGGAGTCGAAAAACAAGAATACGAAAAAGGTGTTGGAATTACTAAAAACGCAACACGTAGAGAAAAACGCAGTAGCCGAAAAATGAATAAACGGTACAAACTTCGCAGGAATAAACTGCTGTTTATTCTTGATATTTTGAATATGCTTCCTGAGCAATTTCAATTCAAAAATGGATTACCGGAACCAACTAAACTACAAGAATTAGAGTTGTTGCCAATCAAAAATGGAACTTTACAGTTGGATTCAGTAGGGCAATATAAACTATGTGTCAAGGCATTATATGAAAAGATAGAATGGAAGGAATTTGGAAAGATTTTATACAAATTCAATCAGTTACGCGGTTATTCCGGTGGAAGTAAAAACGAAGATACAAATAAAAAGCAAAAAGAAGAAGATGAAAATGAGGACGATACAAACAAGAAAACATACGAAGTTATTACACAAAAAGTTGAAATTTTAAGTGTGGGAAAATCTGATGAAACTTTTATTGTAAGAGGCGGAAAAAATAAAGGTGAGAAGCAAAATTATTACATAGTCACAATAAATTTTAAAGGCGAAGAAAAAGAAGGTAAAACTGAATTACAAAATTTAAGGGAAAAGGTAAATCAGGAAGAAGAACTTGAAATCAGGATTCGAAGAAACAAAAAAACCGGAGAAGAAACAAGTGTGGTTTTTGCTTTACCTCAAAAATCAAATTGGCGCAAAGCAATGGAAGAGAATGAAAAAAAGTTGGAAAAAGATAAAAAATTTATCAGTGAATTTCATTTGGAAGATTTGCTTCAAAACAAATGGGAAAAAATCAGAAATCGAGTTTTCCTGCGTAATCGCTACAAAGAAGAATTTGACAAAGCCTGGGATACACAAGCAACTTATTACCCGATCTTAAATAATTGCCCAAACAACATTTTGGAAAAAATTGCCACTTACATTTTCCCGGGCGAAAGTGAATCACAGCAACAATTAAGAAAACAAGCCGTTACTAATGGATTAAAATACATTGTAAAAGAACAAGTTATTTATTATCAACGTCCGCTAAAGCCACAAACAGAGTTGATTCGTAATTGCAGGTTTGAAAAAGAAGAAAAAGTTTTAGCAACTTCACATCCATTATTTCAGGAATTTAGATGTTGGAAACAAATTAACAATCTGTATGTTACTTCAAAGCAAGAAGTTTATAATGAAAAAAAACAGAAAAATATTCTTCAATATGCCCACCGATATTTAACAAATGAACAAAAGCAAGAAATATACAATAAGCTGCAAATTCAAAAGCAAGTGGGTTTCAATGAGGTAAAAAAGGTAATTGGAATAAAAGATGACAAAACCGAATATCTAAATGGATTGAACGTAAAAGCAAAATTGACAGGCTGTGAAACGCTTATCTCTATCAAAAAAGGTTTAGGCGAAAACTTTGATGTGATTTTATCTAAGGACAATACAATAATTGAACAACTTTGGACGGTTATTTTTGATGTCGAAAATCACGAAGGAAGTGAATATGACATAACAAGCAAACGAGTGTCTTCAATAATTGATGTGTTAGAAAAATATACCAATAAAGAAACAGCCATGAAATTAGCGCTGCAATTGGCACAAAATATCACATTTCCAAGAAAATATGCAAATTTCTCGGGAAAAGCAATTCAAAATATTTTACCTTTAATGCAGCTTTATCCGAAAAATATTTCGGAACGAATAATAAACAAATTTGAAAATATTAAACATTTGGTTGACACAGGTGAAATTATTGATAATGCAGATTATGGATTGGAGGATTATGTAATTGACTTTGTAAAAAATAATCCCAATATTTTGGAAGCAGGTGGTTTGATGGAGTATTTGGCTATTTCGTTAGTTTACAATAAACATACAGCCGATACCATAAAAGCGCAAATCAAAAATTATCACGACATAGAATACGAGCGACGAAATTTGCGAAACCCAATTGTAGAACAACTTGTAAATGAAACTATGCAAATGGTGAAAGCTATTTGGAAACAGTACAAAATTAATCCCAAAGATTTGGAAATTCGTGTTGAGTTAGCAAGGGATTTGAAAAATAGTGCACAAGAAAGAAAAAAAATATACGATGGACAAAATAAAAACAGAAAAGCAAATGATGGAATAAAGAAAAAATTGCAAGAAGAAGGTATTCCTCTTACAGATAAAAACATTCTAAAATACAGATTGTATGTACAGCAGAAATTTATTTCACCATATACAAAGAATAAGATTATACCACTTAGTGCCTTATTTGACGACAAACTTTATGATATAGACCACATTATTCCAAAATCTCGATATTTTGACGATTCAACAAGTAATCTTGTTGTTTGCGAAACACATATTAACGAAGAAAAAAGTAATAGGACTGCGTGGGAATATATTACAAAGCAAAACTCGAAGTTTGAAATTCGCTCAATAAAAGAGTATGTCGATTATATTAATGAAAATTTCTTCGGCAAAAAGAAGAAAAACTTATTGGCAGAAAAAATCCCTACAGACCCTGTTAATCGGCAATTAAAAGACACACAATACATATCAGTTGCCGTTAAAAATGAATTAGCAAAGATTGTTGGTAGCGAAAATGTAAAAACAAGTACAGGTGAGGTTACGGATTATCTGCGAAGCCACTGGGGATTAAAAAAACTGTTTATGGAACTAACAGAAAGCCGCTTTAAACAAATGGAATTTTGGGATTTAGACGAAAATGGCAATCCAAAAACAGAATGGGTGGAAAGATATGTTGACGAAAATGGCAAAAATATTTATAAAATAAAGAATTGGAGCAAACGTTATGACCACCGTCATCACGCAATAGACGCTTTAGTTGTTGCTCTAACGGAGCAAAGTCATATTCAACGATTAAACAATTTAAACAAATACTTACAAGACGAATTGACTAAGAGAAAAGATGAATTTAAGATTGAAATACAGGGAGAAGAAACAGCCTTGGAAGCATTTTTCAATTTAAAAGCACAACGGCGTGATGAGATTATGGAACAAATTGAAAGTTCAAGAAAATTTGATTCGCCAATACCAGATTTAGTCAAACAAGCTCGGGAGCATTTGGAAACAATGCTTGTATCACATAAGCCCAAGGATAAATTAGGTATTAAAGTTGATAAAAAAACCAATAAAAAGCAACTGAAAATCAAAGGTGCGTTACACGAAGAAACATATTATGGAAAATTAAATGGAAAAGATACAAAAACTATTGAAATTTCAAAATTAAAGTTAAAAGACATACAAAAAATAATAGACCAAGATGTTTTAGCCAAAGAAATAGAAGTACATCGAAAAAAATATGACTCTATGAAAGAAGCGTTTACAGGCGAGGGGCTAAAACTGTTTAACGAAAATAGATTTTATAAAGATAAAAAAACACAAGAGAATAAGCTAAAGCCACCTGTATATAAGGTAAAAGTTTGGTACAATAAAGAAGAAAAAAAAGAAAGTTCTTTACAACGACTTTACAAAAACAATGAAAAACAAAGTGTTATTACAGGCGATAATTATCTGTTTTTGGTAATGGAAAAAGAGACAAAGAAAGGCAAGGAACGGATTTTTGATATAGCTTCGCTGTACGATTCAGTTTGCATTGCGAAAGACGCTTTGAAGGATAATATATTTGACTTTAAAAAGAAAATAGCAGAAGAATATCGTTTAAGTTATGGAGAGAGAAATAAAGTGAGAGGCAAAGTACAGGAAAATCCTGACAGAGTGTTATTCACGCTACAACAAAACGAATTAGTCTATTTGCCTACGGATTCCGAAGATTCCGTTTTAAGGATGACAAAGAATGAATTTGGAGAATGGATTCATGACATAGAAAATAAAAAGGCATTTTGTAAACGAATTTATAAAGTCGTTAAATTTACAGGTAAAGATTGTTTCTTTATTCCTCACAATTATGCCAATTCTATTAGCGTTGCAAAAGATTTGTCGGAAGAAGATTTGCGGAAATTGAAAGAAATATATCAAGATAAAACCATTCCTAAACAAGAAAAAAATTATGAGGAATTTGGTTCTTTTGGAACATGTGCAAAAACAGAAGTCAATGAGAATTTCATAAAAGAATTGATCTTGAAAAAGGGATTTAATGACGATAAACCTTTAAAAATCCAAAATACTTGCATTAAAGTACAGATAGATTGGATAGGAAACATAACAATACATTAGTAATAAATGAATACCGAACCCACCAAAATCCTACTCTACACAGCCCTAAACGGTGACGTCCGTGTGGATGTTTACATTGAAGATGAAACTGTTTGGCTGACACAAAAATCTATGGCTGAACTTTTCGGCGTGGAAGTCAACACAGTCAATTATCATTTAAAGGAAATTTTTAAAAGTTTTGAATTGCAGGAGGATTCAGTTATTCGAAAAATTCGAATAACTGCAACTGACGGCAAAAATTACGCCACCAATTTTTATAATCTCGACGCTATTATCTCTGTCGGCTATCGTGTCAATTCGTCCAAAGCCACACAGTTCCGCATTTGGGCAACCAAAACGCTAAAAGAGTATATTATAAAAGGTTTTGTGATTGACGACAACCGTTTGAAACAGGGACAAACACTTTTCGGAAAAGACTATTTTAGGGAACTGTTACTTCGTATCCGCTCCATAAGAGCAAGCGAGAGGCGTATCTATCAACAAATCACCGATATATTTGCCGAATGTAGCATCGACTACAATCCTGATTCGGAAATAACACGGAGTTTTTACGCTATGGTTCAGAATAAATTCCATTTTGCCATCACGGGAAAAACGGCGGCGGAAATTATCTATCAAAATGCCGACAGAACAAAAGAAAACATGGGACTGACCACATGGAAAAATGCCCCCGAAGGCAGAATCTTGAAAACCGACGTGATTGTGGCAAAAAACTATTTGCAAGAGAACGAAATCAGACAATTAGAAAGAACAGTAACAGGGTATTTCGACTACATTGAAGGTTTGATAGAACGCGAAAATACGTTTACGATGAAGCAATTAGCAGAAAGCGTCGGCAGATTTCTTGACTTCAACGACTACAAAGTACTTGATGGAAAAGGGAAAATATCCAAATTACAGGCTGATAAAAAAGCCATTACGGAATATGATGAGTTTAACAAAACGCAAAAAATCATTTCCGACTTTGACAAAAGAATCAAAAATATAGAAGAAACACATGATTAAGAAAACGCTCTATTTCGGCAATCCTGCTTATCTGAGCCTAAAAAATGCACAGTTGGTGGTCAAATTACCTGAAATAGAAAAAAATGATTCGTTGCCCGACTCATTCAAAACAGAAAGTACCAAAACGATTCCAATTGAAGATATTGGCGTTGTAGTTTTGGACAACCGACAAATCACAATCACGCATGGATTGATGGAAGCGTTGCTCGAAAACAATGCTGCCATCGTTACCTGCGACAGCAGTCGAATGCCGGTGGGACTTCTATTGCCGCTCAGCGGAAATACAATTCAAAATGAGCGTTTTCGAGAGCAGATTGACGCTTCGCTACCGCTGAAGAAGCAGTTGTGGCAACAAACCGTTCAGGCAAAAATAGTCAATCAGGCTATTGTGCTAAAAACATGTCGCTGTGCAGAAGTACGCAATATGCACAAATGGGTGGATGAAGTGCGTAGCGGAGATACCGAAAATATGGAGGCTCGTGCGGCGGCATACTATTGGGCTAATCTTTTCAAAAATTTCAGACGCGACCGCGAAGGCGTCCCACCCAATAACCTGCTGAACTACGGATATGCTATTTTAAGAGCCGTTGTTGCACGTGGATTGGTATCGAGCGGACTGTTGCCTACGCTCGGTATTCATCACCATAACCGCTATAATGCTTACTGCCTTGCCGATGATATGATGGAACCGTATAGACCTTGTGTCGATAAATTAGTGGTTGAAATGTTCGACAGCGGAATCGTGGATTTAGACAAAGATGCCAAAGCAAAGTTGCTTTCTATCCCTGTACTTGATGTGACGATTAACGGACAACGAAGCCCGCTGATGATCGCGGTGGGACAAACTACATCATCACTGTATAAGTGTTTTAGCGGCGAAAGTCGCAAAATTGTCTATCCTGAAATGTAGTGGATAGATTTTCAGCATATCGCATCATGTGGGTACTCGTATTTTTTGACCTGCCGACAGAGACCAGGAAGGAACGAAAATCCCATGCTCAATTCCGTAAAAATCTGTTGAATGATGGTTTTACGATGTTTCAATTCTCTATCTACCTACGGCATTGTGCCAGTCGTGAAAATGCAGAAGTTCATCTGAAACGGGTAAAAACATTTTTGCCCGAAAAAGGGAATGTCGGTATTTTGGTCATTACCGATAAACAATTCGGTTCAATGGAACTGTTTTCCTGTAAGAGAGAAAAGAGAGTCACTACCCCTTATCAACAATTGGAGCTTTTTTAAAAAACAAAACCCGTCCGAATGGGCGGGATTTGCTTTTAATACAGCCTCTTTATTAATTCCTATCCCAACAAGCAAGCTTTTAATTTAGACGGATTTACAAATATTGAGCTGTATTTAACCCGTCAAAGATACAATTTTGAAAGCAATTCACAACAATCCCCTTTGATTCTATCCTGCCAAGCCGGCTGTATTTAACCCGTCAAAGATACAATTTTGAAAGCAATTCACAACAATGAAAGTTTCTACTGATTTTGATTCTAAGCTGTATTTAACCCGTCAAAGATACAATTTTGAAAGCAATTCACAACCTACCGGCGTTCCTTTTGATGCTGCTTTTCGCTGTATTTAACCCGTCAAAGATACAATTTTGAAAGCAATTCACAACCGATAGGTCACTCTTAGTCATCGTTTTCTGGCTGTATTTAACCCGTCAAAGATACAATTTTGAA
>Ga0082212_10005077_pt1 | contig 18077 bp, 17 predicted proteins | sample TergutNt197P3_FD_71548 | JGI IMG/M metagenome (GOLD analysis project Ga0082212, IMG submission 71548) | Neocapritermes taracua P3 segment gut microbial communities from Petit-Saut dam, French Guiana - Nt197 P3 | ecosystem: Host-associated > Arthropoda: Insects > Digestive system > Gut ...
CCGGAAAAAAATACTCAAACAGGCCAAGGGTTTTTGGGGGCGCAGGCACTCAAACTATAAAACGGCAAAAGACGCGGTCGCAAAGGCCCTGTCCTACGCGTACCGCGACAGAAAGGATCGGAAAGGAAACTTCCGCAGACTGTGGACGATCAGGATCAACGCCGCCTGCCGCGAAGAAGGGCTTTCCTATTCGCGGTTTATCGCCGGGCTGGACAAGGCGGGGATCATCATCAACCGGAAGGTCCTTGCCCATCTTGCCATGCACGATACCCAGGCTTTTAAGGCCGTCGTCGAAAAAGCAAAAACAGCGTTGGGGGCATAAGGGGCTCCAGGGAGGGATTTCGGCTATGATAAACCTTGAACAGGTCAAGCTGCTGGAAACGAAAGTCGCCAAAGCAATTGATTACATTGAGCGGCTGGGAAAGGAAAATGCCGATCTGCATCAGAAAGAAGCGGATCTGCAGACAAAGCTGGACAGTTACCAAAAGCGGATTGACGAGCTTGAGGATCTGGTCATGCGTTTCAAGGAAGATCAGGGCAGAATAGAGGACGCGATTCTTTCCGCGCTGGACAGGTTTAACCAGTTCGAAGAAGCAATCGAAAAAAGCCTGTGGAACAAGGGCGATCATCCAGCCGGAACCAAGGGCGGCAAGTCCAAATCGCATCATGCCGCGGCGCAGCATATTCAGGTGGAAGCGCCGGCACCATCCGATAATGATGCCGAATCTGAAGACGGCGACGGAAAAACCTGCTTTGAAATTCCTGCCTCCGAAACCGACGACGACATTCCCGATCCCCTGGAGCCGTTGGATGCCGACGATGATTCGCCGGAGAAAAACGCGGAGCTGGATATTTTTTAAAAAAGGAAAATTCCGTGAACGAGCTGCCGGAATCTGCCGCTGGTCCCCATGACCTGCATATCAATGTCCTTGGCGCCAGTTTTTCCATAACGGCAGGCGAAGCCCCGGAGTATCTGGAAGAGGTGCTGCGGCAGTATCAGATTGCCGTTTCAAACACCCAGGGCATTTCGGGAATGAAAGACCCGCTGAAGGTAGCAATCCTGACGGGGTTTCTGCGCTGCGACGAAATCAACAAGCTGAAACTGCAAATCGAAGAGGATAAGGCAAACGTCGAGGCGCAGCGGGCGGACGACGAGCGGGAGCTAAATCAAATAACCCAAAGCCTGATAACCCGCCTTGAGCGGGTTCTTGATGCCTAGACTGTTCAAACTCGTTAACCAGGTAAAACACTACGAGTGGGGTTCGCCCCGCTTCATCCCCGAATTGCTCGGTACGCCCCCTGCTGGCTCGCCATCTAATGATGGCGCACCCTGGGCGGAACTGTGGATGGGCTGCCACCCGGCCTCTCCCTCGCATAGCGGCGGCGTCAGCCTTGGGCAGATCATTGCCAAAGACCCCATCCGCTGCCTTGGCGAAAAAACGGCGCGAAAGTACGGAACCCTGCCCTTCCTGTTCAAGCTCCTCGCCGCAGCTCTGCCGCTTTCGATTCAGGCCCATCCGAACGAAGCCCAGGCACGCGAAGGCTTTGAGCGCGAGAACAGGCTGGGGCTGCCGCTTGACGCGCCCAACCGCAGCTATAAAGATCCCAACCACAAGCCTGAACTTTTATGCGCCCTAACGCCATTCACCGGCATGTGCGGCTTCCGTGCCCCTGACGAAATAAATGACTTAATTTCGAATTATTTCACACGGAGGCACGGAGGCACAGAGAATAATGCACAGTATGTAAAAGACTCACTTTCCTCTGTGTCTTTGTGCCTCTGTGAGAGGTCTTTAGGGAATAGGTTAAGAAATTTTCTTAATGCACTCTTCAACCTTTCTGACGAAGCACGGAAAGCTATCACAGAATTCATACTCTCTCATGAACCCCCTTCTTCCCCCCCGTGCCTCCGTGCCTCCGTGCCTCCGTGTGAGGAAAAGGGAACAAATTCCCCCGAATGGGGGCTTATGCGGCTATTCGCCGAATTGTACCCCGGCGACCCGGCGGTGATTGCGCCGCTGTACCTCAATGTCTTTCACCTGGAACCAGGCGAGGCGATTTTTCTGGAAGCCGGCGTGCTCCACTCCTATATCAGCGGCTTCGCCGTGGAACTGATGGCCAATTCCGACAACGTGCTGCGGGGCGGCCTTACCGGCAAGCATGTCGACATACCGGAATTGCTGAACATCACCGGCTTCTACCCGCAAAAGCCGCGCATTATCCGCCCCGCCGCCACCGATAGTTTTACCTACCCCGCCCCCTGCGAGGAATTTTCGCTCACCGTGATGCGCGGCAAAAGCGGCGAAGCGAATACATTCCCGGTAGCTGCTGCACAGGACAGCCCCGCAATCTGCATTGTCACCGATGGCGAGGCTATTTTCGCCGACAGCGGCGGCGGAGAAACGGTTCTCAAACAGGGGGAATCGGCTTTTATCCCGCCCGCCGCTTTGGGCGAGCCGCCGTTGTCCGTGCGCGGGCATTTCACCCTTTATTCAGCCTCGTGCCCCCTATGATGAAAATCCTCGTTGACGCCGATTCCTGCCCGAGGGACGCGCGGGAACTGGTCCTGCGCGCCGCCGACCGCCTGGGGCTGCCACTGGTATTTGCCGCAAACCGCCCCATACCGGGGATAGGCGGGGAAAACGTCGCCATGGAGGTCTGCCCCGCCGGGGAAAACTCCGCCGACAACCGAATCGCCGAACTTGCCGCGCCGGGGGACCTAGCCATCTGCCGCGACCTGGCGCTGGCGAAACGGCTGTTGGACAAAGGCGTTGCCGTAATTGACGACCGGGGGCGGGTGTTCAGCCGGGACAGCATAAGCGAGCTTTTATCCCTGCGGGACTTTACCGTAGGCCTCGCCGAAAACGGCATGGATTATGAGCGGACGGCAAGCTACGGCAGAAAAGAGCGCCAGGCATTCGCCAACACCCTCGACCGCGAGCTGGTTAAAATATCAAGAAGAATCAACGAATGAACGCGAATAAAAACGAATGAAGAAAGGAATTAATATTTGTATTATTCGTGTACATTCGCGTAATTCGTTGATCTTGTATTAAGCTGTTGGGTCTTCGGGGTACAGGCTTTGGGTCTGCTTTATGTTGGGAAGTATCTCAAAGAAAACATCGATCAGGTCGGGGTCGAATTTGCTCCCCGCAAGCTGCCGCATTTCCGCCAGCACCTGCTCTTCGCTCCAGGGCTCCTTGTACACCCTTTTTGAGCAGAGCGCGTCGAACACGTCGGCGATGGCGACGATCCTGCCGGCAAGCGGTATATCATAGCCCTTTCTTGTCCCCGGCTTGCCCGCTTCGTCGGTTGTTTCCGGAACAAGGCTCACCGGATCGATCCGGCCGGGGTAGCCCGTGCCGTCCCAGTTTTCGTGGTGGGTAAGGGCAATATCCCTGGAAATATGGTCTATCGGCGACTGAGGGTCGTCGAACAGCCCGGCCCCGTACAGGGTGTGGTGCTGCATTATCATGAATTCTTCCGGGGTAAACCGGGCGGGCTTTTTAAGAATCACGTCGGAAATGGCGACTTTTCCCACATCGTGGAGCATCGCCCCAATTCTGAGGATGTCCCGGAAGCTATCCCGCTCGGCTTCGGGGATTTTGTTGTTGTACGCCCACCGATCGTAAATCTCCACCGCATAGCTTGCCACGCGGTTAACGTGGGTGCCTGTTTCCTTGGGGTCCCTCAGTTCCGACATCTTGATCATGCGGAGGATCATTGCCCGCGTAACATAGGCGCGCTGCAGCGCGATGGTCGCGTTGGCGGCAAAATGGGTGAGCAGGAATTTATCCTCTTCCGAAAACGGCACGACATCCCCGTTTTCCGTTTTGTTAATAACCTGAATAACGCCCAAAAGCCGCCCGTCGGCGGTCGTAAGAGGGAACGTCAGCGTAGAAGTGGTTTTATAGCCGGTTAATTTGTCAAAAGAAGAGTTAAAGGAATAGGGCGCATCTGCGGGAATATTGTACATATCGGGCACATTTACGATCTTTCCCGTAAAGGCACAGTAGCCGGAGATGGACTTTTCGTTAATCGGCACGGAAAAAATCGAATATATCATTTTTTGGCCCGGGGGCAGCGTCTTTTGCACCGTGTCGTTTTGGGCGTATTTGATGAGGAGCTTGTCTACCAGAACCCCCTGGTCGTCAATTGCCTGTTTTACATAGATTGAGCCCGCGTCGGCACGGACCACGTTGCGTGCTTCCTGAAGAATCCGTTCGAGAAGCAGATCGAGGTCCTGGATCTGGTTCAGTTCCGAATCCAGTTCGATAATCGACTTAAAATCCGTCACTTCCCCTGCCATATTGTCTCCCGGTCTCCTCAGTCCCTGCGTCCCGTGCATTTGATGATATGATAGCCAAACTGGGTCTGCACCACATCGCTCACAGATCCGGGGGAAAGGCGTTTCACTGCCGACTCGAAAGCGGGCACCATTTTTCCCTCGCCAAACCAGCCAAGATCCCCGCCGGAGGATTTTGACGGGCATGTAGAAAACTCCCGCGCCAGGGATTCAAACTGTCCGCCCTGCTTAACCTTTCTGAGAATATCATCTGCCGTTCCCCGGTCTTTTACCAGGATATGACTGGCCTGCCATTCCATGCTGCTGTCTCCTTCCTTATTCTTGCACATAAGGCGGTAAATAACAATACGCCTGAGGGGCGATAATGCATCATACTGCAGGATATGAGAATATGGGATGGCTTTTTTAAAAAAAAATCGTTTTTATAGGGAAAAGGTAAATTCCCTGCTTTTGGCAATTTCAACACTCCATAGTATTTCGCCGTGGATAAGATTGCAAAAAGCGGAAACATATGCCGGATAATCACCGCTTTCAAGGTAAACTCCGGCCCTGAGTTCGTTGGTCAATTCAGGCTCAAAATTCCAGAGCAAGCCGTTGGCCGATTTGTTATCCCCAATGTCAACCATCCAGTCTTCGGCTATTTTTATTGTGGCAGAGTAGCTGAATTTATGAAAAGCATATTGTACCTCTGCGGAAAATTCAGGTTCGGATGACAGCGCCACGCCCGTTTGGGCTGTATTCAGGCTGAGGTTAGTACCGCCAATGCAGTATATTCCCCTGCCCGCTGTGCACTTTTCGTATATCCATTCCGAATTGTCTAACTCATATCCTATTTGAAAATAAACTCCTATGCTATAAACATGCCCGGTCTGTACAAACGGGCAAATTATCCTGCCTGTTTCTTTCACATGGTCAAGAGGATCCCCGATGATGTCTGCGGATGTGCAGAAAATTTCATGCGATTCGGTAAGGTTTTCGTTCTTTCCAAGGTCGCTAAACTGAACGAGTATCCAGTTTGTTTCCGGCGGAATATTTTCAAGGGTAAGGCAAATGCCTTCCGCCATGGTCTCGGCTTTCACAACAATTTTTTTTGCGGATGACATGGCAACATTTGATTCCCAGCCGATAGTCAGCAAGGCAAAACACACAGCAAGAAAAAAAACCCTTCTTAATCGATCCTGAGACACAGTTTCCCTCCAGGAAATTCAGACACTTTTTCTATCTATCGGCGTATTTCTACGCAGCCTTGAGATTCCCGAAACACTGCATTGTAATCGCTTTTACCGGCGATGAGATTTGAACTCATACCCCCTTGCAGGGAGAGGATTTTAAGTCCTCAATGTCTACCATTCCATCACGCCGGCATTACATTTCGATCCTACCACGAAATTACGGGGTTTGAAAAGGGAAGCGCGCAATTTGGATACTGCGCGCCCTCCTCTGCGCCCGCGTACCGCTTGCGGTACGATGCGCCTCTGCGCCTTGGCGTGATGAATTTGCGAATTACATCTCTCCGGCGATGCGGTAGATCGCTTCGATGTCTTTTTCTTCGAGCTTGCGGAAGTTGCCGAGGGGGCCGAATTTGACGGCGCGATGGGCCATCTCGCCGATGCGGGATGCGTCGATGTTCGCTTCGGCAAGGCTGACCGGAAGGCCGATGGAACGGAAAAAATTCTTCATGCGGAAAATTCCTTCCAGGGCGGCCTGCTCCGGGCCGTAAAAAGCGCCGTCTACGCCCCATACCTTGGCGGCAAAACGGGCGAAGCGGGCGGTGTCTTCCGTCGTCCCGGCAGATGCCTTGATGTTGTACTGCATCCATGCGGGAAAAATGATCGAAAGGGCCGCGCCGTGGGCGGTCTCAAACAGGGCGGTAATCTCGTGCGAAATGGGATGGCTGGCCCAGTCGCCGACGCGGCCGGTGCCGAGAAGGTTGTTGTGGGCCAGGGTTCCCGCCCACATTATCTCGGCGCGGGCGGCGTAGTCCTTTTCGCCGCCGGAAAAAATGCGGCGAGCATTGCGGATGATTGCGCGTAACGCTCCCTCGCACAGCTCATCGGTCAACTCCACATTCGGCTCTCTGGTAAAGTAGCGCTCCATGATGTGTGCCATCATGTCGCAAATGCCGCAGGCTGTCTGATACGGCGGCAGGGAATAGGTAAGCTCGGGGTTGAGGATCGCAAAAACGGGGCGGTTGCACTCGGCGTTAACGCCGCGCTTCCACGGCCCCGCCTCGTTGGTGATGACGCAGCTGTTGCTCGACTCGCTGCCCGCCGCCGGAATCGTTACCACCGCGCCAACCGGCAGGGACTGCGATGCCGTTTTCTTTCGCTCAAAAAAGTCCCACACGTCGCCGTCGTTTGCAGCCCCCAGCGCGATGGCCTTGGCGGAGTCGATTGCCGATCCGCCGCCGACTCCAAGGATGCATCCGAGCTTTTCCTTTTTAACAATGTCAATGCCTTTATATACAAGTGAGAGGCGGGGATTGGGCTGCACGCCGCCGAGTTCCACCCATTCAACACCGGCAGCCTTGAGGCTGTCTTTTATCCGATCTATCAGACCCGATTTTACTGCGTGGCCGCCCGAATGGTGCAGCAGCGCCCGCCGGGCATGCAGGGCAGTTTCGCTCCCCGCCGAGTTTTCGGTTTCTTTGCCAAAAATTATTTTTGTACGCGCATAGTATTCAAAATTCTGCATATCATGCCCCTTTGTTTTTCTTTTCGAGTATTATGACAGGTTCCATGCTTTTCAACAAGATTTCATCATTGACTATGCCATTTAAACCCCATATAGTAGATTTATGATTCGTCGAATAATGTTTTGTTTGGTTCTTGTCTGCATAACGGCTTTTGCCGCTTTTGGCCAGACATCCGCGATCAGGGATTATGTCGGCATGATCAGCCAGACCTTCCACCCGGATATTGTTTCATTCATGCAGGGATTTCAGGAGGAACTTTTCAGGCTGGGCCACGGCGCAGCGGCAAGGAGTATCGACCACTTCCTGAAGGGAGATTCCGGAACAGGTTTTGTATATGTTGCGGCTGACGGAAAAAATTATATGATCACCAATTACCATGTTATTTCCCAGGCGCACAGCCTTTCGGTAACATTTGAAAAAACCGACGGGGAACAGTCTAAATTTTCCGACCTTGCCATTGTCGCGGCAGATGAAGAACTGGACATCGCGATTCTCACCTTTGCCGGAGGGCAGAATCCGTTCAGGCAGGGCCTTGCTTTTCTGAACCGCGCGGTGCAGGAAGGGGACGACGTGTATTCCGCCGGCTTCCCCGGCCTGGGAACCGTCATGATCTGGCAGTTGGGGCGCGGCATGGTTTCCAACGCCTCGGTGCGCCTGCCCGATGCCGACAATCCCGGCAAAACATTCGGTCCGTTTATCCAGCACACCGCCCAGGTAGACCCGGGAAATTCAGGCGGCCCGCTTTTGGTGCAGACCCAGGGCGTACCGACGGGTTTTGCCGTAGCGGGGATAAACACCCTGAGCGCGCGCTTCCGGCAGGCGGCAAATTATTCCATTCCCATAAACAGGGTTCAGGCCTTCCTCGATGCTGCCCTGCGGCCAAAAACGGGAACCGATCTGGAAGGGCTAAATAGCAGAATCGATTCTTTTATCGAAGGCATCGACGATGCGAAGGCGGTATATCCCCACATCAACAAATTTCTTTCCAATGCCTGTACCGGCGAGAATGCCGAATACGCCCTTTCCGATATGATCGACAAGGCCCCCCGTTCCGTGCGAAACGATATTTTCCAGACCTTCGCCAATTCTCCGGTAGAAGGAATGTCACTCGCCGTTGCATGGACGATTGAAAACGCCATGCGCTCCCGCAGCGGGAAGATCGCCGCTGCCAAAAATACCGTTGTCGCCATAGATGACAATAATTATGCGGTCAGTTTAAACGTAAACGACAAGATCGTTGAATCGGAATGGACCAACGAATACGGCATCTGGCGGATCAGGACATTCGGGGATTTTGCCGCCGGCGACAAGTCGCTTATAAAGAAAAAAGCCGCCCAAAGGGAAACCGACGCGCGTCTGCATGCCGACCCCAGCGTTCAAATCGGAGGAGGCCTGGCACTTTATCTTGACCGTGATCCGGTCAAACTGAACCGTGATTTGGGTTTTGCGATGGATTTAATTATAAGAGGCACCTGGGCGGGGTGGGGCATGCACATAAATGTCGCTAAAGAATTTTTCCAGGTTGACGGAACTTTTGGCGCCTATGTCCCCATTATTGCAGGGCCGGTTGCATTTACCCCGTTTGCAAATTTCGGCATTGGTTTTCAGGTGCTGACAAACGTTGAAGTTTTCGATCCGCTTTATGAGAATGAAACATTCTTGCTGTTTTTTGCCTTTCCGTTCCAGACAGGGTTTCAGTTTACCACGGCGGCGGTTCCCGGATTATACTTCCAGTTTGCCTACAGGCACAATATTATTATTGATTTTATGGAAAGCAAAAAGGGCACTAAAGCGCCAAAAGACGAGAATCTGCTGATCTTTAGCTTAGGTTATGCCTTTTAATTGCTAAAATGAAACTGCGGGGCTGCACCGTACAGCCCCTGCATGTTTAAACGGTAACCTTTCCTTTCCAGAAAATGCTGCTTGCTTTTTTCAAACCGCCGGTTTTAATCAGGTGGCCGATAACCAGTTTCGCTTCATCTTCTGACCAATTTGCCATTCCCGCCCGCGTCAAAACGGCGGCGGCTTCATTTATCGTATAGCGCCGTTTGTTTCTGCGGAAAAAATCCTGCACACTCGCCTGTTCGCGCAGGGCATAGTTACCGGAAGCCGCCCTCCCCTCGCAGACATCGCAGCACATTGTTGGCGGGCTTTCGCCGTTTGCGTCGTAGTTGAGCATCTGCAGGAGCGCCTGCCTTCTGCACCGCCCGGAATCGCGGGCATAGGCGAGCAGTCCTTCCAGCCGCGCCCTGTCCGCTTCTGTTTTGGCGCGGCGCAGGCCAGCCTCGTCGTCCGGCCCCCACAGAAGGATCGCCGTTGACTGCGATCCGTCGCGGCCAGCCCTGCCCGCCTCCTGCAGATAGGCCTCCACCGAGGGGGCGCAGTCGCGGTGTATCACCGTGCGGACGTCGGCCTTGTCCACGCCCATGCCGTAGGCGCAAGTCGCAATGAGCACCGCCCGGCTGTTTCCCATAAACCATTGCTCCACCCCGGCTTTTTCCTCCCTGCTCAGGCCGGCATGGTAAAACCGTATCTCGTTGTGCCAGTCCATGCCCATTTCCCCCAGGCTGATTCTGAGGTAGCGGGCAAGTTTTTCCGTGCCGGGCCGCGATGAGCAGAACACAATCGCAGGGCGGCTGTTCTGCGCCAGCAGGTCGCGCACCGCCATGTCCCTGGCGATGCAGCCCTTTGCCGAGTAGGAAATATTGGGACGGTCGGGGTTGCCGATGATTTGGTTTGCCTCCAAATCGCCGAAAATGTATTTTTTGATTTTTTCCAGAACCGGCGCGCTGGCCGTCGCGGTAAACGCCGTCACCAGCGGCGCGTTAACGGCGGCAATGATTTTATAAATCTCAAGATAGCTCGGCCTGAAGCTCTCCCCCCATTCGCTGACGGTATGGGCTTCGTCAATAACGATGTGGACGATCCGGATTTTTTCCAGCATTGCCATAACCTTCGGCGCAAGCAGCACCTCCGGGTTGGCGATGATAAATCTGCTTTCACCCGATTCGAGCTTTCGTTGAATCTCGTCCCGCTCTTCTTTTGTCTGGCCGCCGCGCAGCACCACCGGCGCAAAACCCTTTTCGTCGAGCCGCCGTTTCTGGTCGGCCATGAGGGACAGAATCGGGTAGATTACCAGCGTCGGCCCATCGATGATCATTGCCGGAAGCTGGAAGCACAGGGACTTCCCCGCGCCGGTGGGCAGAATGACAATCTGCCGCCCCATGCAGCCCCTGTCCGAAATTTCCTGCACATCGGCGGATTCTTCCGCGGCGTTTTCTTCTGCGGCGGCATCCTCCGCCGCGTTCACCGCAGCGGATTCCCCCAAATCGGGCCAGTTCAGGGAAAGCCCCGCCGCCTGTGCCGCCTCAAGTATGTTCGCCACCACCAGCCGCTGATAGGGAAAAAGGTACGATAGCCCGAACAGGCGGCTGACCGCATTGCCCAGTGGGTCAACAACCCCTACGGGGTTGTTGTTTTGGTAAGGTATTTGTCTCGGGGTACTTTGTACCCCTCGCATACAATCCGGCAAATCTGGCAAATCTGACATTTTATGCCTCCACTGTATATATGGCGCAATGTTGCGATTTGCTTTATATCTGCATCAGTAAATGCGCTTTTTTTATTTCCTTGTTTCAGTTGAAATTTACCGTACTTTTACTTGAGACTTAGCATGATTCATCAATCCAAATCCCTTATGGTAAATTCTATCGTCATATTTTGAGTAACAAGGACATTCCATTTTGTATAGGTATCGCCGTCTGAATCTTCAATTCTTATGTCATAACGATTTTCCACATTCAGCGGATGTGCCAACCTTACCGAAACAGAATTTCTGTTTAACAGAACATCTTCTCCCAATACGTCTTCTTCCCAGCTTGTGCTTGATTTTGGGCTTATATACACATAAAAAACCGTGTAGCCGGTATTGTTTTGTATCCTGATGGACGGCCTGTTATTGTCTGTGCTGTTCGATGTACTGTTTCTCAAATCCAAATCATTTATTGTGAATTCGATATTCTGATTATTAATTAAGCTAACATTTCTTTTGGTATAGGAATCGTTATCTGAGTCTACTATGCGTATATCATAGGTATTATTGGAACTTGACAATAAATCGGATCGCTTTATATTTATGGCTTGTCCGGTTGGTAATACTTTTTCTCCCAAAAAGTCTGATCCCCACCTGTCTGAAGAAACGGGGCTGATATACAAATAATATCCTGTGTAACCCGTCCTGTTGGTAACAGTAAATGATGAAGCGTTTGATGAACCTGATGCATAGCCGATAACCCTTACAGTAGCGCTAACTGCATTCTCCATTGATTTAACATTTCCATTTCCCAATTTATTGTTCAATAAAATATTGTTGATATTTTCACTTTTTACGCCAAAATTTACATTTTGGGGAATTGTTCCGGAAGTGATCAATGTCTGCATATCATTTAATTTGGCCGCAGCAATTCCCAATACTTCATAATTATTGTTTAAAACCGGACCTCCGCTGTTTCCGGGCTGTATGGGAGCGCTATGCTGAAAATAAATTTGATCTGCTGCTATCCCGCTCCTCGAAGAAATTATTCCATCTGTTACCCGAATGTCTGTACCCAAAATATCACTTAGAGGAAAACCCAATACCAGTATTCTATCGCCCAAATTTGCATTATTGAAATTGGATATTTTAAAGTGAAATGGATTTCTGTAATTTATTTTTATTAACGCCAAATCATATGTTTGGTTTTTTGAAATAATAGATGCTTCATATTCCGTGTTATTGATTTTTACGGTTGTTTTGGTATTTCCTTCAATTACATGCGCACATGTAACAATAAGTCCGTCATTGGAAACAAAAAAACCTGTTCCTGAACCTGATTCAATTTGTTGGGCGCCAACAGGAAACGAAAAGGAGAAAACCAATAAAATAGATATTAAAAACCGCCTCATGCTGATCATACAACAATATCAGGTAAATTATGAACTGTCAATAGTTTCTGATCACCCCCTTGTTTTTACAATAATTATATTGTATACTGTCTTATGGATTTGCAATTCATATTTCGTGAATCAGCATTAAAGCATAATGTAACTGAAGCAGATATTCGTCATGCTTTTAAAAACTACAAAACTATCAGACAATTGCAGGACCGTGAAAATGTATATCTGCTTATTGGTTTTGATTTGAAAACAAATCCTATTGAGATATTATATAATGAATTTGGTGAAAACGGTGTAAACGTATTTCATGCCATGGCGTGTCAAAAACATTTTTTACAGATGCTTGAAGAAGGAGAATTATTATGACGGAAATTGAAAAAGAAACCGGTATGACGGATGCTGAATGTGAATACTGGGACGAGTATATTACTAAAAACCCTGTTCATCTGGGGCCAGACCTTGTTAAACTGGGTGTAAAACCAGGTTATGCACATGAGTATCTTCCGATAAATAAACTGGATCATGACGTAATGGAATATCTGCGTAAGCAGGCGACGTTATTTCACAAAACCCAGATACAAATAATCAATGATCTTGTCCGTGAAAAACTTGCCGTAGGCGTATAAAAAGTCTATACAGAACCAGGAGTGCCGTGCAAGCACGGTGCTCTTGGGCGCGCCAACTGCAAGTTGGCGATGCCTGTGCCCCACATTGAATCTATTTTGGTGTTTTCCCGATTTCCAATTGCTTTTGGCACACATTTCTGCGATAATACCCCCATGGCATTAAACTGCGGCATCGTGGGGCTGCCCAACGTGGGCAAATCCACGATTTTTTCAGCTCTGAGTTCCACACCGGCAGAGGCAGCAAATTATCCCTTCAGCACGATCGTTCCCAATATCGGGATCGTGGACCTGCCCGATCCCCGCCTGACAAAGCTCAGCGAAATATTTCAGCCCAAACGTACCATTGCCGCGACCGTCGAATTTGTCGACATTTCCGGGCTTAAGAAGGGCTCTTCCAAAGGCGAGGGGCTGGGGAACCAGTTCCTCTCCCATATCCGGGAAGTTGGGGTAATCGCCCACATCGTTCGCTGCTTTGACGATCCCGACGTCGTCCATGTAAGCGACCGCATCGACCCCGAGTCGGACATCGAAACCATCAACATCGAACTGGCCCTGGCCGACCTTGAAACCCTTGCCAAACGAAGGGAGCGGGCGGAACGGGCGCTCAAGGTAAAAACCGAGCAGAAAGCATCGGAAACAGTGCTGGGCATACTGGACAGGATAGGCCCGGCATTGGAAGACGGCAAACCAATCCGATCGGTTCCGTTAAGCGCCGAAGAAAAAGCGGCAATCTACGACTGCCACTTCATCACCGCAAAGCCACAGATATATGTGTGCAACGTAGACGAAGAAGGCATGAAGGCGGTGACGGGCGGCAAGAGCTGCGCCTATGTTGATGCCGTAAAAAAACACGCGGCGGCAGAGGGCTGCCCCGTATCGGTGATCTGCGGCAAGTTCGAGGCCGAGCTGGGCGCAATCGACGACCCGGCGGAAAAACAGGCGTTCCTGGAAGAACTCGGCCTGAAAGAACCGGCCCTCACCTCGCTGATCCATGAAGCGTACGGCCTTTTGGGGCTGCGGACATTTTTTACCTCCGGCGAAGACGAGTGCCGGGCATGGACGATCCACGCGGGGGATCCGGCGCCCAAAGCGGCACGGGCGATTCACACCGATTTTGAGAAGGGCTTTATCAAGGCGGAGGTGTATACCTTCGACGACATTGTCCGCTACGGCACGGAGGCGAAGATCAAGGAAGCGGGCAAGTACCGCATAGAGGGCAGGGAGTACGTCGTCCAGGACGGCGATGTAATATTTTTCAAATTTAACGTGTAAGCGCAAAGAGGTCGTATGCTTAATACCAAAACCCTGATGAAATATTCGCTGTTCGGCGGTATTCTGGAAGAACAGATCGAAAAATTCATCCCCCTTATGTCCCAGGAAACATACAAACCCGGCGATACGATCATTGTCGAGGGGCAGCCCAACGACAAAATCCTGTTCATTCTTGAAGGCAGGGTTTCCATTGTGAAGGGAAACAAGACAATCTACGATCTGGCCGAGGGGCACACGTTCGGCGAGATGGAGGTGCTGGACGTTATGCCCTGCGCCGCCACCATCAAGGCGGTAACCGGCGTTACGGTCATGTCCATATCAAACGTATCGCTCCGGGAAATCTACCGGACCGACATCAAATCGTTTTCGCTGCTGCTGATGAACCTGGCCCGCGACCTTTCCCGCCGCCTCCGCGTCGCCAATGAAATAATGGTAGAAGGGAAAATGTACGATTTGTATTCGTCCACGCTCTTTTTGCCCCTCTGACCGCATTGAACATATGCGCGATTTATACAATAATGGTATATTCATATCCACTATCAAAGGAGAAAAAAATGAAGCAAATCAGTAAAATCGTGTGCCTGGCGCTGCTCGCCGCATCGCTTGTCTTTGCGCTGAGCGGATGTCCGGCCAAAAAAACCGCCGAAGGCGGGGAGTCTCAGTTGGCGGCAGGGGCACACGCTGCCGAAGACGTGATTAAAATCGGGGTTTTTCAGCCGATGACCGGGGCAAACGCCGCCGGCGGAGCGATGGAGGTTGAGGGAATCACCCTTGCCAACGAATTGAACCCCACGGTAGCGGTGGGCGGCAAGACCTACAAGGTGGAACTGGTCATCGTGGACAACAAGTCCGACAAGGTTGAGGCGGCCAACGCCGTGCAGCGCCTGGTCGACCGCGACAAGGTCAACGTGATCCTCGGTTCCTGGGGTTCCTCGCTGTCCATGTCCGGCGGCGAAGTGTCCCGTGACAGGGTTCCCGCTATCGGGCTGTCCTGCACCAACCCCCTGGTAACGGCGGGGAACGACTGGTACTTCCGGGTCTGCTTTATCGATCCCTTCCAGGGAACGGTCATGGCCAACTATGCCTACAACGACCTCGGCGCAAGAACTGCCGTTATCGTGCAGGAAGTGGCGAACGACTATTCGGTGGGCCTGGCGAAATTCTTTGTCGATAATTTTATCCGCCTAACCGGCAACCCCAACGCTATCCTCGCAACGGTTAACTACAATACCGGCGACCTGGATTTCAGCGCCCAGCTAACCACGATCCGCGCCCGGAACCCCGACGTTATTTTCGCGCCGGGCAACTACACCGAATCGGCGCTGGTCATGAAGCAGGCCAGGGAGCTTGGCATCAACACGCCGATCATCGGCGGCGATACCTGGGAAACCCCCGAATTTATCGACGTTGGCCGCGAGCGGGTAGAAGGGGCGGTGTTCTCCACCTTCTTTGCCGCCGAGTACGCCGGTTCCCCCGAAGCGCAGACCTTCCTTTCGGAATACGCCAAGCGCTACAACAAGGAACCCGCCGCCGTAACCGCCCTTGGCTATGACGGCTACCTCGTGGCTCTGGACGCAATCAAGCGCGCAGATTCCACCGATCCGGCGAAGATACGCGACGCCATCGCAGAGACCGAGGACTTTGTCGGCGCTACCGGAATCGTCACCCTCGATGATAACGGCGATGCCACAAAGAGCGCATACATCAAGGCCGTAGAAAACGGCAAATTTGTGTTCAGGACCATCGTTCACCCATAGTTAAGGAAGATGAAACGGCATGGCGTTTGATCAGTTTTTGCAGTACCTGTCCAACGCCCTGTCGCTGGGGAGCCTGTACGCCCTCATAGCCATCGGCTATACGATGGTGTACGGGATCCTCAGGCTGATAAACTTCGCCCATGGCGACATTTTTATGCTCGGGGGCTACATCGCCTTCTACGCCGTCACCCTGTTTTTCATGCCCTGGTGGGCTGGCTTTATCGTCGCCCTGGGGCTGACCGGAATTTTCGGAGTCGGCCTTGAGCGGGCTGCCTACCGCCCCCTGCGCCATTCGCCCCGGATTTCAATCATGATCAGCGCGATTGGCGCTTCGTTTTTGATGCAGAACCTCGCCACGGTTATCTTTGGCGGAAGGCCCAAAGGTTTTCCCGTGCCGGATATTTTTAACCGGGTTGTAAAACTCGGTGAAGGCGTTTCCGTGGTGAGCGTCAGCCTGATAATCCCCATATTGACGGGGGTATTGTTAACGGTATTGCTGTTAATTATTCACAAGACAAAAACCGGCATGGCCATGCGGGCCGTTTCCACCGATCTTGCGGCGGCGCGGCTTATGGCGATCGACGTTAACAAAATAGTCTCGTTTACCTTCGGTGTGGGTTCGGTGCTGGCGGCAATCGGCGGGGTGATGTGGTCGCTTAAGTATCCCCAGCTTAACCCCACCATGGGGGTAATCCCCGGCCTGAAATGCTTTATCGCCGCGGTTATCGGCGGCATCGGCAACATCGCCGGAGCGGTGCTGGGCGGGCTGCTGCTGGGCTTTATCGAGATAATGGTCATTGCCGCCCTGCCCACCCTTACCGGCTACCGCGACGCCTTTGCCTTCGTCCTGCTGATCATCGTGCTGCTGGTAAAACCTTCGGGGCTTCTGGGGCGCAACCAGATCGAGAAGGTCTGACAATGATTTTGGCGAAAAAACAGAAAAACGTGCTGACCGCCGCCTCGGTAGCGGCAATGGCCCTGTTTGTCGTCGTCGCCGACCGCTTTTTCGGCTCATTTCACCTGCGGATCTTCAATATATGCGGAATTTACGTCGTTTTGGCCCTGAGCCTCAACCTGATAAACGGCTTTACCGGCCTTTTTTCCCTGGGACACGCCGGATTTATGGCGCTGGGGGCATATGCAAGCGCCCTTTTAACGATGACTCCCGCGCAAAAAGAGATGAATTTTTTCCTTGCGCCCATTATCGCCCCACTTGCCAACATCCACCTTCCCTTTATCCCCGCCCTGCTCATAGCTGGCCTGGTGGCGGGGCTGGCAGGTTTCCTCATCGGCGTACCCGCCCTACGCCTCCGCGACGATTACCTCGCCATCGCAACCCTGGGCTTTTCTGAAATCATCCGGGTCATACTGACTAATCTGCAGAACATTACCAACGGCGCGCTGGGGCTTAAAGGGCTGCCCCGTTATTCGACAACGTACATGATCTGGGGCGCGGCGTTTCTCTCTGCGGTTTTCATCCTCGCGCTGATCAATTCGGCATTTGGCCGTTCCTGCCGCGCCATTCGCGACAACGAAATCGCCGCGCAGGCGATGGGGATCAACGTCGCCAGGGTAAAAATCACCAGCTTTACCATCGCCAGCTTTATGGCGGGCATCGGCGGGGCGCTGCTCGGCCATTTAATGAGCACCATCGACCCCAAGATGTTCTCTTTCGCCCTGACGTACAACATTTTGCTCATCGTGGTGCTGGGCGGGGTCGGCAGCGTTACCGGTTCGATCATCGCGGCGATTGTCGTGACGATTTCGATGGAGGCGCTGCGCTTCCTCGACGGCTCCCTGAACCTGATCTTTATCCAGACGCGGGGGCTGCCCGGCCTGCGCATGGTGGTGTTCAGCATTTTGCTGATGCTGGTGATCATTTTCCGGCAGCAGGGGCTGATGGGCAACCGTGAGTTTTCCTGGGACATGGTCACCAATTTCAGGCTGCCCCGCATAAAAAGGAAGCGCCGCTGATGCTGAGTACCAACAACGTGAGCATGCAGTTTGGCGGCCTTACCGCCGTTTCCGGTTTTTCGATACACGTTGACTCCGGCGAAATCGTCGGGCTTATCGGGCCGAACGGCGCGGGCAAGACCACGGCATTCAACATGATCACCGGCATCTACCGCCCCACTTCCGGCGAGATCCTCCTTGAGGGGAAGAACATCGCCGGGAAGCAGCCCCACGTTATCACTGCGGCGGGTATTGCCCGGACGTTTCAGAACATACGGCTCTTTTCCAAAATGACCGTAATGGAAAACATACTCGCCGCCTGCTGGCTGCGGGAACGTCCGGGCCTTTTTGAATCGATCCTCCATCTGCCCGGCTACCTCGCCAAGGAAAAGCGGGGGCGGGAGTTTGCTCGCGAAATGCTCGAGTCGGTGGGGCTTTTGGAAAACGCCGAAGACAACGCCACTTCCCTGCCCTACGGCAAACAGCGCCGCCTGGAAATTGTCCGCGCCCTTGCCACCGGCCCCAAGCTGCTC
>Ga0082212_10005078_pt1 | contig 18070 bp, 14 predicted proteins | sample TergutNt197P3_FD_71548 | JGI IMG/M metagenome (GOLD analysis project Ga0082212, IMG submission 71548) | Neocapritermes taracua P3 segment gut microbial communities from Petit-Saut dam, French Guiana - Nt197 P3 | ecosystem: Host-associated > Arthropoda: Insects > Digestive system > Gut ...
GTGGACGTGGACACGGACGCAATGCTCTTAAAAGTAACCGGTAAACGGAATAAGCAACGACTCATTCCTTATGCCGAAAGGTTGAAAAATATGATACAATATTATATAAATGTACGCACGCAAGAAGTAGGGGAGGGTAGCGTTGCGTTTTTTGTTCGAAAAGATGGGCGACCTGTCACTTCGGCTATCGTTTATTATGTAGTGAAGAAGCAATTATCGTCTATTCCGACCCTTTCGAAACGAAGTCCGCACATCTTGAGGCATACTTTTGCAACGAGTATGATGAACGACGGCGCAACGATGAGCGCCGTCAGTAACTTTTTAGGACACAGCAATTTGGCTTCGACATCTATTTATACACATGTCACATTTAAAGAGTTAAAAAAAGTTTATAACGCTCATCCAAGAGCAAAAAAATAGGAGGATTAATTATGGAAATCAAAATCAAATCAATTCATTTTGATGCAGCCGAGAAGCTGCAAGCTTTCATTGAGAAAAAAGTTTCAAAGTTGGATCATTTTTATGATGGAATAATGATGGCCGACGTTGTTTTGAAGGTCGTGAAGCCGGAAACCGTCAAAAACAAGCGCTGCGATATTCGTCTTAAACTGAAGCATGGCGACTGTTTTGCCGAAAAAATCTGCAATACCTTTGAAGAGGCCATCGACACAGCCGTCGAAGCGTTGGAGAAGCAACTGATGAAAAACAAGAAAAAGGGTAAGGAAAAAGAGGCAGTTGATGTTGTTGAAACATTGAAAAAACATTTGAAAAAACAAGAGGAGGAGAATGAGGAATAAGAAAGTCAGGAATAATTACGCGAAAAAAAAGTGGAAATAAATTTGTTTGTAAAAAATTATTACTATCTTTGCAGCCGTTTCGCCACGAACGAAGCGGTTTTTTTGCGGAAAAACAGGCTTGTGTAGCTCAGTGGTAAATGGCTTATATGCAGATTATCAGGCCTGTGTAGCTCAGTGGTAGAGCACTTCCTTGGTAAGGAAGAGGTCCCGAGTTCAAATCTCGGCACCGGCTCTTGATGATGAAAAAACAGGTTTTTAAGCGCAAAATGTTGCGAGATACGGGTAATTATTCTAACTAAAATAAAGAGGATTTTAAAATTATGGCAAAAGAACATTTTAACAGGACGAAACCGCATGTAAACATCGGTACGATTGGTCATGTTGACCATGGTAAAACTACCTTGACAGCTGCTATCACTACTGTCTTGGCAAAAAAAGGTCTCTCCGAAATACGTTCATTCGATTCTATCGATAACGCACCGGAAGAAAAAGAAAGAGGTATAACAATTAACACGGCACACGTTGAATATCAGACCGCTAATCGTCACTATGCACACGTGGACTGCCCGGGTCACGCCGACTATGTAAAGAACATGGTTACCGGCGCTGCTCAAATGGACGGCGCTATCATCGTCGTTGCAGCTGATGACGGCCCGATGCCTCAAACACGCGAACACATCCTTCTAGCTCGTCAGGTGAACGTGCCACGTTTGGTTGTTTGTATGAACAAATGTGACGCTGTTGACGATGACGAGATGTTGGAGCTGGTAGAAATGGAAATGCGCGAACTGCTTTCATTCTACGAATTTGATGGCGACAACACACCTGTTGTGCTTTGCTCTGCATTAGGCGCATTGAATGGCGACGATAAATGGGAATCCAAAGTAATGGAATTGATGGATGCTGTGGACACATGGATTCCGTTGCCCGTGCGCGACGTTGATAAACCCTTCCTGATGCCGGTTGAGGACGTATTCTCAATCACAGGTCGTGGTACTGTTGCAACAGGACGTATCGAAACAGGTAAGATTCATACGGGTGAAGAAGTGCAGATCATCGGTTTAGGTTCGGAAGGCCGCAAGTCGGTTGTTACTGGTGTGGAGATGTTCCGTAAGATTCTGGACGATGGCCAAGCTGGCGATAACGTAGGTTTGTTACTTCGCGGTATCGACAAGAACGAGATCAAACGCGGTATGGTACTTACACATCCGGGAAAAGTTAAACCTCATTCACTCTTCAAAGCTGAGGTTTATATATTGAAGAAAGAAGAAGGTGGCCGTCATACGCCATTCCACAACAAATACCGTCCACAGTTTTACATCCGCACATTGGATGTTACGGGCGAAATTTCATTGCCAGAAGGCGTTGAAATGGTGATGCCGGGTGATAACCTGACCATTCAAGTGGAACTGATTTATCCGGTGGCATGTAGCGTAGGTCTTCGTTTCGCAATTCGTGAAGGCGGTCGTACAGTAGGCGCCGGCCAGATCACCGAGCTGATAGATGATTAAATTTTCATTAGCGCTCAGATGACGCAGATTAACAGGGATTAACGCTGAAAAACTTCGATAATCTTATAAATCTGTGTAATCTGTGCGCCATTAATGTTTGTTCCAAAAGCGTGCCAAAACACGGAAGTAGCTCAGTTGGTAGAGTACCGGTCTCCAAAACCGGCTGTCGGGAGTTCGAGCCTCTCCTTCCGTGCCAAATATAGCAGGATCAATGAAGAAGATAGTAGATTATTTTAAAAATTCATACAACGAACTTGTACACAAAGTTTCATGGCCTACAAGGGCGGAGCTTTCCAGTAGCGCAGTGATTGTTCTCTTTGCTTCCATCATCATTGCGATTGTCGTCTTTATAGTCGATTTTGTGTTTGAACATGCAATACGTTTTGTTTACAACAACATTTAATTTGTAGTATGTCAGACGTTCAGCCTAAATTTTATGTTCTTCGCGCGATAAGCGGAAAGGAAAACAAGGTGCGTGAATATATTGAAAATTCGATGAAAAATTCGGATTTGGGACAATATGTTACGCAGGTACTTATTCCGACGGAGAAGACCTATTCCATACGTAATGGTAAAAAAGTGTTGAAAGAACGCGCTTATTTGCCCGGTTATGTGTTGGTAGAAGCTAATCTGGTAGGAGAGGCGGCTCACCAGTTGCGCAACATTCCAAATGTCATTGGGTTTCTCGGCGGGTCGAATAAGCCCGTACCGTTACGTCCGGCAGAGGTGAGTCGTGTATTAGGAACTGTTGACGAATTGCATGAGCAGGAAGGTGAATTGGAACTCCAGTATTTTGTAGGCGAATCGGTGAAGGTCATTTTTGGTCCTTTCAACGGTTTTACCGGCATCATTGAGGAGGTTAACACCGAGAAAAAGAAACTGAAAGTAATGGTGAAGATTTTCGGACGAAAAACGCCGCTTGAGCTGAGTTATGTACAAGTTGTTAAAGAATAGGCTTTTGTTACGAAAGGTCGCGTTCTTATTTTATTTATTTATTTAAAATTTATTTTAAATGGCTAAGGAAATTGCTGGACAAGTTAAGTTACAGATTAAAGGGGGAGCCGCAAATCCTTCCCCGCCCGTAGGACCTGCATTGGGCTCGAAAGGTATCAACATCATGGAGTTTTGCAAGCAATTCAATGCCAGAACCCAGGACAAGGGCGGTAAAATCTTACCCGTTGTAATTACTTATTTTACAGACAAATCGTTCGACTTTGTCGTTAAAACGCCTCCTATTGCCGTTCAGTTGATTGAAGCCACCAAAGTCAAAGGGGGTTCGGCTGAACCAAACCGTAAAAAAGTTGCGGAAGTGACTTGGGAGACGGTGCGACAGATCGCGGAAGACAAGATGGTCGATTTGAATTGTTTCACTGTTGATTCTGCCATGAAAATGGTGGCTGGGACAGCAAGGAGTATGGGTATTAAGGTAAAAGGGGATTTCCCGGAAAAAAACCAATAAAAAGTCAATTATGAGTAAACTTACAAAAAATCAGAAACTGGCTGCGGGTAAAATTGAAAACGGGAAAGTTTATACATTGAGAGAAGCGTCGGCTTTAGTAAAAGAGATCACTCTAGTAAAGTTTGATGCATCGGTTGATGTAGATGTGCGCCTCGGCGTCGATCCCCGTAAAGCCAATCAGATGGTAAGGGGCGTAGTTACCTTACCACACGGTACCGGAAAGGTTACCAGGGTTCTTGCGTTATGTACTCCCGACAAGGAAGTCGAGGCTCAAGCAGCCGGAGCAGACCACGTCGGCTTGGATGAATATATTGATAAGATCAAAGGCGGTTGGACCGATATAGACATCATCATCACAATGCCTTCCATCATGGGAAAAATAGGCGCCTTAGGACGTATCCTCGGCCCGCGCGGTTTGATGCCGAACCCCAAAAGCGGTACGGTAACAAACGACATCGGGAAAGCGATACAAGAGGTGAAACAGGGAAAGATCGACTTCAAAGTCGATAAGACCGGTATTGTTCATTCATCTGTTGGTAAAGTATCATTCGAGCCGGAAAAAATTCTTGAAAATACAAGGGAGTTTATTTCGACTTTGATCAAGCTGAAACCGACAGTAGCCAAAGGTACCTATATTAAAAGCATTTATCTTTCCTCGACGATGAGTCCGGGTATTAAAGTTGACCCAAAAACGGTTGATGATTAATAATTTAAAAGACACAAGACGATGAAAAAAGAAGATAAAGGCAGAATCATCAATGAGCTAACAGAACAACTGAAACAATATCCCCATCTTTACCTGGCGGATATTGAGGCGCTGAATGCCGAAACAACAAGCAAGCTACGCAGGGAATGTTTCAAGCGGGACGTTAAATTAGTCATGGTAAAAAATACTTTGCTGCAAAAAGCAATGGACCAGGTAGAAGGTACCGATTATTCGGAGTTATACAGTGTATTGAAAGGAAATACGGCGATCATGCTGGCTATGACAGCTAACGTGCCTGCCCGTTTGATCCAGGACTTCACCAAAGACAGTAAAAAGAAGGAAGAGGCCCGTCCGAAACTGAAAGGAGCATACGTTCAGGAAGGTTTCTATACGGCAGACGATCTGGAAACACTAGCAACAATAAAGAGCCGCGAAGAGATGATTGGCGTTGTTATCGGTATGTTACAGTCACCGATAAAGAATGTTATCTCCGCTTTGCAGTCGAATGGCGGTCAAATGATACACCGGATTTTGGAGACGCTCGAAGAGCGTAATAATTAATATTTACAGTGTAATAATATTTAAATCATAATTAAAATGGCAGATTTGAAATCTTTTGCAGAACAATTAGTAAATCTTACCGTAAAAGAGGTAAACGAATTAGCAACAATTCTTAAGGAACAGTATGGCATTGAGCCGGCTGCTGCAGCCGTTGCCGTTGCTGCCGGACCGGCGACAGCCGTAGCGGTGGTAGAAGAGAAAACCGAGTTTGATGTTGTACTGAAAGCGCATGGCCCGAATAAACTGGCTGTTGTTAAATTAGTGAAAGAATTGACTGGTCTTGGCTTAAAAGAAGCCAAAGAATTGGTTGATACCGCTCCGAGTAATGTGAAAGAAGGCATCGCAAAAGCGGATGCTGAAGGAATCAAGAAGAGTTTGGAAGAAGCCGGAGCGGAAGTTGAGCTTAAATAGTTCATATATCCCTGCCCGGCAGGTGAATGGTTAGGAATCCCGAAAAGGGATTCTTAACCTTTTTGTGTCTATTTTTTTAAATAAGTTCAATAAACTCATAATAAATGTCTTCAACAACTATAACCCCACGTATTAACTTCGCTTCGATAAAATCGACTTTTCCGTATCCTGATTTTCTTGAAGTTCAATTGAAGTCATTCCAAGACTTTCTCCAATTAGATATGCCCCCGGAGAAAAGAAAAAAAGAGGGGCTTTATAAAGTTTTTACAGAAAATTTCCCTATTGCTGACACGCGTAATAATTTCGTACTCGAATTTTTGGATTATTACTTAGACCCGCCGCGTTATGCTATGGAAGAGTGTATCGCACGCGGTTTAACGTACAGCGTACCGTTAAAGGCAAAAATGAAACTGTATTGTACCGATCCAGAACATGAGGATTTCGATACGGTAATACAGGACGTGTATCTCGGCCCCATACCATACATGACCGACCGCGGTACATTTGTTATCAATGGCGCCGAGCGTGTTGTTGTCTCCCAATTACACCGTTCACCCGGGGTGTTCTTTGGCCAAAGTTTACATGCCAATGGAACGAAACTTTATTCGGCGCGTATCATTCCTTTTAAGGGTTCATGGATAGAATTTGCTACCGACATCAACAATGTTATGTATGCCTACATCGATCGTAAAAAGAAACTACCCGTAACGACCTTGTTGAGAGCCATCGGCTTTGAGAGCGACAAGGACATCCTTGAGATATTCAATCTGGCAGAGGAAATAGAAGTTACAGAAGAGAATCTGAAAAAGAATAAAGGCCGCAGACTGGCCGCCCGTGTGCTGAAAACATGGGTTGAGGATTTTGTAGATGAAGATACAGGCGAGGTAGTATCCATCGAACGAAATGATGTAGTCGTTGACCGCGAGGCTATGCTGTATGATAAAAACAGAGATACAATTCTGGAATCCGGAGCGGTAAATATTCTGTTACATCGCGAAGAGCAGAATCTGAATGATTATGCTATCATTTACAATACACTTCAAAAAGACCCAAGCAATTCGGAGAAAGAAGCTGTATTGTACATATATCGTCAGTTGCGTAATGCCGATCCGGCAGACGAAGCCAGCGCGCGCGAAGTCATCACCAATCTTTTCTTCTCCGAAAAACGATATGACCTCGGCGATGTAGGACGTTTCCGTATCAACCGTAAATTGAATCTTTGTATTGATGATTCAATCAAGGTGTTAACGAATGAAGACATCATCGAAATTATTAAATATCTGATACAACTGATTAATTCAAAGGCAGTCGTTGACGATATTGACCATTTAAGCAACCGCCGTGTAAGGACAGTGGGCGAGCAATTGTATAATCAGTTTGGCATTGGTTTAGCGCGTATGGCGCGTACTGTGCGCGAACGTATGAATGTACGTGATAACGAGGTGTTTACACCCATCGACTTGATCAATGCGAAAACTATCTCGTCGGTAGTCAATTCTTTCTTTGGCACAAATGCGCTTTCGCAATTCATGGACCAGACCAACCCATTGGCTGAACTCACACACAAACGACGTTTGTCGGCATTAGGACCCGGAGGATTGTCGCGCGAGCGCGCCGGATTCGAAGTGCGTGACGTACACTATACACATTATGGCCGTCTTTGCCCGATAGAAACGCCTGAAGGACCGAACATCGGTTTGATTTCATCGTTATGCGTTTATGCCAAGATTAACGATCTGGGATTTATTACTACCCCTTACCGAAAAGTAAAAGACGGGAGAGTAGATATGTCAGAAAAAGTTTTGGAATATTTTACTGCGGAAGAAGAAGAAGATAAAACGGTTGCACAAGGTAATACGCCTGTGGACGAGGAAGGCAGGTTCATGCAGGACAAGATAAAATCAAGGTTTGAAGCTGATTTTCCGGTAGTCGATCCAGAAGCGATCAATCTGATGGACGTCGCACCAACACAAATCGCTTCTATCGCTGCTGCCTTAATACCTTTTTTAGAGCATAATGACGCCAACCGAGCGTTGATGGGTTCGAACATGATGCGACAAGCTGTTCCGTTAGTTCATAACGAAGCGCCGATTGTAGGCACCGGTATCGAAGGACAGGTGGCGTGTGATTCACGCACACAAATCATGGCAGAAGGCGCCGGCGAAGTTATTTATGTCGATGCAACGACAATAAAAATCAAATATGATCGCACTGATGACGAAGAGTTTGTCAGTTTCGAAGATGCCGTAAAAACGTATGAAATACCCAAATGGCGTAAAACAAACCAGAGTACGACGGTAGACTTGCGTCCGATTTGTGTACGCGGGCAACATGTGGAAGAAGGTGAGATACTGACCGAAGGTTATTCGATACAAAACGGCGAACTTGCGCTTGGTCGCAATGTGAAAGTAGCGTATATGCCCTGGAAAGGGTACAACTATGAAGACGCGGTGGTACTCAACGAACGTATTGTACGTGACGACATCTTTACATCTGTGCATGTAGATGAATATCTGTTGGAAGTACGAGAGACAAAACGGGGTTTTGAAGAGCTTACCAGCGATATTCCCAATGTAAGCGAGGAAGCCATAAAAGATTTAAACTTGCAGGGTATCATCCGTGTGGGCGCACATGTCCATCCCGGCGACATCCTCATCGGTAAAATAACGCCTAAGGGCGAATCCGATCCTTCACCAGAAGAAAAATTGTTACGCGCAATCTTTGGCGATAAGGCTGGCGACGTTAAAGACGCTTCACTGAAAGCTACGCCCTCTTTACATGGGGTAGTTATCGGTACAAACCTTTTTTCAAGGCTTATCAAGAAAAAAGATGGACGTCAAAACAACTCCGAAAAGACAGCTATTCCAAAGTTAGAAGATGAATATAACAGAAAGGCTGCCGAGCTCAAGTCTACTCTTATTCAAAAATTATTAACGCTGACAGAAGGCAAAGCTTCGCAGGGTGTGAAAGATTATCTGAATATGGACGTCATTGTAAAAGGCCTCAAATTCACAAAGCATAATTTGGAGAATTTGGATTACAATACGATTCAGGTTAGTAAATGGACGTCGGATGCAAGAGTCAACGATCTTGTCAAAAAATTAATACTCAATTACTTAAAGAAGCATAAAGAATTAGACGCCGATCTGCGTCGCAGGAAGTTTGATTTAACTATAGGTGATGAATTGCCCACCGGAATCGTTCAGATTGCAAAAGTATATGTAGCCAAAAAACGTAAGATACAGGTAGGCGATAAGATGGCCGGTCGTCATGGCAACAAAGGTATTGTTTCAAAGATCGTGCGTCAGGAAGATATGCCGTTCCTCAAAGACGGAACGCCGGTTGATGTTTGTCTGAACCCGTTAGGCGTACCGTCACGAATGAATCTCGGACAGATTTTTGAAGCTGTGTTAGGCTGGGCGGGACATGTGTTAGGCGAGAAATTTGCCACGCCTATTTTTGACGGCGCCTCGCTCGATGACCTGAACGCCTGGACTGATAAAGCTAAATTGCCTCGAAATGGAAAAACGTATCTGTATGACGGATGTACCGGTGAGCGGTTCGACCAGCCGGCAACCGTTGGCGTCACTTACTTCCTCAAGCTAGGACACATGGTTGACGACAAGATGCACGCCCGGTCAATAGGCCCGTATTCGTTAATCACCCAACAGCCGTTGGGTGGTAAAGCACAGTTTGGCGGACAGCGTTTTGGTGAAATGGAGGTCTGGGCGATAGAGGCTTTCGGCGCTTCGCATATCCTGCAGGAAATATTAACGGTGAAATCGGATGATGTGGTAGGTCGTTCAAAAGCATACGAAGCCATTGTAAAAGGCGACCAGATGCCGAAACCCGGTATTCCTGAATCATTAAATGTATTGTTGCATGAACTGAGAGGTTTATGTCTGAGTTTTACTTTAGAATAATTAACTCTTTATAAACAGATGAGAAATGGCATTTAGAAAAGACACAAAGATAAAGAGTGACTTTACGAAAATCTCGATTGGTTTAGCTTCGCCAGAAGAAGTATTAGACAGCTCGTATGGCGAAGTGCTTAAGCCGGAAACAATCAATTATCGTACCTACAAACCGGAACGCGACGGTTTATTTTGCGAGCGTATATTTGGCCCAGTAAAAAATTATGAGTGTTATTGCGGCAAATATAAACGTATCCGTTACAAAGGCATCGTTTGCGACCGTTGCGGTGTTGAAGTTACTGAAAAGAAAGTTCGTCGCGAGCGAACAGGACATATCCATTTAGTAGTTCCGGTAGCTCATATTTGGTATTTTCGTACTTTGCCGAATAAAATCGGCTATTTATTGGGACTACCGACCAAGAAGTTGGATTCTATTATTTATTATGAACGTTATGTAGTCATTCAAAAGGGATGTATCGATTCGGTCAATACATTAGATTTATTAGCTGAAGAAGAGTACCTTGAAATAATGGATAATCTTCCGAAAGAAAATCAATTGCTGGATGATTCCGACCCGAATAAATTTATCGCAAAAATTGGAGCGGAAGCCATTCACGAATTGCTGGTTCGGTTGGATTTGGATGCGCTTTCATACGACTTGCGTAACCATGCGATGACCGATACTTCACAACAACGTAAAACTGAAGCATTGAAACGTCTGCAGGTGGTCGAATCGTTCCGTTCATCGAAAGGAAAAAACAAACCGGAGTGGATGGTTGTCAAAGTAGTACCGGTGATTCCGCCGGAACTGCGTCCGTTAGTGCCATTGGACGGCGGTCGTTTTGCTACTTCCGACCTGAACGATTTATACCGCCGCGTAATCATTCGAAATAACCGCCTTAAAAGGTTGATCGACATCAAAGCGCCTGAAGTAATCCTTCGTAATGAAAAACGTATGTTACAGGAAGCGGTGGATTCTCTTTTTGATAATTCACGCAAATCAAGCGCCGTCAAATCGGAAGCCAACCGTCCGCTTAAATCGTTGTCCGACAGTCTGAAGGGTAAACAGGGACGTTTCCGTCAGAACCTGTTAGGCAAACGTGTGGATTATTCAGCGCGTTCGGTGATTGTTGTCGGACCAGAACTCAAGATGGGTGAATGTGGCATCCCGAAAGAAATGGCTGCCGAGCTGTATAAACCGTTTGTTATTCGTAAATTAATAGAGCGTGGAATAGTTAAGACGGTTAAATCGGCTAAAAAAATCGTTGATCGGAAAGACCCGGTCGTATGGGATATCCTCGAATATGCCATGAAAGGTCATCCTGTATTGCTGAACCGCGCCCCTACATTGCACCGGCTAGGTATTCAGGCTTTCCAGCCAAAGATGATTGAAGGTAAAGCTATCCAGTTGCATCCATTAGCCTGTACGGCGTTCAATGCCGACTTTGATGGCGACCAAATGGCTGTGCACCTGCCGCTTAGCAATGAAGCTATCATCGAAGCGCAGATGCTGATGTTATCGTCGCACAATATTTTGAATCCGGCCAATGGCGCTCCGATAACCGTACCTTCGCAAGATATGGTGTTGGGATTGTATTATATCACTAAGATACGACCTGAATTGAGAGGAGAAGGACTTATTTTTTATGGTCCTGAAGAAGCTACTATCGCTTATAACGAAGGTATCATTGATATACATGCACTAATTAAAGTTTATATCGAAGATGTCGATTCAAACGGCGAATACGTAAAGAAAATTATTGAGACGAGCGTTGGCCGTTTGATGGTGAACGAATTTATTCCCAGAGAAGTAGGGTTTGTGAACGAAGTACTCGGTAAAAAAGCGTTACGCGACATTATCAGCGACATCATAAAAATTTGCGGTGTTGCGCGTACCTGCCAGTTTTTGGACGACATCAAAAATCTTGGATACAACATGGCGTTCAAAGGCGGATTGTCTTTCAATCTAGCGGATGTGCTTATCCCCGACGAAAAAGATTTGTTAGTGAAAGAAGGATACGAGGAGGTTGAACAAATCGTGTCGAATTACAGTATGGGTTTCATCACGAATAATGAACGTTATAACCAAATCATTGATACATGGACGCATGTAAACAGCCGCTTGTCGAAGATTTTGATAGACAAACTAAGTGCTGACAATGATGGTTTCAATTCCATCTATATGATGATGGATTCCGGTGCGCGCGGTTCAAAAGAACAGATTCGCCAACTTTCGGGTATGCGTGGATTGATGGCCAAACCACAGAAAAGCGGAAGCGAAGGCGGGCAGATCATTGAGAATCCTATCTTATCGAATTTTAAAGAAGGCTTATCTGTGCTTGAATACTTTATCTCCACGCACGGCGCCCGTAAAGGTTTGGCTGATACAGCGTTGAAAACAGCCGATGCCGGTTACCTGACCCGCCGTTTAGTTGACGTCTCGCATGATGTTATCATCAATGAAGACGATTGCGGTACGTTACGTGGGTTGACCTGCTTCGAACTGAAAAATAATGAAGAGGTAATCGCTAAACTTTATGAGCGTATTCTTGGACGAGTATCTGTTCATGACATTATCCATCCGATCACCGGAAAAGTGATTGTCAAATCCGGCGATGAGATACGTGAGAAAGAAGCGGAAGAAATAGAAGTATCACCGATTGAAAGCGTTGAAATACGATCGGTGCTTACCTGCGAATCTAAAAAGGGCGTGTGTGCCAAATGTTACGGACGAAACCTCGCTACCGGACAGATGGTGCAAAAAGGCGAGGTAGTAGGCGTCATTGCCGCTCAGTCCATCGGCGAACCTGGTACACAGTTGACGCTTCGTACCTTCCACGTGGGCGGTATTGCATCCAACATTGCCACAGAAAACAGTCTTGTCTCGAAATATGACGGTAATCTTGAAATCGACGAGTTACGGTCAGTCTATTCGGTTGATGATAAATGTAATGTTGTAGTAAGCCGTCTGGCGGAAATGCGTATCATTGAGCCACATACGAAGATAGTCCTTCATAATAGCAATATCCCTTATGGCTCGAAACTGTTTTTCGGTAATGGCGATAAGGTGAAAAAAGGCGATAAAATAGTAGAATGGGACCCGTTTAATGCCGTAATCATAGCGGAAACAGATGGTATCATAGCTTTTGAAAGTATGGTTGAAAATCAAACCTTCAAAATTGAAAGCGACGAGACAACAGGTTTGAAAGAGATGATTATCATCGAATCGAAAGATAAGACAAAAGCCCCTTCGGCCTATATCATGGATACCGAAGGTAACGCTTTGAAAAATTATTCGTTGCCGCTTGGCGCCCACTTGACAAAAACTGAAAACGATACAGTCAAGTCAGGTGAAGTATTAGCAAAGATACCTCGCGCTGTGGGTAAAACCGGCGACATCACCGGCGGTCTTCCCCGTGTGACCGAGTTATTCGAAGCGCGCAATCCGTCAAACCCAGCAATTGTATCTGAGATCGACGGCGAGGTTACTTTCGGTAAGATCAAACGTGGTAATCGCGAAATCATCGTGACCTCTAAGTTAGGCGAAGAGAAAAAATACATGGTGCCTTTGTCGAAACAGTTACTTGTACAGGAAAACGATTATATACGCGCCGGGATGCCGCTTTCGGATGGCGCAATCACCCCTGCCGATATTCTGGCGATCAAAGGTCCGACAGCCGTACAGGAATATATCGTGAATGAAGTACAGGATGTATATCGACTGCAAGGTGTGAAGATAAACGATAAGCATTTCGAAGTTATCGTCCGTCAGATGATGCGTAAGGTAGAAATCGTCGATCCCGGCGATACACGTTTCCTTGAGCAACAAGTGGTTGACAAATTAGAGGTCATGGATGAAAACGACCGTATATGGGGCAAGAAAGTAGTTACCGAGGTTGGCGATTCGCAAACGCATCACCCCGGTCAGATTGTCACAGCGCGTAAGTTGCGCGATGAAAACAGTCAGCTAAAACGCCGCGATATGAAACTTGTAGAGGTACGCGACGCCGTTCCTGCAACAACCAACCAGATATTGCAAGGCATTACCCGCGCTGCTCTACAGACCCAAAGTTTTATGTCTGCAGCTTCTTTCCAGGAAACAACTAAAGTGCTGAACGAAGCCGCCATCAATGGCAAGACCGACCATTTGGAAGGTTTGAAAGAAAATGTCATCTGCGGTCATCTCATCCCTGCCGGCACCGGACAGCGCGAGTTTGAACGTATCATCGTAGGCTTAAAAGAAGAGTTCGAGCGAAATGCATCAACACGCGAAAAAAACAACCGACCTTCGCGCAGCAGCGCCAGCATCATCCCCGACGACAACTTTAAGATGGAGTATAAGAACTAAGTTTATTTAACGGTTACATCGTAAACAAAATCGTTTATCACGATTCCTTCTTTGGAATCTCTCCTATAATTAATGTCTTCTTGCACGACTTTCCTGCCGTTTATCACTACATTGTCGATCACCACATTTTTTATAGCGTGATCGGCATCAAAGCCGAGAAATTCAAACTCTTTGTGGAGTGGATACCCTGAATTATTCACTGTAATATTCTTGAAAACCACATCCTCGATATGGCCGCGCAGAGAATCGGTAGTCCATATAGCCGTATTGATCCACAGCGAAGCAAATCTAACCGATTCCTCAATACGGATATTCTCAAAACGAACATTTTTTATCAACGCCTTATCAGTATGGTAAATACGTAGCGTCCATTCGCGTCCATGGTCGCCAATCACGTCGCAGTCCTCGAAAAGTACATCCTCTACATTCCGGGTAAGTTCCGCTCCTATACTCAACGCATGGGCTATCTCGTTATAAAGTACGCATTTACGTACATGGATGCGACCGGCATCCTGATTCGACCCTCTCAATGTTTTAACTACAATCAGATCGTCCCACGTGCGCAGGAAGCAATTTTCTATTAGCACATCCAAACTCGAATTGATGTCGATACCGTCGGAATTGGCGCGATGGCCAAATAATTTCAGGTTGTCGATATGTACATTATTGCAATCGCGTAACGACACTGTCCACGTACTGGAATTGCACAAAGTCACACCTTCCAGCTTAAATCCATCGACTGTTACGCTCATCGTTTGGCGACCCTGTGCGCGGGGAACCCGTTCCATGTCGAAAATCCCGCGCCCACGAAAAGTGATATTCTTTCCTCTGAGTACGAAAGACGCCGGTCGGCGGCCTGTCCGTTCTGCTTCCGAGAGGATGCCCCTGACTACAGCGCCGCCGGCTATGTAAACCGTTTTATTGTCACCGCTAACCGATATGGATGTTATTTCATGGATGCCGGGTCCAAAATAGGTGACGTTGGGATCGTCAGGGTTGGGAATATCGGTCTCTTCAGGATTTACAAACAAGTGTAACGACCGTATATGATCGCCATTGACCTCTACGGTAAGTTGCTGCGGTTTGTCCACTTCAAAAGAGATAGAGTTGTCTTTGATGGTGGATTTTGTACCGTATGATGCAGGCAGTATCTTTGCCGATAAAATCGGTTCTCCTACAGAAACGGTGACTTTTGCTCTGCCTCTTTTCAAGTCGAAAGAGGCAAAACCGGTAAGGTCGTAAAATTGGTCGGCTTGGGCTACAATACCTGCTGCATGACGTCCCTGCATGTCTTCGGTACATATTCGGGCGCTATAAACCGGCACATTTATACCGTTTACCGAAACTTTGAATTTTGCGTTTAGCTCTTCCCCTTCAGGCGCCGTGTAAACCGTTACATCATTTTTGGAATAACTGCATGAAAGCATCATCATGCATGTCGAAAATAACAAAACTAATTTCTTCATGATACAAATTAATAAGAAATAAACTACAAATATAGATAATAATTTCCTAATAATAAATTGACGAAATAAAAATGTAATCCCCTCATTGCCGGATTGCCAAGCAATCATCTGAATAACAGGGGGATGCTGAAACAAGTTCAGCATGACGACGAGGGTTTGTAGGAGTCTCCATATAAAATTCAAAAATCTTTGTCTATCTTTGTGGTCGATAAGTAAATAAAACGAGCAATAAAATGTTAAACTTTAACCAAAAAACCATAACTGCCATTGCAAACGGTAAGGAGTTAGGCATCCTCCCAAAGATGGCAAACCGTCATGGCCTGATTACCGGCGCTACCGGCACCGGCAAGACCTGCACATTGCAAAATATGGCCGAAACATTCAGTAGTATGGGCGTTCCTGTCTTTGCGACCGATATTAAAGGCGACTTATCCGGCACAGGCAAACCGGGCGGCGGGAATATCTATCTGCAAAAAAATATTGATGACCTCCGATTGACAGACAAAGGTTTTGAATACCGGGGCTTCCCTGTCTGTTTTTGGGATATCTATGGCGAACAAGGTCACCCGTTGCGTACAACGATCTCGTCGATGGGCGCTATCCTGCTGAACCGTCTGCTTGGCTTAAACGAAATACAAAGCGGCGTACTGACCATGGCTTTCCGTATTGCTGACGACGAACAATTATTACTCCTCGACTTGAAAGATTTACGTAAACTTTTAGAACACATTGGCGAGGAGAGTAAAAGATATACCCTTTCTTATGGGAATATTTCGCCTACCAGCATTGGCGCTATCCAACGCGGACTGTTGATGCTTGAAGAGCAGGGAGGTAACAAATTCTTCGGAGAACCGGCGTTCGATGTTTCCGATTTTTTGCAGACACAAGGCGGACGAGGTATCATCAATATATTAGAAGCAGACAAATTGATACGTTCACCGAAAATATACACCTCGTTTTTACTTTTCCTTATGTCCGAATTATTTGAACAATTGCCTGAAGTAGGCGATTTAGATAAACCTAAACTCGTCTTCTTCTTTGACGAAGCCCACATTTTATTTAACGATATTTCCAAAGCCTTGTTAGATAAGATAGAGCAGGTAGTTCGGTTGATACGTTCAAAAGGGGTAGGCGTCTATTTTTGTACACAGAATCCCTTGGATATTCCCGATACGATTTTAGGTCAGATGGGGAATCGCATCCAACATGCGTTACGCGCCTTTACTCCCCGCGACCAGAAAGCCGTCCACACGGCAGCCACGACATTTCGTCAAAATCCTGCTTTCAAAACGGAGACCGTTATTACCCAGTTAGGCGTAGGCGAGGCGTTGGTGTCCTTTTTAGATGAGCAGGGACGTCCGGAGATGGTTGAGATAGCCAAAATTGTTCCACCCGAAGGACAGGCTGGCCCGCTCACGTCCGACGAGCGAAAACGCCGGATACAGATGTCGCATGTTTACGGTAAATATGATCGAATGATCGACCGTATTTCGGCGTATGAAATATTGTCCGATCGCGTATCAGGCGCACGCCAAGCCAAAGAAGACGAGCTCCGACGTAAAGAAGCAGACAAGATAGATAAAGAAAGGGAGCGTCGTGAGCGTACCGAACGAATGGAAAAAGAGCGTCTTGAACGTCAAAAGAAGCGCGAACGCGACCAAAGTTTAACAGGCAGCCTCTCCAAGATGGCTGCCCAGCGCGCCAAACGCGAAGCCGTTAATACCGCCTTCAAATTCGGTCGCGGCCTGTTAGGTTCTTTCTTAAAAGGAAAGTGAATTTGATAGAAACGAATACAATAAACTAATTTTAATGCGTAGTATCGTTTATGGCTTTTCAGGTGAAGTCATACGTTATTGATTTAACCAACAAAGATGGTGTAAGGATTAATTATGACTTTCAGGGCGGAAGCGGTAATAAAGTAATGGTAGTTGAAGGGAATCGACCATATAGATAGTGGAATCTTCAACATTCTCACAAGAGGCTTTTTCGGAATGAACAAATTTAACAGCTGTCACCATAGGAAATGGCGTTGACGCTATTGGATCGTCAGCCTTTCATGGGTGTAGTAGCCTTTATAATTTGTCTATTGGTAAAGATGTCGCTACTATTGGTGAAAGAGTTTTTAAGTAGAACCGTAAATCGCAGATTTGAACCTTATGGGATGGACTTTATTGGAATGATTGCCCAATATCATACGATGGAAACTATTGACGACAAGTCATTCAGGGTGGACTTCCATCAGGACGAGTTTGATAAAAGTCAGTCGCTTTGCGGCAAATTTGTCAAAACAGATTATTTCCCTTCCTGAAAACGTATAATATTTCGACAGTTCGACAGGCTCACTGACCACAAGCTCAATAACCGCCGTACATAGGGCGCACAACTGGCGTTCAACGATCTGAAAGCCGAACTGAATAATATAAAAATGTGCCGGTTGAATATTGGAAACGGAGTGGTCTCCCTTCAAAGACCGGACTTGAATCCGCTTCAACAAAAAATATTCGAAGCGTTAAATATTGACCCTGATAAAATGATAAAGTAAATATGGAAATGTAGAAGGATAACTATACGAACGTGCAGGCAGAGTAGCCACTAATCACCCGGTTTTAGTGAACAAGTCGCTGATTCTTTGTTCATTTTGAAAGTAAAATCCGTTATAAAAGATAAATTTCATGGGGAATGGAACTATACGATAAACGGTAATAACAAACAATACCAACTAACGTAATATTTATTTATGGACACATCCTAACGTAAGCCGCATACCGTGTGTACGAAATAAGATCGGGAGGGTGTTTTCGAACGCTTTTGTACTTCATAAAGATAATCACGCACCTCTTCCGATGTCAATTCCAGCGGGATACGACCATAGTGAAGCGAAATAGCCGCAATATGAT
>Ga0082212_10005079_pt1 | contig 18066 bp, 16 predicted proteins | sample TergutNt197P3_FD_71548 | JGI IMG/M metagenome (GOLD analysis project Ga0082212, IMG submission 71548) | Neocapritermes taracua P3 segment gut microbial communities from Petit-Saut dam, French Guiana - Nt197 P3 | ecosystem: Host-associated > Arthropoda: Insects > Digestive system > Gut ...
TAACCCCGATGTAGTCACGGTAACTGACGGGATATTAACTGCCAAAGCGCCCGGAAGGGCAACCATTACTGTAGTTACTGAGGTTGGCCATAGAACGGCTACATGTAGGGTAAGAGTGCTTTCTGATAATTACATGTCCATGGCTTTAGTACCTTCTCCTGGTTCTACCGGGTTTTCGATATCCGGAAATGGAACGGTAGAGGTCGACTGGGGTGATGGAACGGAGTGCGAAACACATACGCTTACGACTTCGCTTTCCTACCTTAACCACATCTATTCCGAACCACTTCCCTGTATCATAACCATGGAAGGAAAAGACATCACGAGTTTGAGCTGCAGCAGTCTTCAATTAACAAAATTAGACGTGAGCAGAATGGCCGCACTGACATCCCTGAATTGCGGAAGTAATCAACTAATGAGTCTGGATGTAAGTAACAATACTGCGCTGACAATTTTGAATTGCTCTTCAAACCAACTAATGAGTTTGGACGTGAGCAACAATCCCGCACTGACAATTTTGCAATGCCCTTCAAACCAACTAATGAGTTTGGACGTGAGTAACAGTCCCACACTGACAGTTTTGAATTGCTCTTCTAACCACCTAATGAGTTTAGACGTGAGTAACAGTCCCGCACTGACAGTTTTGAATTGCTCTTCTAACTACCTAATGAGTCTGGACGTGAGTAACAGTCCCGCACTGACCTTATTGGATTATAACCTGAACTACGAGTTGACGAATTTAAATATAAGCAATACGACGATAAAATCATTAGATGTAAATCATCCAATAGAGCATCTTGTTGTAAGCAACAATGCTGAATTGACCGTTTTGAATTGTTCTTCCGGCTCGTTAAAAAGTTTGGTTGTAAGCGACAATCCTACGCTGACAGATTTGAATTGTTCCGGTACTCTGTTGACAAGTCTGGACGTGAGCAGCAATACTGCGCTGACAAATTTGAATTGTTCCGGTAGTTTTTTAACGGGCTTGAACGTGAACGGGGTTATTGCGCTGATAGAATTGAATTGCAGTAATAATCAATTAACAAGCTTGGATGTGAGCAACAATATCGCGTTAACCATGTTGGATTGCAGCCATAATGACTTACCGGTTCTGGATGTCAGTGTCAACCAGTCGTTAACAAAATTGAGTTGCAGCTTTAATGAATTATCAGTTTATGCGTTGAATGATTTACTCTATATATTGCCCTTTGTGGAAGCAGGCTTCTTATACCTTGGATACAACCCCGGAACAGACGCTTGTGACAAAAGTATTGCAGAGGCCAAAGGATGGACGTTCCCCAGTCAAATGTTCCTGACTTTGTCCTATCCAGGATGGACATCTATACAATTACAAGGTACAGGCGCAGTGGATATTGATTGGGGTGACGGTTCGTTCACGTCAGATCATCTTTCGTCGTTTAATTGGTCAAACTATTCCCACCAGCATACCAGCATCTCCTCCTGCACTATAACCATAACCGGTGAAAGCATTACGAGCTTGCAATGCAACAATAGCCAGATAACGGCTCTTGATATCAGTAAAAATACAACGCTGACATATTTAAATTGTGATTGGAATCAATTAACAGATTTAAATGTGGATGCTATTGCCTTGACAGAATTGAGTTGCCAGGGTAATCATTTGACGAGTTTGGACGTGAGTGTGGCTATCGCACTGGAAAAATTGTTATGCTATGGCAATCAATTAACGAGCCTGGATGTGAGCAACAATACTGCGTTGCAATACTTGTATTGTGCTAATAATCAACTTACAAAATTGGATATGAGCGAAAATTTCACGCTAGTACACTTGGAATGCAGTTCAAACCAATTATCAGCCGAAGCATTAAACGCTTTGTTCACAACACTGCATAATAATAATCTCTATATTAACTGGGGAATAAAAATGATATTGATATCATTTAATCCCGGCGCAAACACTTGCGATCGAACCATTGCGACAAATAAGCGTTGGACAGTGCAATAATAATTAATAGTTCCTACCTTTCTACTTTAAAAACAGTCGTTGCAAAGATGAATTTTCCGTCTTCGGTAATTCCTTCCACAGTTGCCTGAAATTCGCCGGTAAGGTCGGAAGTATCGAAGGGTAACCGGATGGAAGTTTTTCTTTCTGTCCTGACGTTCGGATTCCATAGTAAGGTATGACGGCTATCGGGCATCCGGCTTTGACGGTTTTTTCCATCCGAATAATCGGGGGCATCAAACCTGTCATAAGGTTGTGGCGCGTTATAAGAAATGATTTGCGTAGACCTGTCCGGGTTTACATCCTGATGAAGTCCGCGATAGGTGATCAGCTCAACGATTCCGTCGAACTGGTATCCTCCTATATTACACGGGCCATAGTAAAGGTTGATGATTTCAACGGTAAGGGGGTCATAATTGAAAATGATATCGTGATCGGAAATAGGCACTCCGTCTAAAAGAACAAGCGACATCGTTCCGTAATTGAGTGCATTACCTCTTTTAACTAATGTATTAATCTTCCATTTTCCGTCAGTTCTGCGAAATCGGGCGCCGGCAATAAATTCCGTGAAAACTTCCCGCATGGTCGTAAATCGGGTGTATTCATCCAACGGATAACTTATCGATGGTTTCATTTTAAAATGCGGCTCCGGAACATTACGGTCGGAAGGGTCGTCATCCGAAAAATAATGCAATACCTGCAAAGCAACGCTTCGCTCAAGTAACTGACCATAATATGCCGAATCGATGTGCAATGAGGGCATGGGTTCAGAAGCAAAACGCGATACGAACGGCTGTCGAATATCTATACGATACCTGCTGTCCGCAGCGTATACCACAGTGGCAATTTCTTTCATTCCTGAAATCCCGGATGTAAAAAATAGGACATCGCCGGTTTCGGTTTTTTGTCCCGGAAAAAACCGGATTCCATCGCCCGGGAAAGCGAGGGCGGGGACTAAAAAAGTTGTATTATATATATCATTTTCTGCTTCATCATTTACCTCATCAAATTCTTCTAACTTTTTTCCTATTTCTATCATTTTTCTGACATCATTGTTCGATATGGCATCGGCCATTTCGTCTTTCAATTTCTGATATTCAGTCTCGCCATTCTCATTATCTAATTTTTCAGTTTCATTATTGACGATTTTACCCGTTACAATATGTCCCTCATATTCGGGAAGAAATGCTCCGGTAAACCCCGCCGGTTTTTTTGTTTGGTTTTGCCTGAACAGTGAAACGTCGGATTCGGCAACGGGTATCCATTCCTTACCTGCGACAGATACGGAAAGGGTATGGATATTATCCGGTAAACCGCTTAAAACTAACGCTCCTCGATCTCGCGTCGTATAAATTGTTTTATCCGGTTGCAACGATACCGTACCGCGATTGTCGTCATTGCGTCCTGAACTTGTTTCAGGATCATCCGCAATCTCCTGATAAGGCGATTCCGCGTCAAGCGCGGAATGACGGTCTTCCTGAGGCTGGTAGCCCGATTGGTAGGTATTCACCACTACGATATTTTTTTCAAAGAAAACTTCGGGTCCCTCATTTCTCATGAATTGCGTGTAGGCGATCAAACGATAGTATCCTGTGGGAAAGTCTGAGGGAATTTGCATTTGTCCTTCGCCTGCCCCGTTGGTCAGTTCTACCTTGATCTGTATCTGTGAAACAGATTGATCCACCACTTCAGCATAAGCTACTTTACTGAAAACGAGCGGAATTTGTTCCGTGTCGGTAGTCAGAAGTTTCATCCGTATCAGTTCGCCGGCCAAATACAATTGCTTGTCCGTTTGCACATAAATACGTTCGCGTAAGTCATCTTTTCCGGCATTTCCGAAAAGATGAACATTCCACACGATACAGATCCATACGATACAACAAAAAAATCTTTTCATATTATTTTTTTTAATATTTATCCGGCCAATCATCCGGTCTTTGCGTGGTGCCTCCGGAATAGGAACAATCTACACATTGGATTTGTACGTATGATGGTTTATCTCCTCCACTATATACTACCCACTCTCCCAACTGGACTGGCCCTTCGCAAAACATACCAAAAATATCGCATATATCTTCTTGTGAATATATGCCACATCTCGAATAAGGTCGTTCATAAGCCCCTTCTCTGTAGGGAATGTAACGGAGATTTCTCGTGGTTGACGAAACATCCACATACCCGATTACGGGTCGGGAAGGATCGGTGGTGCATGTAATGTTTCCCCGCAATTCCGATGGAATCGGTGCGAAAATACTGCCTGATTGCTCCGAGTTCTTTTTGATGTTCTTAAAATAATCATACGACCGCTTGCTGATGGCATTCTGTTTGATGTTGATCCGGTACAACTCTGATAATTTTCTGCTTGACGGATCAATTTCGACCAGGACGTCCATCATTTTTCCGATAACCGTTTGTTCGGCAGAACCAATAACCGGACCATAGCTGTTTGATGTGTCCCAGCATTGATAAGGATAATCATCCATATATACATTGGAATGATACTCCCAATCTTCCTTATATGACCAGCGATAATACAAAACATTGGGATCTTGCGTCGAAACATAAATCATTACCGGTTGCCCGTTATTTCTTTTCCTCCAGAAAATACTGTCGATTTCGGGCGTTTTAATTGGATACGAATAATCGGAAGAATACTCGTATGTTTTTGTCGGACACGGAATACCACCCCATGGTTCATGATAACAATCACCATCATTCTCTTCGATTTCGATTTTCAAATGGTACTTACGTTCCGGATTCAGCGTACCTGTTTTGATGATATACTGGCAATGCATACGATTATAAGAATCGTATTCACAAAACAGATCCGCACGAAACTGCGTTCCGTCTTCACATTCCACATGAACTTCGGCATTGGTAACGTAGTTTGTTGCCGTCCAGTACCATCCATCCTCATCGTTCAGATTTGTGCTCCGGCTCAAGGTAATGACGGTTTCATCGTCGGTGATGATACCTTCTACTACGAGAATATCCGCCACTTCGTCCACTTTTGCTTCGTATTCGGTGATACAGCCGCAAAGGATGAGGCTGAGAAGCCCCACCCCAACCCTCCCCCATAGGGAGGGGATAATGTTGTCCATGTGAAACCCGGGATGTCGGCTCATTTTGTCTGCTACGCCCTCCCTATGGGGGAGGGTTGTGTTGGAGTTTATACTTTTCATTTCTTAAAATTTGATGTTATATGATACATACGGAATCGGTACGCCAAAGACAGAAAGTTTGTACCCATGCAACTGCCTGCCTTCCGAAATGTAATAAACGGAATAGGCATTTTTGCGACCTGTCAGGTTATATACGCCTATATTAATATAACCGTGGGTCAGATTGGTAAGATGATGCCCCGCTTCGATATTGAACGACACATCTATACGGAAAAAGTCAGGAATGCGGTACTTGTTTCTTTCCGAATAATATATAAATTGCTGGCCGTCTAACACATATCTGGATATGGGCAGGGTGATGGGTCGCCCTGTGCTGTAATCGCAATTGAGCGAAAAACTGTAACGGTGCGTCAATTTGAAGTTTCCTACAAATTTTACTTCATGCGGTTTGTCGTAATCTGCCGGATACCAGTCGCTCGAATACGACGAAGAGGCAAGTTCTTCATGCCGGTGCAACATGGTGCGCGACCATGCATAGCTCACCCATCCGTTCATTTTTCCCTGCGTCTTTTTCAGCATCAACTCCACCCCGTAGGCTTGTCCTCTCACGCCGGCCACTTCCGTTTCAAGGTGCGGATTCATCAGCAGTTCGGCGCCTCCGCGATAATCTAAATAATTATTCATCGTTTTGTAATACGCCTCAATGGATGTTTCTATCGTGTTATTAGAGAAATTTTTGAACAGCCCCGCAACAAATTGCGCTCCGGTTTGCGGACAAATATTCATATCGCTCAATTTCCATGTATCAGTGGGCGACATGACCGTAGAGTTGGAAATCTTGTGAATATATTGCCGCATGGTATTCACGCCAGCCTTCACTGAAGTGTTTTCATCAATAATGTATCGCATCGAAAGACGAAATTCCGGGCCATGGTAGGTCTTCAGCACGCCATTTCCCGCTGAATCGGTTCTCAAAACCGACTCCATGGAAGGCAGGTATTCTTTCGAATAGACATTATAAACATTTGGCCCCAACACATTGAACATCGAATATCTGATTCCGGCGCTGACCATCCATTCGGGCGAAATTTCCCACTGGTCGGAAATATACAGCGCCGACTCCAACGATTTTTCAGTGGGAAGTCTGTCATTTCTGATATTGGATTCTAAATGTGCCGGACTGCGGACTCCCGGATTCAAGTCATAAAGTATGGAAGAAATACCGGCGTTAAACGTGTGGCTATTGTCAAAATAATAAGAAAAATCAGCCTTTCCGAACATCTGGTTGATGGTAAAATCAAGATCGTAGGCATTGTAAACGTCGGTCGAGTCTTTTGTGTTGTAACTGTAATGATCGTACCCAACCACATAAGTACTTGTGAACTTCGGATTGAATACATGCCGCCATTTCGCAGAAAGGTTAGCATTTTGATAAGCGTAAAAAGTCAGTTTGGTGAAACTGAAATTGTCGCGGCTGTAATATCCGGTCAAATGAACGCTGTTTTGTTCGTCGATTTTATAATTTACCGATGCGTTTACATCGTAAAAACCGGCGGTTCCGTTGCTATAGCCGCTCTTTTCGGGAATCATTCTCAATAACCAGTTCGAATAGGTGGTGCGTCCGCCTACTATAAACGATCCTTTTCCTTTGAATAGCGGCGCTTCCAGTGTAAGCCGGCTTGTCAGCAATCCTATGCTGGCGGCGCCCGCAAATTTCTTCTTGTTCCCTTCTCTTGAGCTGATATCCAGAACGGAAGATATTCTGCCTCCGAATTTTGCCGGAATGCCGCTTTTATATAATTCCATATTTTCGACGATATCAGGGTTGAACGCCGAAAACAAACCAAACAGATGCGTTGGCGAATAAACGGTTCCGTCGTTGTAGAGGATCAGATTCTGGTCGGTGGCGCCGCCTCTGACATTGAAACCGCTCGATATTTCGCCGGCTGATTTCACACCCGGAAGCGTCATGACAATCCTGAGGATATCCGCCTCGCCCAACACGGTAGGAATATTCTTGATGGTACGCATTTGAAGACGCTCCATGCCGCCGCTCACCGATCGTATGTTATCTATCTTATAGCCTAATATGGACACTTCGGAAAGCGAGTACACCTGTTCTTCCATTTCAATATCTAATCTGCCATCAGAAAAAAGCATCAGTTGCCGCTTGGAATCTTTCATACCCACACCCCTGATAATCAATTCGCGGCGTCCCGGCGGCAAGCGTATGGAATAGAAGCCGAAAGCGTCGGTACTGGTTCCGACGACCGGATCTTCGAGCATCAGGGTGATGCCCGGCATCGTTTCTCCGGTCTTAAAATTGGTTACAACGCCCGTCATGACCACATTGGAGGTCGACGGGCTGTTCGGGTTGCCGATGGCATAGATCAGCGTTTCGGAGGAGGCCTTCGTTTCCCGCTCGAATACGGGTAGCGTATTTTCAGTACCGGTGGCAGGTCTTCTGTAAAAACTTTCCGGTAATGTGGTGATTAATGTTTTGTCCTCAATGATGTAAACAGCGTTTTGAAACACAGATACCTGAAAATGCGTTCTTTGCATCGCTTGCCGGAGCAATCTCATAGGGTCTGCATTTGTTTCGTTGACAGATACTGTTAATGAATCCGAAACTTCTGGAGCGCAGTAAATACGGTAATCGGTTTGTTTTTCGATGGCTTCAAACAATTCGAACATTGGCCGATTGTCTAAGCGAACGGTCACTTGCTGCTGTGCGAACCCCGAAAGTCCGAAAAGCGTCACTGCCAATAATGTGAATAAAATCTTTTTCATAATGATCCGGTTATTTTTTCGTATTCATTGACTGTCCGGGTAAGGAATATATCGGTATAAAGCCGGAATTGCAAACGATTGGCCGAAATAAATCGTTTCAGTTCTTTTTTATGCGGACTCAGCGCTTTCAACAATCCTCTCTGGTTTCTGATGATATAATAAACATCATCCTTATACAGGTAATATCGGGTCGTAAACGAATAATAATATTTCATTCTGGTTCCCTCGCTTTCTGACATCAGCGTAGCGGTAGTTCTTTTCAGAACCTTGCAATTTCCCGAATGTAGCAGCATATAATATCCGGACGAAGGAGAACCGGACAAACTGTCGGAACGAAAATAAATAATGTGTTTGCCGTGCAGTTCCACGAAATCGACATTTTCGGGAAACAAAACGACATGACGAAACTCGGGCGAAAGAGTAATCAGTTCATCCTTACTCAAATCCAACCGGAGTAAAACTTCGGGGTACAATACATTGTAGTAGGACAGACGCGCTTTTGCGTATAATACGTCTTCCAGATACGGATGATTGGTGGTACGCATTACCCAATCCTGATCATTACCGTAATAAAGCGCTGATTGTCTGTCGGCCGTCTGCAGATACTTAACTGCAGCGCTGTCAATAGATTGCTGGCGTCTGATGTCCTGCGCAAACAGACTTCCTCCCCAAAGAATCAATAACAATATGCTGATTCTTTTCATGTTCGGTTTTTTATTTTATTATGGTGCAAAGAAACAAAAAAAAATCAATTCAAAAATTTTTTTTTGAAAAAATATATCCAAAACATACATTTTCTTCAGAAAAAAATATATTTTTGCATGTTGTTAAGAATGTAAGAATCATATCTCTATGAGTACCCATAAAAATATCAGGCAAAGTCCTGATTTTGAAGATGATGTATGTGTTTTATCGGATGAGATCCGGCATTTGATCCTGCATAACGACGATGTTCATACGTTTGATTATGTGATTACCTCGCTGATAGATATTTGTCAGCACGAACTCTTTCAGGCCGAGCAATGTGCGTATATCGTACATCACAATGGGAGATGCGACATTAAAAACGGCACGTTTGACGTGTTACATCCCATGAAGGACAAGTTAACGTCCAAAGGTTTAAGCGTCACAATTGATTAATGCCTATGTCGGTTGCAATTATCATCATATTGATTGTCATCGGGCTTGCACTTTGTGTAGTGGAAGTGGTTGTTTTACCGGGTATTACGGTGGCCGGTATCGGAGGTTTATTGCTGATCGGATGCAGCGTATTCCTCACATTCAAATGGTTTGGCAATACTGCCGGCGCTTTTGCGTTGATAGCCACAGGTATCCTGTTCGTCATATTTTTGATCTATGCATTACGGGCAAAAACATGGGATAAATTGTCGCTGCATTCCGAAATCGACAGTAAGGTCAATGTGGTGGATACCAACGACATCAAGACGGGCGACAAAGGAATAACCGTTTCGCGCCTTGCTCCAATGGGTAAAATACTCATTCATGGCAAACTCATGGAAGGCAAATCCGAATTTGGATTGATTGACGAAAACAGGGAAATAGAAGTAGTTTACGTCAACGTGTCAACCATTATCGTACAAGAAAGTAAATCATCATTATAATCATCTTAAAATCAACATTAATGGAAGAATTAGGAGTCGGCTTATATGCCATTATTTTTATTGCAGGGATCATCTTTTTGTGGATTATCCTCTATTTTGTACCGCTGAATCTCTGGTTTCAGTGTATCCTCACTCAGGTGAGAATATCGTTGTTGCAACTCATTTTGATGCGTTGGCGTAAAGTACCGCCGTCGGTCATTGTCATTGCCATGATCAACTCAAAGAAAGCAGGGTTGAATCTGAGCGCCGACCAGTTGGAAGCGCATTTTCTGGCGGGCGGCCATGTTCAGAAAGTTGTCAATGCGTTGATATCGGCTGACAAGGCCAATATTTCGCTTGATTTCAAAGCGGCAACCGCCATTGACCTTGCGGGACGCGACGTGTTTGAAGCCGTGCAGATGTCGGTGAACCCGAAAGTAATCAACACGCCTCCCGTTGCAGCGGTTGCCAAAGACGGTATCCAGTTGATTGCCAAAGCGCGTGTAACGGTTCGCGCCAATATCAAGCAATTGGTGGGCGGCGCCGGCGAAGAAACCATCATTGCCCGTGTTGGCGAAGGCATCGTATCGGCTATCGGTTCGGCAGGATCGCACAAGTTGGTGCTCGAAAATCCAGATTCCATCTCCAAGGTGGTGCTCAACAAAGGATTGGATTCCGGCACGGCTTTTGAAATACTTTCCATTGATATTGCCGATGTGGACGTCGGGAAAAATATCGGAGCGCAATTACAGATGGATCAGGCGAATGCCGATAAGAATATTGCTCAGGCCCGCGCCGAAGAGCGTCGCGCTATGGCTGTGGCGCTTGAGCAGGAAAACAAGGCTAAGATACATGACGCCCGCGCCAAAGTTACTTTAGCAGAAGCAGAAGTACCGCTTGCCATGGCAGAAGCCTTCCGTAGCGGCAACCTCGGCATCATGGATTATTACCGGATGAAGAATATCGAAGCCGATACCACCATGCGTGAATCCATTGGCAAGCCAGCAAGCGTACCAAATAAACCGGTGAGTTAGTACTCAATGGGAGTGTTTCAAAAGGACGTCATCCCGCGCTTGACGCGGGATCTCCTGGGAAAATGATGGTTGCCAGGTGATTGCGGGTCAAGCCCGCAATGACGAGTGTCATCGAAGATACTTTTGAGATTATCCCGTCTAAAAATTACATAAATCATGATGTCATGAAAAGGATTGTTTTGATTTTATTAAGTGCCTGTTTTTCCGTAGGTCTTTTTGCTCAGGAGGAACAGCAGCAAGTAGCGGCGCCGAAGTTTAAACCCCATTATGCAGGTACTGCGGTGGATGCAGGTTTTATGTTTATGCCTCATTACGGGTCGGCGTTTTATATAGCGCCTAAACTCCGATTTCAGGCTACGCCGCGTCTCTTTGTCAATACCGGAGTGAGTATGGTGCAATACAACATGTTGCCTTCGCAAGTGAAATACGAAGGAGCGCCTCAACGTACGGCCACCGGCGCGTATATCTTTGTTGAAGGCGCATACCTGCTGAACGAACGTTGGAGCGTCAACGGATCGGTGATGAAAGACGTTAGTCCCTCGCCGATGCGTAGGGCGACGCCCTATCGTGTACCAAGCGAAGCAGCCCATATCGGAGTAGATTATAAAATCACTCCGCATATCACTGTCGGCGCACGGGTAGGATATTCCAACGGTGGCGGACGCAGCAGTATGTACAGCCCCTTTTACCCGTATTAATTCTGATACCTGAAACTTTAAACCTGAAATTCTGATGTTCAAAGCTGAAATAGGTGATTTTCTGTTCATTATTATCTTTACGGTAGTGATGCTTGTCAGTGTTTTGGATAAATTTAAAAAAGCCAAACGGCAACAACAACCGCCAACATCAACCCATCCTGACGACGAATTTGAAGCTGTGGAACAAACGTCGCCGCCTAAAACCCTCGAAGAGATCATGAAACAGATGATGCAGACTGTCGAAACACCGGAACCGGATGCGACAGTTTCCTATCCCGAACAAGCGCAGTCGTTGGAGGTGATTCCCACAGCCGGAAGACACTATTATCATCCGGAAGAAATTCGAATACGGGAACAATCTGAAAAGACAGCATTTTCGCCTCCCCCGATGGAAGAGGTAAAAGAAGAACTGCCCGAATATGAATTTGACATTCGTCAGGCTATAATTGCCAGTGAAATATTGAACAGGAAATACGGATAGAACCGACGCCCCATTTTGTCATTAACACGACACTTCGTAAAACCTACCAATTCGCAAACGCCTCGTTGAAAATATCTTCCATCAATTCCTCGAGGATTAGTTCTACAAGTTTACTTTCATGACTGCTCAGTGATTCGCCGCCGGGGTATTGCTGAAAACGGGAAAACGACTTGTCGTAATTTTTGTCGGGATCCAACTCGTTGGTGAATCTCACCTTTACAGTGACGGTCAGTCGGTCCTGGGCAGCTACACTTTGCGCTGTTATCTGTTGCGGCTGAACATTGTATCCCGTAATTTCTCCTTCGAACATCACATCGGCATTACTGTTCACCAATCTCAGGCTGGTGCTGGCCTGTATCTTGTCTTTCAGGGCGTCGGTCATTTCTGCGCTCAGCCTGGGGTTGACAATATCCGCGCGGTTTTCGAAATAACCGACCTGGCATGTTTTGGCATTCCCGATAGTTGCGCCCGACATGTTGAAAGTCACTGATCCGCAAGTGACGGAAACGAACGCCAAAAGAGTGAATAATACTCCTGTACTTATGCTTTTTATCCTTTTCATTCCAAATTGTATTCTTTTATTTTACGATAGAGTGTGCGTTCCGAAATGCCTAATTCCAGTGCGGCATTCCGGCGACGACCATCATGTTTTTCCAGCGCTTTTTTGATGAATTCGGCCTCCTTATCCGATAACGACAACGATTCGTCGCTGATTTCTTCAGTATCTTCAATTTCCATTCCTTTTTTCGACGAACCGGTTACTTCGTAGGACGGGCTTGAGGTGATCACATCGACCTTGTTGTACGGTTTACCATACTCTGTGTCGTCTTCTTTCCTGATTTCGGCTATGAGTTTTTTCAATTCGTTCACATCATTACGCATGTCGAACAGTATCTTGTACAGTATCTCGCGTTCCGTTGCATACGACATATCGTCGGCTTTTTGGTGATACAGCGCAGGAAGATTCGGGGAATGGTCGGGCAGGTAATGCTGCAGTACCTCGGCGCTGATGTCACGCTGGTGTTCGATGACGGAAATCTGCTCGGCAATATTTTTTAGCTGGCGTACATTTCCCGGCCAGTGATACGCCACAAGCATGTCTTTCGCTTCATCGTCAAGCTGGATGGCCGGCATACGGTATTTTTCGGCAAAGTCGAGTGCAAACTTTTTGAAGAGAAGATAAATATCATCCGCGCGGTCGCGCAACGGCGGCACATAAATGGGAACCGTATTCAGGCGGTAATACAGGTCTTCGCGGAACTTGCCCCGTGCAATGCTTTCAGGGACGTTCACATTAGTTGCGGCAATCACCCGGACGTTGGTTTTCAGTACTTTTGACGAACCAACCTTAATAAACTCTCCGGTTTCGAGCACACGCAACAGACGAACCTGCGTGGCCATCGGCAATTCGGCCACTTCGTCGAGAAAAATAGTACCCCCGTCGGCCACTTCAAAATACCCTTTGCGATGGTCAAGCGCTCCCGTAAACGAACCCTTTTCATGCCCGAAAAGCTCTGAATCAATGGTGCCTTCGGGTATGGCGCCGCAGTTCACCGCAATGTACTGGCCGTGTTTTCGGACGCTATTCTGATGAATGATTTGCGGAAAAACCTCCTTACCAACTCCGCTTTCGCCGGTAATGAGAACCGACAAATCGGTAGGAGCCACCTGCATGGCTATGTCTATCGCTCTAACAAGCGACGGAGTATTACCAATGATACCGAAACGCTGCTTTATTCTCTGTATTTCATCCATGATTATACCATCTCACAAAAAAGGCAAAATTAGTTTTTTTGTTTGAATTGGACGCCATAAAAAAATTTGATAGAAAAAAATATCTTTTGTGTAACAAAAATAAAAAAATCACGTATACGTATCACAAGTAAAATTGTCAGGTATTTATTTTTGAGGAAGTATTTGATTTATAGAAAAAAAGATTGTATTGTATGGATTTTTCTTCGGTAAACATATCAAACAGGTATATTAGTCACATTGCCCAGGCATTGGATTGTGACATGATTTGTTTCATGAATCCCTATACTTATGAAATAGAAGATGTTCCGCATGATTTCCTTTGTGGGATGTATCACGACGTTACGTGGCAGGAAGCGGTCAACAGGGTTGACCAGTGGAGGAAGTACATCACCATTGATCGTCCGGGACTCACGGAATCGGTCGAAATCATGCGTTCGTTTGTCGACAAATGCATCCCTTCAGGGGTTTTGAAAGAGGAACTTCACGATGTGCTGACATTGCGGCGTCCCGATAAAAATTTCAGCAGAATTGTAGAAAATTCCAGTTATCGCGACAAGTGGGCAACCTACCATCGCCGTCAAATGATGAAACATATACGCAGGAAACTACATGACCACATGGCCGAAGAGGCGTCCCTGCCAGGTGTTGCGTTCCGTTAATCGTTTTTCAAGCATCCGCCAGAGTTCTACATTGCGTATGAGCCCCCATCCCGGTCCGGCAAGATAACGCGGAGGCATTTCGTTAGCAAACCGTTCCACCACAATACGCGGGTGTAATCGTTCCATGAATTGCACTACAAAATCAATATATTCATCGCATCCGAACAGTTGAAATTCTTCCGGATGTTCAGCGTATTGTCCGGCAAAGGCGGTATCTGCGGCTATCTGTAACTGATGCAGTTTAATGGTATCAATCGGCAACCGGTTGATGATGGTTGTTTCGTCCAGCATCTCACGGCGTGTTTCGCCCGGAAGTCCGAATATCAAATGCGTTCCGACCCTGATTCCCCGTGCGGCTGTCGCTTCAATAGCCTCCATGCACTGTTCCACAGTATGTCCGCGGTTGATCCGTTCCAAAGTCCGGTTGTAGCAACTTTCCATCCCATATTCCACTGCAACGTAATGTGTCCGGCTCAATGCAGCCAGATAATCAAGTTTTTCATCGTCCACACAGTCGGGGCGCGTACCAATCACGATTCCCATGACTCCGGGTACAGACAATGCCTCGTCGTACAGGATGCGCAGTTTTTCCAAAGTTGCGTAAGTATTGGAATACGCCTGAAAATAAGCCAGATAGCGATATGCTTTCCGGTAACGTACCTTGTGAAAGTCAATCCCTTCGAGTAATTGCTGGCGGACAGTTTTCTTCGGAGTACAATACGAGGGGTTGAAAGCATCGTTGTTGCAATAGGCGCAACCGCCGCGTCCAACCGTACCATCGCGATTGGGGCAGGTAAACCCGGCGTCAACAGTCAGTTTCTGAACCCGTTCGCCATAATGTTTCCTGAAATATTCCGGATAGGAATTGAACCGTCGCTGGTGTCCCCAGTAATAAGATACCATATTGATATGCCTTTAAAAGATCGCAAAGATAAGAATGTTGAGGATGATTTGGAACATGTATCAGGTATTTAATCATGTGATCAGTTGAGATTTTTGTATTTTTGGCAAAAAATTAAAATGACTTATCCCGAACTTGAGATATGCGTATTTTCTGTTGAATCGGCAATATCGGCACAAAAAGCCGGCGCCGACAGGGTGGAATTGTGTTCCGGTTTTACTGAAGGCGGTCTTACGCCCAGCGCCGGTACCATCCGTTTGGCTCGCAAACTGCTCAATATTGAGTGCTATGTGATGATACGTCCGCGCGGAGGCGATTTTTGTTACAGCGACATGGAGTTCGAGCAGATGCGCCGCGATATTGAATATGCCAAATCCTGCGGCGTTGATGGCGTAGTGTTGGGCGTTTTGCAGCCTAATGGTCATGTGAACATCGTCCGCACGCGCGAATTAGTACAACACGCTTCGCCGCTTCAAGTAACGTTTCATCGTGCTTTCGACCTTACTGCAGATCCTTTCCGCGCGTTGGACGATATTGTGGTATGCGGCTGCCGCCGGATACTCACATCGGGACAGAAAGCCACAGCCGTTGAAGGATTGGAGATTATCAGGGAACTGGTTTCATATTCCGCCGGACGTATTGACATCATGGCAGGAAGCGGTGTGAATCCCGATAATGCTCAAAAATTTATCGAAGCCGGTGTACAGGCTTTGCATTTTTCGGCAAAGAAAGTAAAACACAGCAGGATGACCTATCGCAATCCGGCAGTACTCGTCATGCAGGCAAACGCTATGACCGACTATAACTTGATCGATGTGGACAAGGACAAAATCAGGAAAATGACGGAGATACTGCAAAAACCGGTAGCGATTCGGAGTAGGTAAATACGGTGGCAAGGGAAAATAACTACTTTCCGCTATTGCGCATACGGGCAAGTTCTTCGGCGATGATGGTGCGGATATGTTCCGACAGTTGTCGAATACCCATATCCTTAAAAGTTTCGTATGGAACCGGCGGAAGAATGTTCACGCAAATATTCTGTTTCCTTTTGGGAATAAAGCCTTTTTCGGGCAATGCCTGTGCTGAACCGTCGAGCACTATGGGAAGAATGTCGGTTTTTTGTTGCATAGCGATGAGAAACGCCCCTTCCTTGAACGCCCGCAACTCGCCGGTGCGCGAACGTGTTCCTTCCGGAAAAATCATCACCGAACTGCCGTTTTGAATATTTCTGGCGCAATCCCTGAGCATCTTGCGCTGGCTTTGCATACTGCTGCGATCTAACTTAATATGCCGGTTGAGCCACAGGTTCCATCCGATGAAGGGTATCTTAAACAGCGACGCTTTGGATACCCATTTGAAATGCAGAAAGATGCGGTAAATCACCGGAATGTCGAGCATCGACTGGTGGTTGCTGACCATCATGTATGCCTTTTTCCGGTCAACATTTTCGCGTCCGGAAACGGTTACGCTCCAAAGCGGACTAAGCCATGTATAACACGAAGCCCAGCAAGTGGACAACAGATGCAGAATCGCCAGACGGCGGTCGAACCAAAAAGTGGTGAACCGCAAAACAAGGGCAAGCGGAAAAAAAATGAACGATGCCGTAAAAAACAGAATGATGAGATAAAAAGCAACAAAGTAATAATACATGAGCATATTTTTATGGTTCGGTTGTTTTTTTGCAAAATACAGAAGTAGAAAAAATCAAAAGTAATAAACACAAATTTGATAACATTATGAGTGTATTCTTGTTGCGTGATTTAGCAATCTGTTGCAACAGCGCGAATTTCTGCAAGTCGGGTATCAGAGAAGAGGCATCGGGCATATCGTTATAATGCCATTTGCCAATCACAGTTCCTTTTTGCAGCAATACCAATCCGGGATTGGCGCGGATAATCGTTTTGAGCGTGATTTCATCCGTAAAGCAAAAATCGTATTTCAATCCCAGCTCCGATTTCAAACGCTCGATTTCGCTCTGCGGCGATGCAGTGAGGCAATAAAACTGACAGTCATGCCCGTTACAGAAATCTGCTATATCCGAAGCCCTGTCCATCGCCTGTCGGTTGCTTTTGCTCAAACGGTGCGCCACCAGCAGGAAAGTGTAACCTTCGTAAGCCAGCGCTTCGTCGGTGATGTCGCTATCTTCCATAGTTGTGATGGAAAAGTCATGAACAGGCGGCTTGTAGCCTTCTTTTATCAAATTGTTTCTGGTATCTTTCCACACCCATGTTGAATCGTCCCAAGGATAATCATTCACGTCAAACTCCTTGACTACGCCGTCTTTTTCATATATTAATGTCGTTTTGTATTCATCTGCGGGCATACCTTCGGGAACGGTCATCCCCTCCGGAATATTGGCGCCAATATGGTAAGGGCGGAAATCGAACCAGGGCAGATGACGGTAGCAATGTAGCGTGATTCCTGCAATCGCTATGGTAATCATGCCAATCCAGATCCATTCGCCCACAGGACTGTACGCAGGAACATATTTTTTTCGGTAAAGGAAAACCATCAAAGTCGGCGCCATCAACACAAGATTTTTGTAGAATGTTTGCCAGTTGGTGAGAACCAGCGCGTCGCCAAAACAGCCGCAATCGCTTACAGGGTTGGTCAGGGCGAGAATGAACGTAAGGGGGGTATAGAAACTCATGAACAGCATTACGCCCCAAGCGGTTTCTTTCATTCGCAAACCCAATACTAATGCAACGCCAATAACAAACTCCACCGCATTTTGCAACACTGCCAGCACGAAAGCCGCCGGTTGCATCCACTCCATATTGAAAGCGGTGAAATAATCAATGAATTTATAAGTAGAACCCCAGGGGTCAATACCCTTCACGAATCCGGAATAGATAAATACTGCTCCCACTAAAATCCGGGCGGCAATGGCTATAATTTTCATACACAATTATTTTACATGATTAACGCTACAAAGTTAGTCCAAGTTATTGAAAATTGAAAATTGAAATCGAAAAATAGCATAAAACGGGTACATTTCAAATTGTCGCAAGAGAGAAAGATTGCCTTCGGCGAGCCCTTCG